>OHAC01003369.1_pt1 | contig 11312 bp, 9 predicted proteins | sample 1577051 | NCBI WGS metagenome assembly OHAC01 (sample SAMEA3541499, study PRJEB24748) | human gut metagenome | biome: human gut; feature: human-associated habitat; material: faeces | place: China | collected 2012 | reverse complement strand
CGCAGTTGTTGTAGTTTTCCTTCAGCCAGGGAATGATGATGGAGGTATCCAGACCACCGGAGTATGCCAGCACGACTTTTTTGATGTTTTCCTTTTTCATAATAAACGCGCTCCTTTTAATAAAAATACACTTTTGTATCCTGATGCGCACTTTCCCTTCGCATCCTCTGTCTTTGATTTGCGGTTGATGATTTTATTATACGCAGCGCGGCTTTTCCGTCAATGCTGAAAACCGCCAAACATGCCGCGCATTTGCGGCAGGATTTGTTACACTTTGTATGTTTATGCAGTATTATTTGTTTATATTCAAATTTTATGCAGTTAAAATGTATATATGAAATGCAAAAAAGCGCCCCGAAGGACGCTTCCTTTATGCCTGATATTTCCCCAGGATCTCCTCCACCTGTTCCTGTGTCAACGGGTGGGTGGGCTCCGGTTTTTCATTGCCCCTGCGCAGGGGCAGCCACCAGGTGGACAGGCCCAGCCAACCGAACTTATAGGCGGTGTGGGGCTCACGGCCCACGCAGGTGAAGCCCAGGCGGGCATGGATACGCTCACTGGCGGGGTTGGGGTCTGCCACAAGGGCGTAGACATTCCAGTAACCCATCCCGTCCAGAATATCCAGCAGGGCGCGGTAGAGGGTATCCCCCACACCAAAGCCCCGGGCATCGGGGGCACAGTAGATGGTGCTCTCCACAGCCCAGTCGTAGGCCTCCCGGGGGTGGTAGCGGTGGGCGCAGGCGTAGCCCAGCAGCTTACCGTCCCCATCCCGGGCCAGCAGCAGAGGGATCAGCGCACGGGTGCTGTCCACCCAGTCCTCATACTCCGGCAGGGAAGAGGGCGTTACCTGAAAGGTGGCGGTATGGTGCAGGACATACCAGTTGTAGATGTCCAATATCTCCGCCGCATCGGCCCGGGTGGCCAGCGAGAGCCTGGGCAGGTTCTTCTCAGCCCATTCGGCGCACAGGGCCTCCTTCTGCAACTTGGTCAGCTTTTTCAGGGCTGCTTCCCGGCGCAGGGCGGCAGATCGGTCTGTGCACCGTTCCAGATACGCAAACCGCTGTGCCCCCAGCGCACGGGTGCACTTGGCCCCCTTCCCGCTCTTGTGGGCGTGCAGGCGGCTGGCCGGGTCATTTGTCCAGCCCGTGTAGAGCTGGCCGCCTGCGCAGCGCACCATATAGACATAGGCCCGCTCTTCTTTTTCCGTTTCAGCCGCCATGCTACAGTCTCCCGTTATTTTTCAGCACCTGACGGCAGGCGGCCAGCGCCGTCTCCTTATCCTTTGCGGTGATGAGGAAGCGGCTGGCGTGGCAGAAGCTGATGCCCTCGATGCCGCTCTTCTGCTCAATGATCTCCTGCGGCTGGCCCGCCCAGCTCTGGGGGAAAGGCAGCTTCGGCTTTTTGGTCTTGTGGTCGGTCACGCACTGGGCGCTCCACCCGCCGCGCTGGCTGGGGTAGATGACGAAGAGGGCATCGGTCTTGTACAGGCCATTCTTCCAGGGCAGGTAGCAGGGCAGGATCACGATGCCGTCCCTAGAGTTCTTATAGGCCTGCTGCACTTTCTCGTCGGCACGGTTCACGGCGTTCGCGCTCTCGATCTGGTTTTCCAGGATCTGCTTTGCCACAGCCACAGCCTTGAAGAAGCAGGTGTCCTGATCCTCCTTGGAATCCCACACCGGGTTGAAGAAGCCGATGGCATCGCACAGGCTGTTCTGCTCGCCGGTGTTGTCGTTCAGATCAAGGGGCTGGATAAAGTTTTCATCGATGAGCCGGGCCTGACGCTCCCCCACCAGCCCCGGGCCCAGCACCCGCCACAGCAGGCCGAAGGCCGCATAGGGGATGCCGTTGGCGCGGTACTCGCGGGGCTCCTGATGGTGATCGAACATGCCAAAGCCGATATCATACACGATGCCGTCGAAATCGTCCGGCACCACAAAGCCGCGGGTGATCCTGATGTCCGGCCGGATGATCTGCAGCAGCGCCGTTGCAAACACGTCGTCCGCATGGAACTTTCCGGCGTGGGTAAATCCGTTTGCAGGAATTTTCATAACAGCAATACCTCGTTCTCTTTCTTTGGGAACAGTATATCACATTCTGAAGCAGGGGACAAATTTTTGTGCACAACAAAGACCCGCCGGGCAGCATACGCCACACAGCGGGTCTGAAAGGAGGAAGTGCCGTTTCAGGGCACCCTATGAGAAACGTGTGTTTACAGGACGATTGGTTTCTCCGGATCAGGTTCCAGGCTTTCACCGTTGGATTCGATCACGCGGCGGTACCACTCGTAGCTCTTTTTCTTGTAACGTTCCAGCGTACCGGAGCCGTCGCTGTTCAGGTCCACATAGATCATACCGTAGCGCTTTTTGATCTCCGCCGTGGAGCAGGAGATCAGGTCAATGCAGCCCCAGCTGGTATAGCCCATCACGTCCACGCCGTCGTGCAACGCTTCGCTGACCTGCACCAGGTGGTCGTTCATGTAGCGGATGCGGTAATCATCCTCCACCGTAAAGCTACCGTGGCCGTCCGGCACCAGGGTGTCGTTGGCACCCAGGCCGTTTTCGGCAATGAACAGGGGCTTGTGGTAGCGGCTGTACAGCCGGTTCAGGGTGTAGCGCAGGCCCTTGGGGTCGATCTGCCAGCCCCACTCGCTGACCTTGGAATACGGATTGCGCTTGAGGGTGGGGACCATGTTGCTGCCGGTGGGCTCGCCCAGCGAGTGGTCGGCGGCGGCGCAGTTGCTGGAATAGTAGCTGAACGAAACAAAGTCCACAGTGTGGGTCAGGGCTTCGCGGTCCTCATCGCTGATCTCCAGTTGCACGCCCTTTTCCTCAAACACGCGCTTGGCGTAGTAGGGATAGGCACCCAGGGCCTGCACGTCCGAGAACAGGTACACCTCGTTGTCCAGCTCCATCACCTCGATGATGTCATCGGGGTTCGGGGTGAGCGGGTAGATGGTAACGGCCAGGATCATGCTGCCCACCTTGTACTCCGGGTCGATGCTGTGGGCCAGCTGCACAGCCTTGGCGCTGGCCACCAGCTCGTAGTGGATGGCCTGATACAGCTGCTGGTTGCTCAGCTGGGCCTTGGGGGTCAGGATGGCACCGCTGACAAAGGGCTGGTGCAAAATGGAGTTGATCTCGTTGAACGTGATCCAGTACTTCACCTTGCCCTTGTACCGCTCAAACAGGACCTGGCAGTATTTCAGGTACAGGTCGATCATGATGCGGTTGCTCCAGCCGTTGTACTTGCGGGCCAGGGCCAGGGGCGTTTCGTAGTGGGAAATGGTGATGAGCGGCTCGATGCCGTACTTGTGGCACTCGTCAATGACATCATCGTAGAACTTCAGGCCCGCCTCGTTGGGCTGTGCTTCCTCGCCGGTGGGGAAAATGCGGCTCCACGCAATGGAAAAGCGGTAGACCTTGAACCCCATGCCCGCAAAGAGCTTGATGTCCTCTTTGTAGCGGTGGTAGTAATCAATGCCTTTCAGCTTGAGGTTGTCGGGGGTCGGCTCCTCGGTGATGATCTTGAAGCCCTTGGGCAGCACATCCTGGATGGACAGGCCCTTGCCATCTTCCAGATAGGCACCCTCGCACTGATTTGCGGCCGTTGCGCCGCCCCAGAGGAAATTTCTCGGGAAATACATACAGGTTCCTCCCTAATGTTGCAGCGTCCGGGGATCAGTTCTTTTTCTCGTCACGGAACAGGACGAACGAGACGATAAAGGCCACCACAAAGGCAATGGCTGCACCGGCGCAGGCATAGTAGAAGTTGGACATGGGGGCATCCAGGCCAATGTAGCTGGGCAGGGTCAGCAGACCGGGAGAGCCGCCGGAGTAGTTCTTGGTGTTCATCAGGCCCATAAAGAAGCCGCCCACGCCGCCGCCAGCCATGGCTGCAATCATGTTGGTGCGGATCTTCATGGTAACGCCGAACAGGACCGGCTCGGTGATGCCGCAGACGGCAGTGATACCGGTGGCGGAGGTCAGCTGCTTGAGTTCGGGGTCCTTGGTCTTGATGGAAACGGCCAGAGCAGCAGCGCCCTGTGCCACGTTGGAGGCCAGCTGGCCCGGATAGATGATGGTATCAAAGCCGATGGTCATACGGTTGTTGATGCCAATGGGGGTCAGGGCGTGGTGGGTACCTGTCATGACCAGGAACGGCAGGAACACGCCGACGATGGTGGGCACCAGCCAGGGTGCCAGGGTGCTCAGGCCATTGATCACAGCGGCCAGGGCGTTGGAGACCACATAGCCCACCGGGCCCAGCACACACAGGGTGGCAATGCCGCAGATGAACATGGTCAGCAGCGGAGCGGTAAAGAAGCGGATGGCTTTGGGGGAGATGCGGGTAGCCCAGGGCTCCACCTTGGACATCAGCAGCACGCCCAGGATGATGGGGATCACGGACGAAGAATAGGAGGCGTTATAGATGGGCAGCATGAAGATGGTGATGGCCTCGCCGCTTTCCTTGGAGGCAGCCACCAGGTTCACAAAGCTGGGGTGGATCAAGATGCCACCCAGCATCATGGCCAGGTAGGGGTTGCAGCCCAGCTTTTTCGCCGCCGAGTTAGCCAGCAGGATGGGCAGGAAATAGAACGTGGCATCGCCCATGAAGTTGATGACCTGGTAGGTGCTGGACGTATTGCTGACCAGCTTGAACGCCACCAGGATGGCCAGCACGGCCTTGATCATGCCTGCTGCGGTCAGCGGGGGCAGGATGGGGGTAAAGATGCCGGTCAGGGTGTCGATGACACGGTCGTACCACTTGCCCTTGGGGGCGGGGGCTGCGGCGGCAGGGGCGGTGCCCAGCATCCCGCTGAGCTTCTCGTACACCTGCGTGACCTCGGCACCAATAATCACCTGATACTGGCCGTTTGCCTGGGCAACGCCCACAACACCGGCCAGGCCCTTGATGGCATCGGTATCGGCTTTTGATTCATCTTTCAGGTTAAAGCGCAGACGGGTGGCACAATGGGTGGCGTTGCTCACATTCTCGGCACCGCCCACCAGGCTGAGGATCTGTTTTGCCAATGCGCCGTAATCTTCTTTTTTTGCCATTTGCAATTCCTCCATGATGGTTTGATCCGGGGTGATCCGGAGCCTGCTGCGCAGAAGCTCTGCGTCAGCCACACCGGGCAGCCCGCGGATCGTGTTGAGGTCGATCACACTGCGGTCCTTTACGGTAACAGACAGACAGCCGCTGCGGAAATCACACAAGCCTATGTTTTCTTTTCCGCCGGCCGGAGCAGCCAGCTGCTCCAGGAACTGTTCACGATCCATGGCAGAGGACCTCCCTCTCGGTCAATATCTTCTGAACCGCCCAACGCGCGCCATTGAGCGGATTCATGCAAAAAGGTGGGCAAGGTAGCGGGGCTGGTTCAGGCCTCATGCTTCTCCTGCAAACGGCTGATGTGCAACATAAGGTATACGATCTCCTCATCGTTGCACTGCCAATTCCAAGTGGCCTGGAAATAGTCCGCGATAGCGCGGGCACACTGATACACCCGCGGGTACTCCCGCCGCATCTGGGCCAGCATCCCGCTGATCCGCTCCTCCACCTGCCTGCAGGAGGCAAGCCGCTGGATGAGGTAGCGCAGATGCATGGAAAACCGGGAATACGAAAAGCTCTCTTTGTTGAGCGTAATAGCAAGCTGTTTCTCCACAATGCCGTCCACGTCCGAAAGGGCCTTGAGCGTCATCATCATGGAGTGCATATCGCCCGCTTCCGCCTCGGCGTTGATGAGGTGGAGGGCAATGTTCACCACCTCGCTGTCTGGCAGCTTCAGCCCGGCTTCCCGCGCCAGCAGCTCCCGTGCCTGTTTGGCCAGCTCTGTCTCCTTGGGGTACAGGTGGCGCACATCGTAAGCCAGCGGGGTCGAGATCTCGATGCCCTTGCGCAGCCGCTCCGCCGCAAAGTTCAGGTGGTCGGCCAGGGTAAAGGGCAGGTTTGGGTTCAGCGCACAGTCCAGCTCGATCTCAGCCCGCTCCGTGATCTCGGCGCAGGCCAGCACCAGCGGGCGGGGCAGATCGGCTGCCATGCCAAAATATTTGGGGTTCACATCGTAAAATGTCCGCTCGATGCGGGAAAGGTCCGTCAGCTCGTAAGGCATTTTGGGGAACCCGACCCCCCGGCCCAGCACCACCAGCTCCTTGCCGTTTCCGTCCAGTGCCAGGGCGGCATTGTTGTTGATCTGTCGGATGATTTTCATACCGTTCTACTCCCTGCATCGAATTTTCGGACAAAAAGAAAAACCCCGAACGCAGCAACTTACACTACTCCCCTTGTTTTGGAAAGGGAATTCGATGCAAGTAGCGCCTCCGAGGAGTAACGTCTTGTTTTTACGAATTTATAATACCAAAGGTTCTTTGCTGTGTCTATTCGCACGATACCCAAAAAAACGTATTGTTTTTTGTGCACCGTGAAAAAAGTGCAGAAAAAAGCCGCCGGGCAGAGAAATGTCCGGCAGCCATTGGTTCAAGCTAAATTCTATGCACTTACTTTTTCCGGCTGCGCGTCTTGGTCACAGCCGTGGTGGGCTTCACGGCGGGGGAGAGGTTCGGCTTTTCGGTGAGGGCGGTGGTGGGCTCGCCCAGTGCCAGCACCTCGGCCAGCTCCTTCTGCACCTTGGCGTTGATGGGGTCATTCACGGCCAGAACATCGGAGTAGAACTGCTCCATCTCTTCGCGGGTGGAGAAGGTTGCAACATACATCTGGTTGCCCATGGCACCGGACAGAGCCTCGGGGATGCGGTCCACCATCCGCATATTCTTCTGGTACTTCTGCATGATCTGCTCATGGCTGTACACAAAGTTCTTGCCATCGCGGCGGCCTGCAAAGGGGCAGTAGTAGTGCTCGCCCACCGGCATATCCGTGCCGCCGAAGGCGATCATATCCGCCCAGATCTTGTACACGTTGGTGGAGCGGGCAAAGTTGATCATATCCGGGGTAAAGCCGCCGCAGGGGCGCATATTGACCTCCAGTGCCACGAGCTGGCCCTTTTTGCCCATGCTGGCCTGATCCTCGGTCATGCGGAAGAACTCAAAGTGGACGAACCGGCTCTTCACACCAAAGCTCTTGACGGCGGCACGTCCGGCGGCGCGGGTATCCTCGGGCAGGTCCTTGATGATATAGTAAATGGAGTTATCGTTGTCGTTGACGATGTCCATGATGGACACCGGGCTGACGTTGCCCGCCTCAAAGATGGGGTTGCCGCTGCCGTCAATGATGGCATCGTAGCTGTTGACCTCGGCGTGGACGAACTCCTCCATGATGTAGGAAAGGTCGGGGTGATAGGTGCTCTTGTAGAGCAGGAAGCGCTTCAGTTCCTCATCGCTGGACAGCTTATGGGTATCAGAGGCACCCACACCGTTGTCCGGCTTGACCACCACCGGATAGCCCACCTCGTCGATGAACTTCCTGCAGCCCTCCAGGTCGTCCACCATGTGGTAGCGGGCGGTGGCGATGCCGGCCTTCTGGTAATACTCCTTCATCTTGCTCTTGTACTTGATGCGGGGCATATCCTCAGTCCGGAAGCCGGACCTGATGTTGAAGTCCGTGCGCAGGGCCGCATCCCGCTCCAGCCAGTATTCATTGTTGGATTCCAGCCAGTCGATGCGGCCATACTTGAAGGCGAAGAACGCCACCGCACGGTAGACCTCGTCATAATTCTCCAGACTGCCGACCTTGTAGTATTCGTTCAGGCTGTCCTTCAGCTCCGGCTTCAGCTCATCATAGGGCTGGTCACCGATGCCCAGCACGTTCATGCCGTCGTTTTTCAGCTCCCGGCAGAACTGCCAGTAGTTGGTGGGGAAATTGGGGGAGATAAAGATAAAGTTCTGCATAGCTTGATGATTCCTCTTTTATCCAAGAATATAAGGCATATAATATACGGCCTGCTGATACCACCAATCCCAGTCGTGCTTGACATCATAGCCCCACAGGTCCACCCAGACAGGGATGCCCTTCTGCTCAAAGATCTGCTTGAGCTGCCGGGTGGTATCGGGCTGTTCCCAAGCGCCCTGACCGCAGCAGATGACCGCTTTCCTGCTGCGGTAGAGGTCCATATAGGGGTGATCGGTGGGGAAGTTGGCCATGTAATCCACAGGGGAGTTCTGGTAGACCACCTCGTCCATGTAATCGCCAAAGCCGTATTTTGCGGTGTAGATGCCGCTGAGGGCCAGACAGCCATCGAAAAGATAGGGGAACCGCAGGTAGAGGTTGACGGCATGGGTCGCGCCCAGACTGCAGCCAAAGGCGATCACGCCGGGGAGGCCGTCCCAGCCGTTGCGCTCCTTGGCGATATACTGGATCTTGGGCACAACTTCCTCCACGATGTAGCGGATCCACTGCTCATAGCGGCGGATCCGCCAGTAGGGGTCGCCGTTGGTGTCGGACCAGGTCTCCTGATCGATGGTGTCGATGGAGATGACCATGATCTGCCCGGATTCGATCCACGGTGCCAGCGTACCGGCCATGTGGAAGTCCTCAAAGTCGAAGAAACGGCCATCCTGACAGGGAATAAAGAGCATGGGGCGGCCTGCGTGGCCGTAGACCTTGCATTCCATCTCCCGGCCCAGTGCGGGGCTGTAATCCTTGAAATATTGTGTTTCCATGTAGTTTCCCTCCTCTATATAAAAACCTCTCCGGCGCTCCGCTTGGCTCTCCTATCAGGAGAGGAGGCATCCCGAAGGGATGACGGAGAGGTTCAGTCCAACTCGTACATCAAAGTATGGAATACGAACGGCAGCTGCTTTTCCCAGCTGGCTTCGCTGTGGGTGCCGCCGGGCACCAGGCGGCTGGTCAGGTGGATGCCCCGGGCCATGATCTTGCTGCACATCTCGGCAAATTCCCTGCGCATTCCCTCGTGGTTGCCCATCTCCTGGGAACCGTAGTCCATGTAGAGCACCGTGCCGGGCTCCAGCTTTGCGCGGCCCACCAGACCGCCGAGCTTTTCAGGAGACACCCAGATCGACGGCGACAGGGCTGCCGCGCGGCTGAAGGTATCGTTATACTGCAGCAGAGCATACAGGCTCATCAGGCCGCCCATGGAACTGCCGCCGATGAACGTGTGCTCCCGGTCCGGCAGGGTGCGGAAATTGTGGTCAATGAAGGGCTTGAACCGGTGGATGAACCAGCTCATGGTCGCCTGCCCCTTGCCGTCAAAGTGGCCATAGGTCGGGTCATCAAAGCGGTAGGGCGAATACTCCACAAGGCGCTCGTTGTTGGGGCCTGCATTGCACTCCACTGCCGCCACGATGAGCGGGGTATCGGTGTAGTCCAGATAATCCGCCACGCCCCAGCTCTTGCCGTAGGTGGCATCCGCATCAAAGAACACATTCTGGCCGTCGAACATATACAGCACCGGATACCGGCGCTCCGGGTCGGCTTCGTACATGGTGGGCAGGTAGACATACACCCGGCGCTGCTCCACGCCGTTCACCGCAGGATAGCTGACGCTCCATTTTTTGACCATATTCCAATTCCCTCTCGTTTCTGTTTTTCTGCACATAGTCTAGCACTGTGCAGGCGGAAAAGCAATCGGGAGACAAAACCATGATACGGCAAACGCCGCCCGGCGGCATTCCCACCCGGCGGCGTTTGCAAAAATTCTGAACAGAGAGAAGCGCGGGAAGGATCAGTACTTTTTCTCAACCGGAACGATCCAGCCCTTGGTATCGGGGATCTTGCCCCACTGCATCCCGGTCATGGTATCGTACAGCTTCTGGGTCACAGGGCCGATCTTGCCATCGCCAATGTAGGCGTGCTCACCCTTCCAGACCAGCTCCTTGACAGGGGAGACGACTGCGGCGGTACCAGTGCCGAAGACCTCCTCCAGCTTGCCCTCGCGGGCGGCCTGCATGATGTCCGCAATGGCCAGCTTGCCCTCGATGACATCATAGCCCCAATCCTTCAGCAGCTCGATGCAGCTGCGGCGGGTAACGCCGGGCAGAACGGTACCGACGGTTGCAGCGGTGTAGACCTTGCCGTCGATCTTGAACATGATGTTCATGCTGCCGACTTCCTCAACGTACTTCTTCTCCACGCCGTCCAGCCACAGCACCTGTGCGTAGCCCTGCTCCTCGGCCAGCTCACCGGCCTTGATGGAAGCAGCGTAGTTGCCGCCGCACTTGGTGAAGCCGGTCAGGCCGGGAGCGGCACGGATGTATTCATCCTCAACGTAGATGCGGACGGGGTTGATGCCCTCGGCGTAGTAAGCGCCGGAGGGAGCACAGATGATGCAGAAGATATAGTGCTTGGAAGCGTGCACGCCCAGACCCACATCATTTGCAAAAATGAAGGGGCGGATGTACAGGGAAGCGCCATCGGTATGGGGCACCCAGTCGCGCTCCACATCCACCAGAGCCTCAACAGCCTGCACAAAATCCTCCTCCGGGATCTTGGGGATGCACAGACGGTCGGCGGAATCCTGGAAACGCTTTGCGTTGCACTCAGGGCGGAACAGCTGAATGGTGTCATCCGCGGTGCGGTAAGCCTTCATGCCCTCAAAGATCTCCTGCGCATAGTGGAACACCACCGTGGCCGGGTCCAGCGGGAAGGGTGCATAGGGGACGATGCGGGCATCGTGCCAGCCCTTGCCCTCGGTATAATCCATCACAAACATGTGGTCGGTAAATTTCTTGCCGAAGCCCAGCTTGGTCTCGTCCTGAGGCTTCTCCTTGGGAGAAGTGGTACGAGTGATCTTGATATCCAACATGATATATTTCCCTCTTTTCTGATCTCACACAGCAGATTTTGCGCGGCACGCGCCCGCACCTGAAATGCCGAATGTTGTTTTCTATTATAGTAGTATGAGCCGGATTTGCAAGGAAACGCAAAATCTTTCATGTTTGGGGGCTGTAAGTTGTCGCAAATTGTGATAAAATGAAACCATAAGCCCTCTCAGTCAACGCCGATGGCGTTGCCAGCTCCCCCAAAGGGGGAGCCCATTGCGGCTTTTAGATTTTGGTTTTGCGAGAACCTTTCCCAAGAGGCAGAACAGCCTCTCCCTTCGGGAGAGGTGGCATTGCGAAGCAATGACGGAGAGGGTTATAATAAAAGGAGTTCTACCATGATCAACGGCGTGATTTTTGATATGGACGGCCTGATGTTCGACACCGAGCGGATGTGGGCCACATTCTGGGAACCGGCGCTGGCGGCGCTGGGTCTGGAGTACAAGGAAGGCCTTGCCGAGGCTGAACGCGGCACTGCAGGCGAAACTTCCCGTAACATCGTGCGGCAGTTCTACGGAGAGGACTGCGATGCCAACGCCATCATCGACAGCCTGCACCGGGTGGCCGATAAGGAGTTCCAGA
>OHAC01003367.1_pt1 | contig 11319 bp, 5 predicted proteins | sample 1577051 | NCBI WGS metagenome assembly OHAC01 (sample SAMEA3541499, study PRJEB24748) | human gut metagenome | biome: human gut; feature: human-associated habitat; material: faeces | place: China | collected 2012 | reverse complement strand
CGAAAAAAAGCCACTAAACTCCGTCCCCAAATGGTCCACCAAACTCCGTCCCCAAATAGTCTTGTATGAAAATAATGTTTTTGATAATATAAATATATTAAACTGTTTAAATGTCTTTTATCGATAAAGATCATATTGGCAGAGAAAATAATTTTATAAGAAGTGGTGAAAGAAATGAAAACATCTGACAGAGTCATCCTTCCTTTGGTTGGAAGTGCATTTCAACCGGGAAAGGCAGCAGAAGCAATTGAAAAAATAGAAGATAAGGAACTGGCGCAGATTGCACAGGGAGAATATTATTTCTTCTCAGCTCAGGCAGAAAAATGTGTGGAGATGGTAAAAGATTATCTGGATCATGATGATGTGATGCTCCGGCTATCGGCGGATATGCTTTATATATTTGCGAATCTTACACTTGGAGATCCTCAGGCAGCACAGCATACAAGGGAAGATGTGCATCAGTGTCTGACATGGGCAATGCAGGAGGACGCGCCTGTGAATGTAAAGGCAGCATGTCTGTTCGCATTTTATGTAATCAGCACATTTCTTCATATACCGCCGGAGAAAGGAACCCCACCACTTCAGCAGTACATTCCGTATCTTCCAATTGGACAACGATTATTTGCAGTGAGTCTTTTAGCACATGAGATTTATCTGAGACAGGATTATGCAAAGGCAAAAGGTGTTGTACAGGGTGCATTTCTGATGGCAGACGGAGTTTATCCGATTTCCATGATTTATCTGGGGTGCGTACAGGCAATGTGTCAGATTAATCTGAAAGAACAAGAAGAAGCAATTCAGACGGTGACCCGGGCATGGGAGAGGGCAAGACCGGACAAACTCATGGAACCATTCATCGAGTATCATGGTCTGCTTCAGGGGACTTTGGAAGTCTGTATAAGGAGAAAAGAGCCGGAAATGTACAAGAAGCTGGCGGATGGTGTACTTGCATTTAGCCGTGGTTGGATGAAGATTCACAATCCCAAGACGCAAAAGGCAGTGACGGATCTTTTGACTCCGCTGGAATTTTCCATAGCCATGCTGGCGTGCAGGGATTGGACGAACAAGGAAATCGCAGAACATCTGGGACTGTCTGTGAATACGGTGAAGCACTATGTCTCCGGAATTCTGGAAAAACTACAGATTGATAAACGTGATAAGATTAAAGATTTTGTAAATCAATAATATGATATGGAAAGTGTCTGTTTTACAGAGAAATTGTAAAATAGGCACTTTTTTTGCTTTCAACGGGCATGTGCGGATTGTATTTTTTTTGATACAATATGTATAGACACTTATTTTTGAGAAAAAAATGAGGAGGGATAATACATATGAAGAAACGTCTGATCAGTATGATTTTGAGTGCGGCACTGCTTGCAACATCGGTGCCGGTCACGGCATTTGCTGAAGATGCGAATACGCAGAATCCGGTTGTGCATTCGGAGGAAGGAACGTCTCAGGGTTCGAATGTGCTGAAGGAAACCAGCATTGACTATAAGAAAAATGGAGGAGCGTTTGTGGAAGGATACACGGCTCCGTCTAATTACGACGATCCGGTGACAGAACTTCCGGGAGCAGAGAAGATCACAAAAGCAGGATATGAGTTTGCCGGCTGGTATGATAATGAGGAGTTTAACGGGGAACCGGTTAATTTGCTTAGTACGGCTGATCATACTGGCAGCGTTGTCCTCTATGCAAAATGGACGGAACGTTACTATTATGTGGATATTCCACAGAAGGTCAATGCGAATGGGGATAAGTTTACGATAAAAGCGGATGCAGGTGGATTATATGACAAGGATTATGTGAGTGTGACAGTCCAGTCTGAAAATGACTGGAAATTAAAGAGTGGTTTACATAGTCTTGCATATGAACTGAGAAATCCGCAGAGTGGTTCGGCACTGGAAAATGGTTCGGTTGTCGCAAGTCTTACGAAAGATGAGAGCCATAAGCAGCAGGAATATGACTGCAACATTCTGGACAAACCGAACTATACGGGTGATTATACAGATCACCTGACTTTTGATATTGCATTTCAAGATACAACGTACAACATTAAATATGAGACAAATGGCGGAACTATCACGAAGAAGAATCCGCAGCAGGCAGATCAGATGCTCACAATAACAGAAGAGCAGTACCAGGCAGGAACTATTCTGAAGGATCTGCCGGCACCGGTGAAAAAGTCCAGTACATTTCTTGGCTGGTGTTACGATGAAGCATGCACCAGATATGTGGACAGTAAGGATCGTCTTTTGAGTGATGTGACACTGTATGCTTCCTACGCAGACAACCAGCCGATGGAAGAAGTGTCCATAGCGACTTATGCCAGAGCAAATGATGTGGCAACAGATTTTACGATTCCGGTGACGGATACAAGTGCTGCTATGACGCCTGACCAGGTGCGGAAAAATTTCACGATAAAAAACGTGACAGATTCTTCCGAAATGGTTACGGTAGATGTGACCGAAGGAGCAGACCATACATTTACGATCAGTAATCCGAACGGATGGACACCGGGGGCGGCCTATAAGTTGGAGCTTCAGGAAAAGGCATTATATTTTACAGGATTTGACCCGACGATCCGTGTCTATGATTTTACGGTCTACCGCGAAGAAGTCAAAAATGTAGAGTTAAATAAAGAGATTAAGTATATTCACAAGAAAGAGCTGTCCAATCTGACTGTAAATGGAAAGAAAGTAGAGGAAGTCTCAATCGCGGCAATGACGATTGGAACAGACGGTTCCCTGACCGAAGAAGGCAGTGACACGACCGGAACATTTACTTATAAGAAGCAGTTAGAAGTCGGCGACCAGGTCGCAATTTATTCCAGTGATGTGATCCCGACCATGGATATGTCCTCTGGTGACAACAGTGATGTGTCATTTATCGAGATTACAGGAGCGGACGGGGACAAGTATACATATCGCGGCTCCAGACCGGAAGACGTGCTCTTTATGCCGGATGTGCTGCCGCTTTCTATGGACAAAGATCAGGATGGTGACCCGGATAATAACAGTGTAACGATTAATGTCAGTGACCTGACCTTTGGTGATGATGCTATGAGCCAGGCTATGGATCTGGATAGTGAGACAACCATAGATGAGGGCGATTATCTGGCAATTTACACAGGTACAATGGGAGAGAATGGAAGCGGAGCTGTGTCTCTCTATGGAGAGATTACGAGCGTGCTGTTATCTGGAGACAAATATATAGTAAGCTATATTCCTGTGAGCGAAGAAGATATGCGTCAGACTATGGACGTGTATCAGAAGGAAAATGTAGAAGGTGAGGAGCTTCTGGAAGATACAGATGTGCAGGCGCTGGAAGAGGATATTGAGACACAGGCAGTAGACAGCGGATTTGCATCAGAAGTTGCAGAAAGAGTTGCTGATGCGGCAATGGAGACAGAATCTTTTGAGGAGCTTCAGGAATCTCTCAAGGAAGATATGAATGCAGATATCATGATTCAGAGCCAAAGCTATGGTCAGTTGAGAAAGGCAAGAGCCGCAGGTGGGGCAGGCGGTTCCCGTGTGGAATTAGGAGTACCGACTGTAAAAGCAAATCTCGGCACGACACTGAAACATTTTGACGGAGATGTGAGTGGACTAAGGCTTGCACTGGAGATTGGCGTGCCGATTACGATTCATGTGAACCGGGGCGCAGACATCGAGATCATGATCACAGCGACATTTGAACAGGAAGTGCGAGTATCCATCGATGTGGACGGTTCAGCCGTGTGGAAAACATGGGGATTTATTCCGTACATTGCAGATTATCGCGTAACGGCATCTCTGGAATTATATGAATACACAGGAATCGGACTGAATGTCAACTTCAAGACTGCAGAAACCGGAAACCCGGTATCTGATTCCAGTTCGAAATTACGAAAAGGTGTCAACAAGATTACCGAAGAGCTGAAGAATATGATGGAGAATGGCGAGGATTATCTAAATTCTGCATCAGGTCTCGTCAGTGGCGGAGATGAAATATCCGTATCCAAGTCTCTGGCAGAGAGGTACTCGGAACTTCTGGCAGACGAGGCAGACTGGGTGGAAATCTACAAGCGTCCGCTGGTAGACCAGCATTTCCGTGTGCTTCTGATCATTGACATTCAGGTGAAGCTGGAATTCGTTGTTTCCGCAAATGTGAACATTTCCATCGGAATGACGTACTGGTATAAGAATGCGAAAGAGTATGTCTTCTGTGTACGGGTCAAAGAGCGGACAGCGACCAATGATACGATAGATCTGGTAGAGGAGCAGTATGAATTTACGGCATATGCTATGGGAACTCTTGGCATCAAAGCCGGTGTGAGACTGACGGTGCGTGTGGGATTATTATCAACGTCCATCGCCAGTGTTGGTATCTCGGCGGATGTGGGCGGTTATGCACAGGTCTGGGGTTACCTCTACTACGAATTGAAGTATACGGCATCGGCAGGACGAAGCAGCCGTGCTATGGGAGCTATGTATCTGGAAATCGGTATTTATCTGGAAGTGAAGTTCGAGGCACAGGCACTGTCCAATGCATTTACCTATAATCCGACACTTTACGAGAACGAGTGGCCGCTTTATAGGGTAGGTGTTCTGGAAAATGTACTGGATTTTGCTTATACCCAGGATAAGATTGCCGAGATTAATATGAAGCGGGAGATTCAGTCGGTTCAGATTCCGGATGAATATTTCAAGATGCAATATATGGACATGAAGAACGGACTGGACGACGGAAAATATTACGAGAAGATTTACGAAGATGATACAAAGTATTTCAACATTTCCATGACGAACAGTGCGTTTACGTATGATCCGGCGACCAATATTATCCGTGTAAATCCAGGTGATGAGCCGGAGCAGGATGGCGAGATGATCATTACATGGAAAAACCAGGAAGGTACCTTCAATACGAAGCCGTGTGCAAGAAAGATCAAGCTTCACTGGGACCGCCTGCGAGATGGTTACTATATTGCATTCCAGAGTAATGGCGGATCTTTCGTCGATGCAATTACCGGAAAATATAATGCCGGAATCAAGAAACCGGAAGATCCGGTAAGACTCGGATACACATTTGCCGGCTGGTATGAGGACATGAATCTCACCATTCCATACACAATTCCGGAAACCATGCCGGAAGAAGACAGACTTGTCTATGCAAAATGGGAAGCAGCCGATGTGGGTTATACAGTCGTAGATTATATAGAAGGAACGAATGGAACCTATGAAGCACAGACTCCGGTGAAAATGAGTGGCAGGACGCAAGAGAAAGTAAGCCCGGTTCCAAAAGAGCGTACGGGATTTGTAACACCGCCGCAGCTTACGGAGACTGTAAAAGCAGACGGCAGTCTGGTCATCAATTACTATTATGCAAGAAATAAATATACACAGACATTCAAGTCCGAAAAAGAGACGGAGAATGGAACTGAGACAGAAGTGATCGCAGACGGAAATTACAGGTATGGAACCATGATGCCGACACCGGCAGTCTACAGACCGGGATATGAATTCCTTGGCTGGGAGGACGAAGAAGGCACTGAGGTTCCAAAGGAAGTTCCATCTGAGAACAAGACCTACATTGCAAAATGGAAAGCACTGGAAGGCATTACTTATACCGTGAAATACTACGTGCAGAATACGGATAACAGCGGATACAGCTTAAGTGAGACTGCGGCTCTGACCGGACAGATGGGAGAGGAAGTCACAGCAAAAGCAGCAGATTTTGACGAGAAAGTCTATCACTTAAAAGGTGAACTGCCGAAGGGAACGATCAAAGCAGATGGCAGTCTTGTATTGAAAGTGTACTATGATCTGAATGAGTACAAACTGACCTTTGATGCAAAAGGCGGAGAATCAGACCAGACAGAAGTGACGGCAAGATATGGTGACAAGATTGCATCACCGATGCCGACAAGAAAAGGCTATGTATTTGAAGGCTGGTATACAGACGAGGCATGTGAGAACGCATTTGGCCAGACGATGCCGGCAAAAGATATGACGGTCTATGCAAAATGGGAGAAGCAGAAAGTTAACTATACAGTCCGGCATCTGATGGAAAAATTGCCAGATGAAGAAGAAAACCCGGGTGGAGATAAAGAAGAGTATCCGGACTTAGATAAACCGGTTGAGGAAGAAAATCCATATATCTTATATGAAGAGGAAGTCTTTGCGGCATATCCGGAAGATAAAGTGACGCCGGACGTGAAGCGTTACGAAGGCTTTACTTCACCGGCAGCACAGACCGTGGCAGTGGACGGAAACGGCGACACAGTTATTGAATATAAGTATGCGAGAAATATCCATAAGCTGAAGCTGGTAGACCGCGGGGGCGATGAAAATAATATGGAAGGATTCGGAATGCCATTTGGTGCGGCAATTACAGAAGTAGCGATCCGGGATGGATATCGCTTTGAAGGCTGGTATACAGATAAAGATTTCAACAATCGATTCGATGGAACCATGCCGGACAAAGATCTGACGCTCTATGCAAAACAGACACCGGTGATGAGCAGCTATACCGTCTATCATTATAAAGAATCTGTAGATGGTTCTTACTTTGGTCTGACGGACGAAGAAGTATTAAGCGGCCTGACAGAATCAGAAGTGACTCCGCAGCCAAAACAGTATGAAGGATTTACTTCGCCGGAGGCCAAAACAGAACAGGTAAATGGCTGGGGCGGACCGGATATCTGGTATTACTATACGCGGAACAGCTACAATCTGACTTATGTCCTGAATAATGGAGAAGATAACAAGACTTCAGAAGTTCGCTATGAGGCAGATATTACAAATACTCCGTCGCAAACAGGCTATGCATTTGCAGGCTGGTACACGGACGAAGCACTGACACAGCCGTACGTACAGACGACCATGCCGGCACATGACCTGACACTCTATGCAAAATGGGAAGCCGGAATGAAGACTTATCAGGTGAGACATTATCAACAGTCCATTGACAATTCAGAGCAGTATGATCTGGCAGAGACAGAAAATGTCACAGCTAAAACAGGAGAACATCTGACGCTGGCAGTAAAAGCGTATGAAGGATTTACAGCACCAAAGCCGGTTAGCTATGATGTAGTAGATGATGGCGAGATCACATATGTAGATTACAAATATACGCGTGACCGTCATCAGGTAACGATCTATTACAATAACGGTAATGACAGCGAGACAAAAGAACTTGCATATGGTGAGAAATGGGAGGAAAAATCATATCGTGCCGGTTATGCATTTGCAGGCTGGTATACAGACGCAGAGTTTACAAAAGCATTTGACGGAGTGGTTCCGGCACGTGACATCACACTTTATGCAAAATGGGATGTGCAGAGTGTAAACTACACAGTCAAGCATTGTCTGCAAAATGCCAATGATGACGGATATTCGCTGGGAGCACAGGAGAACTTCAACGCTGATACGGATACGGTTGTCACACCGGAAGTAAAGAACTTTGATGGATTTACAGCACCGGAGAAACAGCAGGTGACAGTCGAAGGTGATGGAAGAACAACGGTCATTTACCGTTACACAAGAAATGTGCATACGCTGACGCTTAAGAACTACGATGGTAAGACAGATAAGACGGTAGAAGCAAGATATGAAATGTCCATACCGAAGCCGACAAGAGCCGGTTATGCATTTACAGGCTGGTATACAGATGAAAAATGTACGAAAGAGTACAAAGCGAATATGCCGGATCAGGATCTGACACTCTATGCAAAATGGGAAGCAAACATCGTCAACTATGTAGTAGAACATTATCAGCAAAATGTACAAGGTGACGGTTATACGCTGAAAGAAAGCAGTCATGCACGGGCGGCTGCGGATAGCGAAGTGACACCAGAGATCATGAAATATAAAGGCTTCGAGGAACCAAAGACAGAGAAAGTGACCATTTCCGGAGACGGACAGACGACAGTGAAGTACTACTATAAGAGAAATGTACATACAGTCACATTTGACGCAGATTCCGGAACATTCGTTGCAGAAAAGGGTGAGGACGACAGTAAGATTGTCGTGACCGGACGCTATGGTGCGAATATTATAGTGCCGAAAGCGCCGACAAGAACCGGATACCAGTTCCTTGGCTGGGACGAAGACGTTGAAATGACGATACCGGATAAAGACCTTACCTATAAGGCGCAGTGGCTGAAGATGGAATATACCCTTCAGTTCAAGACGGGAGAAGGAACGTCTGTTTCACCAATCAAAGGAAATTACGGCGACAAGATAAATGCACCAGAAAATCCGACAAGAAAAGGATACATTTTCAAAAACTGGAGTGAGAATGGTAAGAAAGTGGACAAGCTTCCGACGACTATGCCGGCCGAAAGTCATATTTACACAGCAATATGGGAGCAGGAGACATACCAGATTACTTATGACTTAAATGGCGGAAGCATGAAGTCCGGGGAGAAGAATCCGACGACTTACAACGTGGATACCACTGTATTCAAACTGAAAAATCCAGTCCGGGCAGGATACACATTTACTGGTTGGAGCGGAACCCAAATTACAGGAGTAAGTGACAATGTGTCTGTAAAACAGGGTTCTACAGATAACCGGACATATAAGGCGAACTGGAGAGAGAATACATATCAGATTACATTTATCTTAAGCGGTACGGAGGCAAAAGGCTCCATGGCAGCAAAGACGGTCAATTACACGGAAAATGTAATACTTCCAAAATGCGGATTCACCTGCAAAGGCCACTCCTTTAAGAGATGGTACACCGTGGATAAGAAGGGCAAGAAGACTTATTACTCTGACCGGCAGAAGGTGTCAAAGCTGACCGATGTAAACGGCGGTGTTGTGACACTCTATCCGGAATGGGAGGCAAATGTGTACAATGTTACATTTGACTATGGTGACGGAAGAGCGAAGACAGTTAGAAAGACCAAATACGGTGATAAATACCAGTTCCCATCAGATCCGACACGTTACGGCTGGGAGTTCAAAGGCTGGAAAAAAGAAGGAGCCAACACAGCATTTGACATGAGTACGAAAGAGCTGCAGCTTCAGGACACGAAAGATATTACCTTATACGCAAGCTGGAAAGCGAACCAAAAATATTCTTACAGACCATCAAATTCCGGCAATACATATCGTGTGACAGATAAACATGAGTATACCAGATTTACTTATTATGTAGACGGTAATCAGACTTCTGTAAAGACAACCGGAGACAGTGGACTGAATCCGGCAAGATATCATTTGAATATGAAGAATATTTCCTATAATGCAGTACATCAGAATTATTCAAAGATGAGGATTAGGATTAGTTACAAGATTAAAATGGTAAAAGATGGTTATTCAGATCTGAGAATTTCCTACCATACGAAATCCGATAATAAGGATCACACAGAGTGGAAGAAAAATACGGAGGATCTGAAGAAGAAAAACGGTAAAACGATTACCTGTGAATATACACTTACGACCGGAAGCAAGATTGATGTGGACAGTCTGACGCTGGAATTTGATGCACATGGAATAGGACCGGATCGATATGATCTCAGCAATCTGAATGTAGATATTACATTTGAGTAGGAGGAAACAGATGAAAGAACATACAGGAAAAAATAAAATATTTATTATCATTATCATCTGTCTGTGTGCGGTCATCATTGCAGGACTGATTTGTTTCATGAAATTGAAAGGAGGTTCAGATTCGGCTTTTACGCCGGATCTGGATCCAAATGCGAAGACCCAGACGGCAGACGATACCGGGGAAAAGCCGACAGGAATCCGGATACCGGGTTATCCGTCCATTACGATTGAGGCAGACAAAAAAGACGTGCAGATGAACCTGATGAATCCGGAAGGAAACCCGTGTTACTTTACATTTGAAATCGTGCTTAACGACACAGGTGAGACCATCTACACATCAAAGATGGTAGAACCGGGGAAGGCAATTACAGAGGTGACATTAGAAAAGGCACTTGCAGCGGGAGAATATCCGGCGACCATCAAGATTACGACAGCATCACTCACGGATGGTTCTGCCATGAACGGGGCAAATGTAGAGACTACATTAATTGCACAGTAACAGGAGGGGAGAACGATGAAAAAGAGAAGTATCAGAACACGAATTTTTTTCGCACTATTGACTCCGGTGCTGTTTACATGTGTGGAAAAGCCAGCCTATGCAGCAACCACTCAGACGGCAGGAAGTTCAACGGTCACCTATCATGTGGATCCTGCTTACCAGGTTACAATACCGGTAGATACAAGTATGCAGCTCAATGAGACAGAAGTTCCATATGGAAAAATTGTGGTAGATCAGGTGCAGATTGAGGATGGAAAATGTATCCAGGTGTCACTGTTAGCTGATTTTAACTTGAAGAATTCCAACAATTCAAAAGCAATAATTCCTTATCAGATTTTGGCTGGGGACGAGGCGGGAAGCCACCCATTTACATCAGCGCAGTATACAAAAGCCGGGGAAGAGACACCTCTTACTATCGCGATTAAAAAAGAAGACTGGAAGAAGGCGGTGGCCGGACAGTACTCAGATACGGTAACATTTACCATATCCTATGTAGACAAAAGGAAGTAAGGGGGGATTTCATGAGGGAAATAAAAGGAATTTCGTCAGGAAGTGTGGAAAACAGAAAAGTCAGAGTGACAACTGCACTAATTGCGACCATTCTGATTATAGCTGCGACAGTTATTGCCATGTATTTTACAACCCTGTCCGTTTTGGCAGAAGATGCAGGAAGCACATCGAATTTCCAGAGTACCATAAGTACGACTGTACCGGATTCGCATAATATTCGTGTAGAAAAAAGTCATGCAGATGTAGTGATTGAAGGAGAAGAAGACCAGAGCGATGGAAATATGGATAACTTTGTTGTAGATCGTTTTGCAAAGCCGAAGATTCAGATCACACCGGAGAAAGGATGGAAGGTTTCAAGGCTGCTTCTGAATGGGGAAGATGTTACGGAACAGTTCAAGGACGGATATCTGACACTGGAAGAAGTCTGTGAAGATCTGACACTGGTCATTGAGACAGCCGAAGATACCAGCGGCGGAGAAAACAAAGACCAGGACAAAGATAAAGATCCGGGAAAAAATCCAGATAAGGATAAAGATCCGAATAAAGGAACTACAGGCAGTGGAAAGGGAAAGGACTCAGGGGAGAAGACTCCGATGAATAAGCTGAAGAACTGGAAGGCTGCAGTCACAGGAGATGAAGCCAGACCGATGCTTTATATAATAGCAGTGATTGCAGCAGGAGTGATTAGTGTGCTGATATTAAGAAGAAAAAATAGATAACAGGACCGGTTGGGGACGGAGTTTAGTGGCTTTTTTGCGAGCAAAAAAGCCA
>OHAC01003348.1_pt1 | contig 11384 bp, 8 predicted proteins | sample 1577051 | NCBI WGS metagenome assembly OHAC01 (sample SAMEA3541499, study PRJEB24748) | human gut metagenome | biome: human gut; feature: human-associated habitat; material: faeces | place: China | collected 2012 | reverse complement strand
TCAGGGGAGCTTCACAAGTTATTCTCAGTGTAAATGAAAGAAAATCGTACAGACAAATATGATTTCCTTTGTGAGCTTTGCGAACAGGAATATCATATTTCGTCTGCACGATTTTTCTTTTTCATTAACATATAATAAGAGTGTGTGAAACCCCTTTGATATTATAGGTTCTAAACAATCTTATGCTTTCTTCACAGGTGCCTGATATCTTGCGGTTGATTCACGCTCAATCAGTGCAGCGCGGAGCTGTGTGCGGCAGATTGGAATATGATGTATCAGGGAGTTTAAAATGACATAAGCACATTTTCCGAGTTCACTGCGTTCCTGCCGGATAGTGGTAAGCGGTGGCTCTAACATGGAGGAGATCGGAATGTCATCGAATCCGACCACGCTGATATCTTCCGGCACGCGGAAACCGCGGAGCTTGCATTCCGTGATAACGCCGGATGCAATCAGGTCATTACCACAGATGATCGCAGTAGCACCCGCACCCAAAAAAGTAGGAACGTGATACTTTGCACTGTCTGCCACATAATAGCCGTAAGCGGTCAGGTCTTCATTGATCTCAAGACCATGTGCTTTCATGCTGTTATAGTAGGCTTCCTGACGCTGCTCGGATACCATGGAGTGCAGGGAACCATTTAAAAAGGCAATTTTTTTGTGACCGAGTGTGTAGAGATGGTCAACTGCCGCATCGATTCCCTCATAGTTGTCCGTTCCAATGTAAGCAACATTCGGATTCTTCCTAATATAATTGTCGAAGAGAACAGTCGGCATGGTGGTTTGTTCTAACTGTTTCATCCATTCGTCGTGAAGGGCGAAGCCGACAAGAAAGGCTCCGCAGAAACCATTCTTTAACATATAGGTGTCATATTTTTCTGCGAGCTGGAATGCCGGTGTGACCGGAATGACTGTCACATCCCAGTTGTGGCGGAACGCATTCTGCTTGAATCCCAGGACAATTTCATAACCAAACTGTGTGGCAGCTTCATAGTCCATATTTTCAATGAAAATCGCAAGCTTGCGGTTTTCTACTTTTTTTGATCGTTTGGTCGCATATCCCATTTCCACTGCGGTATCTAAGACCATCTGTCTTAATTCATCACTGATATCGCTTGCTCCGTTCAAACCTTTGGAGACAGTGCTGACGGATACGCCCAGACGATTTGCTATATCTTTGATCGTAGCCAAGTCTTTATCCTCTTTGTTATAATTATTCGATACTTTCCCTTATTATATAGAATCGAATTTCCGTTTTCAAGCAGTCTGCTCAGAGATTTCAAAAAAGTTTCGAAACAAAACGAGAAAAACTTGTCATTTTACACAAAAAAACGAATATAAAAACGTGAAAAATAGCAAAATCGATATTAATATTTGCAAATTCGTTGACAAAAACGTTTCCATGAACTAAAATTACCTCAGATACGAAAATTCACGAAACAATTCGTATAGGTTTTGAATGCGGGATCATTCCAACAGAACGGGAGGAAATGAATTGGGATCAAAAGAATTGACCAGGGGAGCAGGAGTCCTGCTGGCAATCACAAGCTTACCATCTTCATATGGAATAGGAACGTTAGGGGAAGCTGCATTCCAATTTGTTGATTTACTTGTCGATCTCAAGCAGAGGTACTGGCAGGTGCTTCCAATCGGTCCTACCAGTTTTGGAAACAGTCCGTATCAGTCCTACTCCGCATTTGCCGGAAACCCATATCTCATTGATCTGGATGATCTGGTGAAGGATGGATTGTTACAGGAGACGGAGATCCGCAGTTTTAACTGGGGAACGGATGATGCAGATATTGATTATGCAACCATCTATGAGAACCGTTACAAGATTTTGCGAATGGCTTTTTCGAGATTTCCTGCGGAGAGTGAAGACTTCCTTGCTTTTACAGAAAAAAGCGACAGTTGGCTGTCTGATTATTCTCTTTATACCGCATTGAAACGGCATTTTGGAGACATAGAATGGCAGAGCTGGGATGTGCCACTCAGGGACAGAGATCCGGAGGCAGTGAAAGAGTATCAGGAAATATTACATAATGACATCATGTTTTGCAAATTTTGCCAGTACGAGTTTTTTAAGCAGTGGATGCAGCTGAAGCAGTACGCAAATAGCCGTGGAGTCCAGATCATCGGTGATATGCCATTGTATGTGGCGTCAGACAGTGTGGATGTATGGGCGCACCGTGAGATGTTTTTACTGGGACCGGATGGAAGACCGAATGTGGTCGCAGGGGCAGCACCCGATGCATTTTCCGAGAGCGGTCAGGTATGGGGCAGTCCGATATATGACTGGAGCGTCATGGGAGAGGATAGTTTTGCATGGTGGAAGGCAAGAATGCTTGAGAACATGGAATTATTTGATGTGATCCGGTTAGACCATTTTTCCGGTCTGGTCCGTTATTACACCGTTTCTGCAGATGCAGAAGACGGAAGAAATGGCAAGTGGAGCAAAGGACCTGGCAGGAAACTGACAGATGCCATGACAGAGGTTCTGGGTGATACGCGGGTGATCGTGGAAGACATCGGACCAAAGGGCGGGCTTCCGGGAGTGAAAAAGTTAAAGACAAAAACCGGATGGCCGGGCATTAAGATTTTAATGTTTGCCTTTGATGATGACACCGCTAATGAGCATCTCCCACATAACTATCAGGACACAAATATGGTCGTATATGCAGGAACTCACGACAATGAAACGATCGTTGGTTATTTTCGGGATAAGTCAGATTACGAACTGGCATATCTGTATGAGTATCTGAACATTCATTATAAAGAAGAAATACCGGATGCACTGATCCGGGCAGCCTATGCAAGTATTGCAGATGTGGCAATTATCCAGATGCAGGATCTGATGAAACTTGGAAATGAAGCCAGAATGAACGCACCTTCCACGGTGGGACGCAACTGGCGCTGGCGTATCGGAAAAGATACTTTGAGCGAAGAACGGAGAGCATGGATACGGACTCTGGCAGCCGTATATCGCAGATAACAAATACGCTATAAGATGCATAAGCATTTTATATAGAAGTCTTATTCTAAAAAAGGAGAGGAATCAAATGAAAAAGAAAGCAATCTCATTATTACTTGTTGCAGCTATGACAGCTACAATGACAGCAGGCTGCGGCGACAAACAGGAAGCAGCAGACAACACAACTGCAGGAAACGATGCGGCACCTTCTACAGAAGCAGCAGCATCTGATGATGCAGCAGCAGAAGAAGAAGAGGAAGCATGGAGCGGTACATTGACTGTATGGAGCCCACAGGAAGATCAGGATACAGGCTGGTTACAGAAAGAATGTGACGCATTCAATGCGGCTCATCCAAACTGGGATGTCACATTTGAGTATGGTGTATGCGCAGAGGGTGATGCAAAATCTACTGTCACAACAGACGTTGAGGGATCAGCAGATGTCTATATGCTGGCAAACGATAACATCCCTGATTTAGTAGCAGCAAACGCACTTGCTGAGCTCGGCGGATCTTATCTTGATTATGTAACAAGCACAAACTCCGATTCCATTACAGCATCTGTTACATACAATGATGCAGTAGTAGCATTCCCATTTACATCTAATACATGGTTCATGTACTATGATAAGAGTGTATTCTCTGATGAGGATATCAAGAGCTTTGACACAATGTTGGAGAAAGGAAAAGTTGCCTTCCCATTATCTGATTCCTGGTACATTCAGGCATTCTATGTTGGAAATGGCTGTTCATTATTCGGAGATGGTACAGACGCAGCAGCAGGTATCGACTTCGATGGAGAAAAGGCAGCAGCTGTTACAGATTACTTAGTTGATGTAGCTGCAAATCCTAACTTTATCAATGATGCAGACGGAGCTGGTCTTGCAGGTTTACGTGACGGAAGCGTAAACGCTGTATTCTCCGGTACATGGAATGCAGAAGCTGTAAAAGAAGCACTTGGTGACAACATGGGTGTTGCAGCACTTCCATCATTTAACTTAAACGGAACAGACTGCCAGATGAAATCTTTCATCGGATCTAAAGCAATCGGTGTAAACCCAAATGCTGAGAACATGCAGGTTGCTATGGCATTGGCAGCTTACCTTGCAGGTGAGGACGCTCAGAAAGATCACTACGATATGAGAAACATCCTTCCTACAAACACAAACGTTGCAGTTGATGATGAGATCGCAGCAGCAGTTGCAGACGTAATGATTAACACATCTATCATGCAGCCATTAGTATCTGAGATGGGTAACTACTGGTCACCAGCTGAGAACATGGGTAAAGCACTTGTTGCTGGCGAAATCACACATGATAATGCTGCAGAAAAGACAGCAGATATGAACACTGCAATGAACACAGACGCAGCACAGTAAAAAGGATACAGAAGATTCTTACATGCAAAATACAAACCTCGGGGCGCATGAGCGCTCTGAGGATTGTTTGATACTAAGGAATCCATTTTTATTTTAAGGAGGCCCATAACGTGATAAAGGCTGGAAAAAGAAAAAAAGAGTTTACGGATCCATATACCGTGACCAGTGCGGTTACAAAAGGAAATATCATTACAAAGCTTTCCCTGCTTATTATGGGCTTGGGTAATATCGCGCACAGACAGATCGCAAAGGGACTGATGTTCCTGGTTATTGAGATTGGATATATATGGTTTATGATCCAATCCGGAATTTATAATTTATCCATGTTTCCGTCATTGGGATGGAGAGAGCAGGAAAAAGTCTGGAATGAAAAGAAAAGTATCTATGAGTACACTGCCGGTGATCAGTCATCCCTGATCCTGTTGTATGGAGTTGCAACGATTTATATTACATTGATGTTTATCGTTGTGTGGAGAGAGGCAGTAAAAAGCTCTTATAAATCAGAAGTGCTTGCAAAATCAGGAAAGCACCTGAACACCTTTAAAGAAGACTTCAAGAGTTTGTTTGATCAAAATTTACATAAATTATTACTCGCAGCACCGATCATGGGAGTATTGATCTTTACGGTCCTTCCACTGGTCTATAATATTTCCATGGCATTTACCAATTACAGCAAAGTAAACGATCATCTGGTATTGTTTGACTGGGTTGGGCTTGCAAACTTTGCAAAAATCTTAAATATGAACGACAGCATCGGTAAGCAGTTCTATTCCGTACTGGCATGGACGATCACCTGGGCGATTTTTGCAACAGCATTAAACTATATTTTCGGTATGATCCTTGCAATCGTGATCAACCGTAAAGAGACACATTTTAAGGGTTTCTGGAGATTCTGCTTTGTATTATCTATCGCAGTACCTCAGTTTGTTTCCCTGCTGATCATGAGAAGTATGTTACAGCCAACCGGTATCGTAAACACTTTATTATTAAAATATGGTCTGATCGATACGGCGCTTCCATTTTTCTCAAGTGCGACATGGGCCAGAGTGACAGTTATCGTTATCAACCTGTGGGTAGGTATCCCATATACGTTACTTCAGGTAACAGGTATTTTACAGAACATTCCGGGTGAATTATATGAGGCAGCGAAGATTGATGGAGCTAATGCAGTCCAGATATTCTTCAAGATCACATTGCCATATATGTTATTTGTCATGACACCATACCTCATTACACAGTTTACCGGAAATATCAATAACTTCAACGTTATCTACCTGCTGTCCGGCGGTAATCCGACACCGGTGGATGCAACAGCCGGTAAGACAGATCTGCTTGTTACATGGCTGTACAAACTGACCGTTGATAAGAACTACTACAACTTAGGTGCAGTAATTGGTATTATGACGTTCATTGTCCTTGCGATCGTTGCGCTGGTAACATATCGTAATACCGCATCCTACAAAGATGAGGAGGGATTCATGTAATGAGTAAAAAACAAGTGACATCTGGCACAAAAGCAAAGAAAACAATTGTGAATATTATTATCCATATTTTTCTGGCAATCCTGTCATTCATCTGGGTGTTGCCGATTTTCTGGGTAGTCCTGACAAGTTTCCGCGGTGAGAAAGGTTCTTACGTAACCACTTTCTTCCCGAAGACTTATACGATCAACAACTATGTGAAATTATTCACAGATACAAGTATTTTGAACTTCCCGAAAATGTTTGTGAATACTTTTATCATTGCGATTTTTACATGTATCATTTCAACCATTTTTGTACTTTCAGTATCTTATACAATGTCAAGAATGCGTTTTAACATGAGAAAACCATTTATGAATGTCGCAATGATCCTCGGATTGTTCCCATCCTTTATGTCCATGATCGCTGTTTACTATATTTTAAAGGCTCTTGGACTGGCAGAGGGATCTATGATCCGTATCGCTTTGATCGTGGTATTCTCAGCAGGATCCGGTGTTGGATTCTATGTTGCAAAAGGTTTCTTTGACACGATCCCGAAGGCGCTGGACGAGGCTGCGATCATCGATGGGGCAACAAGATGGCAGGTATTTACCAAAATTACCGCGCCACTCAGTAAACCAATTATTGTTTATACCATTTTGACATCCTTCATGGGACCGTGGGTAGACTTCATTTTTGCAAAGGTTATCTGCCGTGCTGATGCACAGTACTACACCGTGTCTATCGGTCTTTGGAAGATGCTTGAAAAAGAATACATTGACAGCTGGTATACCTGTTTTGCCGCAGGCGCAGTTGTGGTATCCATTCCGATTGCAATTCTGTTCTTACTGACACAGAAATTCTATGTAGATGGAATGAGTGGAGCTGTAAAGGGTTAAACCGGGCAGCGGATAAGTTTTGGCTGTGTGTGGGACTGTTGTATGAGAGTGAAAATCTTGATACAGCAGTCCCTTTTTATGTAAATAGAAAAGTGTTACAGAATATGGGAAAGGTAAGGTATGGGAATGAAAAAGCGTTTGATAGCAGCCCTGATAGCAGGAATGATGTTGATACAGACGGCCGCTTGTGGGAATAATGCCGGCACACCGGCAGACAGCGTGGATAGCACAGAGTCAGTACCGGAGAGTGGGACGGAGACAGATACAGAAAGCGAAGGGAATGAAGTTACTGCATTGTCTTTGATGCAGCAGGTCAATACGGCGGAAGAGAATGTGATTGATGACAATTACCGAACTTATTATGAAGTGTTTGTTTACAGTTTTTATGACAGTGACGGAGATGGAATCGGTGATCTGAAAGGACTGACGGAAAATCTCGATTATATCAATGACGGTGATCCTGAGACGGACACGGATCTGGGATGCAATGGTATCTGGCTGATGCCGGTCATGCCGTCCACAACGTATCATAAATATGATGTGACGGATTATGAAGCGATTGATCCGGAGTACGGGACGATGGACGATTTTACGACACTTGTAGATGAATGTCACAAGCGCGGAATCAACGTGATCATTGATTTTGTCATGAACCACACATCTTCACAGCATGAGTGGTTTCAGACTGCATACCAATATTTGCAGGGTCTTCCGAAAGGTGCAGAACCAGATGCGTCAGAGTGCCCTTATGTAGATTATTATAATTTTTCCAAAGAAAAACTGGGCGGTTATTATCCGGTGGAGGGAACAGACTGGTACTATGAGGCACAGTTCTGGAGCGAGATGCCGGATCTCAACTGGGATAATGAGATGTTAAAGACAGAGTTTGAACAGATCGTACAGTTCTGGCTGGATCTCGGAGTGGATGGTTTCCGTCTGGATGCAGTAAAGGAATTCTATTCGGGCGCAGATGAAAAAAATATTGCAGTCCTGACCTGGTTTAATGATATGGTGAAATCCAAAAAAGAGGATGCATATCTGGTCGGAGAGGCATGGAATGATTACAATGTCTATGCGAAATATTATCAGAGTGGCATGGACAGTTTCTTTGATTTTACTTTTGCGGATAAGGACGGTATCATCGCAGACACAGTAAAGGGAATCAATGGCGCTTCCGCTTACGGAAAGAGTCTTGTCAATACGCAGGAGCTTTACGGCAGCTACAGTGATACTTACATTGATGCACCGTTTTACACCAATCATGATATGGCGCGGAGCGCAGGTTATTATTCCGGCGATTATAGTGAAGCGCAGACAAAGCTTGGAAATGCAATGAATCTTCTGATGTCGGGAAGTGCATTTTTGTATTATGGGGAGGAGCTTGGAATGAAAGGCTCCGGAAAAGATGAAAATAAGCGTGCTCCGATGTACTGGTCGACGGATGCCGATGCTACGGGTATGTGTGACGGACCAAAGGATATGGACGATATTAAGATGAAGTATGGCAGTTTAGAGGAGCAGGAAAACGATGGTAATTCCATTTATAACTTTGTGAAACAGACGATCGCATTGCGGAATGCGTATCCGGTGATCGCCAGAGGAAAGGTCGCATTTGATGAGGGGATTTCGGATGATACGGTATGCGTGATCCGGAAAACCTGTGATGAGGGACAATTGACGCTGGTGTTCAATACTTCAGAGAAGGCACAGACGGTCGATTTTGGGAAATCAGCTCTCGGAGCAACGGAAGACAGGAAATATCCATTGCAGATCGCAGGGGAGCTTCTGACAGGAACGGAAGCTGCCGTTCTGGATGAAGAACAGCTTACCATACCTGCGTATTCGGTCGTGATCTTAGAGTAAAAAAGAATACTTTTCCGGATAACAGAAATCCCCGGTATGAGACGGTCTATCGGGGATTTTTACTTGAATCTGTGCTTTTTTGGTATATAATAGTAATATCAAAGACGGAAAATACAGGTGTTGTGGAAATGCGTGTGTTTAAGAGAAAATCTGGAGGAACAATAGATGAAGCGGAAAGTCAGAACAAGAAAGCTGGGGATCAAATTTAAAATACTGATCCCGGTATGTGTATGTGTACTCGTTGTCTGTGTGGTTATGGGAGTAAATTCTTACAAACATATCCAAGACGGCATGGTTGAGATGGGCGTTCAGGAGGCAGACATGGCGGCAGATCTGACACTTCGTATGTTAGATGGCGACGAGGTGGAGCAGATCGTTCCGGGGGCAGAAGAAAGCGATGCATATAAAGGAGTTCTGGCAGCTTTAAAAAATATGAAGGACAGCTGTGGGATCGCATATCTGTATACTTTATATGCCGATGGGACGAATGTTTATTACGGAGTAGATGTGGAAGCAACCGAAGATGTAAGTTATCTCGGGGATCCTTTTGCTGACTCTTATGAGGAGTTAAAATCTGTATTTGAAGGACAGGAATATGTGCAGGATTATATTGATGAGACGGAGGATGGAGACCTGATCACAGTCTACAAGCCGATCAAAAACAGCGCAGGAAAAGTGGTGGCAGTTCTGGGGTGTGATTATGATGCATCTGATATTACTGCCCGGCTTGAGGCATCACTTGTGGGAGTGGTCAAGATTGGTGCGGTCTGCATTGTCCTGGCAGTAGCGGCTCTCAGCATCATTATTTCAACGATCACGAGAGGTCTTCAGAAAGTGGACGACAAGATTTATGAGATCGTGCATAATGAGGGAGATCTGACGCAGAAGCTGGACATCCACAGTGGAGATGAGATGGAACTCATTGCAGGGAATGTCAATGCTTTATTGGAATACATACGGGGAATCATGTTGAAGATCTCCGACAATTCAGAACATTTAAATGGTTCGTCACAAAAGATTGCACAAAACCTTGCAGCAGCAGAGGTGAATATCACAGACGTTTCCGCAACTATGGAGGAAATGAGTGCGGCAATGGAGGAGACAAACGCTTCACTGGAGCAGATCAGCACCTCAGTGGGACAGGTTTATGCATCCATTGAAAACATGGCAGCACGTGCAGAGCATGGAAAAGAGTCTTCCGGTGAAATGAACGGACGGGCAGACAGTGTCCGCACAGAAGCCTCAAGCAAACAGCAGGAGGTTGCAACGCAGGTGGCCGACATGGCACAGAAATTGAATGAGAAGATCGAGCAGTCCCAAGCGGTGCAGGAGATAGCACAGCTTACGGCAAATATTATCGAGATCACCGATCAGACCAATCTGTTGGCATTAAATGCGAGCATTGAGGCGGCAAGGGCAGGAGAGGCAGGAAAAGGATTTGCAGTCGTGGCAGATGAAATCGGAAAACTTGCTGCCAATTCGGCAGAAGCTGCAGAACAGATACAAAAAGTGAGCGCAGCGGTAGTTGAGGCTGTGAATGGTCTGGCACAAGAGGCAGAAAATATGGTCGAATTTGCGGGAATCACTGCTATGGATGGTTATCAGCAGTTAGTGGAAATGAGTGAGTTTTACAGCAAAGATGCAGGTGATATGAATGCCATTATGGAAGATTTCACAAGTGCTGCCGGCGAATTGCAGAAAGCCATGGATGAGATCAAAGAATCGACTACAGCAGTCAGTGCTGCTGTCGAAGAGAGCGCAAAGGGCATTGTAAATGTGGCAGAAATGTCCACAGATCTTACAGGAAGTGTGGGAGATATCCAGAAAGCGGCTGATCATAACAATGAGATCGCAGATCTGCTTGATACTGAGGTGAAACGGTTTAAGCTGGAGTAACGGAGATTGTAAATCATAATTGAAATAAAAAATCGTGCGAACAGAAACGTATCATGTTTGCACGATTTTTTTATCAATAGGTGTTCAGTTCATAACATAATGAAAGAAATCAACAGCATTCCCTTTGTTATCAGTTGCGTATGCAATGCCGAAGCAGACCGTTCCGGTGTAGTAACCGTAGTCAGAAAGCCATTGGTTGTCGTTCAGTTCCAGACCGCAAGGGAGTGTCTCACCGGTTTCGGAATCTGTTGCATAGACGATCATATCTTTGTACTGTTCTAATTCATCCGCTGTTAAATAATCCGTAAGAGGCATAAGACTTCCGGCATCAGCGTATTGCTGGAACACAAATTCCGGTGCAAAAAGAACGTCGGCATCACCGACAGAAAGTTTTAAAGTCAGTTTCTGGTTACTATAGTAGTTTGTGGAGTAATTATCGTCATCAGAAAAAGTGATGGAGGTATCTACGGTAACTTCTTCTTTCTTTGTAAAGCCTTCCTGTTCAAAAAATTCATCTGTGGAAGAAACGCTTTCTTCATAAGGATTCAGGGTATTTACCATCACTATATCTAAAACACTTTCCCTATAGGCAGCATAATGTACGATCATAGAAATGACAAACGCCACAAGGCAGATGGCAGCAATGATGTGCCAGCGGTAATAGTCCCAGATATATTGCACCTTTGCTTTGCGGGAAAGGTCTTTGAATGCAGTTTTCTTTTCCATAGGAAAACCTCCGTAATTCTGTGCGCTTTACTAACGCGATAATGATAGGATAACATAGAAAGAAGCAGGTTAAAAGGGAAAAAGTATAAAGTTTATCTAAAATAAAAAATGCTAAGAATGAAAAGGATTCATTCTTAGCACATTCGTTGTACACAAAAAGCGGGTGATGGGAATCGAACCCACGTATCCAG
>OHAC01003345.1_pt1 | contig 11385 bp, 7 predicted proteins | sample 1577051 | NCBI WGS metagenome assembly OHAC01 (sample SAMEA3541499, study PRJEB24748) | human gut metagenome | biome: human gut; feature: human-associated habitat; material: faeces | place: China | collected 2012 | reverse complement strand
AGAGCACTTGACTTTTAATCAAGTTGTCCGGGGTTCGAATCCCCGCACGCTCATGGAATGAGAGTGAAGTAGTATATAAGTACTGCTTCTTTTTTTTGCTAAAAATGATTGACAGAAGTCAGAAAAATGTTTATATTATATTTTAATAAAAGGGAGTAATCGGCATCTATTTATTTTTAAGGATAGATGTTTACGATGACGTCAGTACGATGACAGACAGGTCATCCGTATCGTAATGAAATGGTGAGACTTTTATTGCATAGTTTTTGTGCAATAAAGGGCTCTTTTTTTATTATTAAGATTTACGCTTTATTTTGCACAACGGTTTTGTATAACTTTGCACAATAGAAAGGAGAATAAGATGTTAACAAGTGAACAGGCAAAGAAGAATCAGGAAAAATATGGATTCAATGAATTGACGGAAGGAAAAAAGAAAAGTGTACTCCGGATATTTCTGGAACAATTCAAAGATTTTCTGGTTATTATATTGATTGTATCAGCGGTCATATCAGGAATTCTCGGAGATGCGGAGAGCGCAATTGTTATCTTCGTCGTGATCACGATGAACGCGGTTCTGGGAACGATACAGACGGTAAAGGCGGAGCAGTCACTGGACAGTTTAAAGCAGTTATCGGCACCGGAAGCCAAGGTTGTGCGTGATGACAGCGTGATACAGATTCCGTCCAGGGAAGTCACGATCGGTGATGAAGTGATCCTCGAAGCAGGAGACTGTATCCCGGCAGACGGAAAGTTGATCGAATGTGCAAGTCTGAAAGTAGATGAAAGTGCTCTGACGGGAGAAAGCATTTCCATAGAGAAGAATCTGGATGAAGTGGAAGAAGCTGCGGCACTGGGAGATCAGACGAACCGGGTATTCTCCGGAAGCTTCGTCACATATGGAAGAGGAAGATATGAAGTAACTGCGATCGGTATGAAGACAGAAGTCGGAAAGATTGCAGATCTTATGAAGAATACTTCGGAAAAGAGAACACCGCTGCAGGTGAATCTGGATGATTTCGGAAAGAAATTATCGATGCTGATCCTGGCATTTTCCGTAGTGATATTCGGAGTGAATGTATTTCAGGGTGAATCGTGGGGTTCTGCATTTATGTTCGCTGTTGCACTTGCAGTTGCGGCAATACCGGAGGCTTTAAGTTCGATCGTTACGATCGTGTTATCCTTCGGTACGCAGAAGATGGCAAAGGAACATGCAATCATACGTAAGCTGCAGGCAGTGGAAGGTCTGGGAAGTGTATCGATTGTCTGTTCGGATAAGACGGGAACGCTTACGCAGAATAAGATGACGGTCGAGGATTATTATGTAAATGGAAAGAGGATTCCGGCAGGAAAGATTGATCTGAAGAATGAAAATGAAAAATTACTTTTAAGATTCAGTATCCTGTGTAATGATTCTACGAATACGGACGGACAGGAGATCGGTGATCCGACAGAGACGGCGCTCATCAATCTTGGAACGAATCTTGGTATTGATGCGATGCAGGTAAGGGAGAGATACCCGAGATTGTCGGAAGTGCCGTTTGACAGTGACCGGAAGCTGATGTCGACTGCTCACAATATGAATGATGCACTCCTTCAGGAAGGACATATGATGATCGTAAAAGGTGCGGTAGATGTCCTGTTGGAGCGTATGGACAGAATACGGGTTGGGAATACTGTAAGGAGGATGACAGATTCCGACCGGGAGGACATTGCCGTCCAGAACATGCAATTTTCCAGAGAAGGCTTAAGGGTTCTTGCATTTGCATATAAGCAGATGGAGGAAGAGAAAGAGATCGGTACGGAGGATGAGGACCAGCTGATATTTATGGGTCTGATCGCAATGATGGATCCGCCGAGAGAAGAATCGAGACTTGCGGTGGAGGAGTGCAGACGTGCGGGAATCCGTCCGATCATGATCACCGGTGACCATAAGATTACTGCAGCGGCTATTGCAAAGAGAATCGGCATCTTAAAAGAAGAATCGGAGGCCTGCGAGGGAGCAGTAATTGAAGATATGTCGGACGAGGAGCTGCAGGATTTTGTAGAAGGAATCTCTGTGTATGCGAGGGTTTCGCCGGAACATAAGATCCGAATTGTCCGTGCATGGCAGGAAAAGGGGAATATCGTAGCAATGACAGGTGACGGTGTGAATGATGCACCGGCGTTGAAACAGGCCGATATCGGTGTTGCGATGGGAGTGACCGGAAGTGAGGTTGCCAAGGATGCGGCAGCGATGGTCCTGACGGATGACAATTTCGCAACCATTGTAAAAGCTGTGGAAAATGGAAGAAATCTGTATCAGCATATTAAAAATGCGATTCAATTCCTGTTGTCCGGTAACTTCGGGGCAATTCTGGTTGTATTATGTGCATCCGTTGCCGGACTGCCGGTTCCATTTGCACCGGTACATCTGCTGTTTATCAATCTGCTGACAGACAGTCTGCCGGCAATTGCACTGGGAGTAGAACCACATTCCAAAGCGGTTATGGAGCAGAGACCACGACCAATGAGTGAGTCAATCCTTACAAAGCCATATCTGCTGAGTATCGCAACGGAAGGAGTAAGCATCGGCGTAATGACGATGGCTGCATTCCTGATCGGATACACAAGCCAGAATGCAGCTCTTGCAAGTACGATGGCATTCGGAACCTTATGCATGAGCCGTCTGGTGCATGGATTTAACTGTAAGGATGATAAACCGGTAATATTTACAAAGAGATTCTTTAATAATAAGTATCTGATCGGAGCATTTGTCCTGGGTATGATCCTGATCACAAGTGTTCTTATGATTCCGGGACTGCACGGAATGTTCAAAGTAGTTACGTTGAGCCTGAAGCAGCTGATGACAGTATACGGGCTTGCATTGTTGAATCTTCCTGTGATCCAGGGAATGAAATATTTGAAAGAGAGATAGAAACAGAGAATGGAATTGAGAAAAGAAACGGTAAAACAGATCAGGGGGCTGATCGTATTTACGGCATTATTGATCGTCTGTCTGTGGAAATATGATGTTGTGATGGATGCGTTTAGATTCGTATTGAATATTTTATATCCATTTCTGCTTGGTGGTGCGATTGCATTCGTCTTAAGCGTTCCGATGAATTTTGTGGAAAGAAAATTATTCACGGAGAGAAAGCTTCCTGAAAAATATAAAAGAAAATATGCCAGAGGGATCAGTCTTCTGATCGTTCTTTCCGGTGTGATCGGGCTTCTTGCAATTATCATGTTCGGGCTGATTCCGCAGCTTGCCGGGACATTTGCCAGTCTCGGCAAGAGTATCCAGGATTTTATCCCGCAGCTGCAGGAGTGGGCAGATCATTGGTTTCATAATAATAAGGAGATCATGAATGTAGTCAACAATCTGGAATTTGACTGGAACAAGGTGATGGAGGCTGCGATGGAGTTCCTGAAGAACGGAGCCGGAAGTATGCTGGAATCTACGATCAATACGGCGAAAAATATCATTGGTGCCGTGGGAACATTCTTTATCGCTTTTGTATTTGCAATGTATATTTTGCTGCAGAAAGAAAAGTTGGGAAGACAGGCGAAAAAAGTGTTATTTGCATTTGTCAGAAAGGGAAGGGCAGAGGCTGCGCTGGAGGTTCTTGCATTGACATACAAGACATTCTCCAGTTTTCTGACGGGACAGTGTGTAGAGGCTCTGATCCTGGGATCTATGTTCGTGATTGCGATGACGCTGCTTAGGCTTCCGTATGCACTTCTTACGGGAATTGTGATCGCATTTACCGCATTGATCCCGATCTTTGGAGCATTCATCGGCTGTGCGGTCGGTGCGTTTCTGATATTTATGGTGAGTCCGGTCCAGGCATTGATATTTATCGTACTGTTCCTGGTACTCCAGCAGATAGAGGGCAATCTGATCTATCCGCATGTGGTGGGCAATTCGGTCGGCCTTCCGTCTATCTGGGTGCTGGCTGCGGTAAGTATAGGCGGAAGCCTGATGGGTATTGTTGGAATGTTGATCTTTATTCCGCTGATGTCAGTGTTCTATGCTTTGTTCCGGGAAGTTGTCTACATTAAACTGCGGCAGAAAAAGATTTATCCACAGGATATTGGTTGATTGTGGATAACTTTTGGGGATTAAGCATCGGTTTTATCTTTGCTGCCTTTGCTGTCCTTTCCATTCTGGCCTTTGCTCCAGATACGGAGGGCGGCGAGGATTCCGAATGTATACAGGATCGTCACGAGTATTACCGGATTATCCTTCAGAAAATAAATGACGAGGATAACGGATAACAGACAGATGGCGAGCTGGAATGTAGTCCAGAATCTTTTCTCACGTACTTCCTTTGCCTGCTGGAGAAGTTCCATACGTTTCTGTTCCATGCGGAGATACTCCATCAGATCTTCATCACTGATGCGGGAGAGAATCTGTTCATCACGGTTCATCTCGATCTTGCGTTTGGAACGGAAATTGGAGAAAAATTCGCGGAACGGATGCTCGTCTTTGGAGCGGGATTTTTCCTGTTGTTCGTAGAAATCTTCTTCCAGATCATCGTCGTCTTCTTCTTCCGCATCTTTTGGTGAAGCTTCTTTTGTATTTTGGGTGTCACTGAATTTGTTAGTGTTATCGGCAGTTTTACCGTCGGTAGCTTTGCTTTCAGTATCTGAAGTTTCCTGCGCAGCAGATACAGTTTTCTCCTCATCAGAAACAGGATAAAGCACAACATTGTCAGTGGCAGCAGGTGCGGTAGCTTCAGTTCCTTTAGTCTCAGACGATTCTTCGGTCTGTACTGCTTTTTCTATATTTTCGGACATAATTTTACCTCCGTCTTCATTTCTATATTGTCTTTTATTTTATCATATCAGCTATGAAAGCAAAAAACAAATAAAGAGTACATAAAATTCTGGAAAATAACTTGCAGTAGAAAAACTCCCCTAAAAATGGTAGAATTGTAAGGAATCATTTGGAGGAAAACAAGATGCAGTTAATGAATGAAATCCCGGATACGTTCTGGAGTCTGTTCCGTTCGGTCAACCGGGATATTTATATTGAAGCACTTTTATGTATTAATGAAGAATACGAATATAATAACTATTTCCTGACGAAAGAGGTGTGCATCCAGATCTTAAGTGATATGAATGCGAAGAAGCGCTTTGAGCTACAGCGGGAGGAAAATGATACAGACTTTGATATGTTGGAGACGCCTTCTTCGAGGATCTTAAACTGGCTGCTGCGGGCAGGATGGCTGAAGCGTATCGAGGATTATAATACACTGGTGACAAATATTGTCATTCCGGATTATGCGGCGGTGATGATCGATGCATTTGAAAAGCTGAATTCGGAAGATGCATCGGAGACGGACATTTATATTCAGAATGTGTATGCAACGCTGTATGCGTTCCGCAATGATCCGCGGGCAAGTATCGGGCTCTTAAGGACGGCTCTGGTGAATACGAGGCGGCTGAATAAGGCATTGCAGGATATGCTTCATAATATGAATAAATTCTTTGCGAAGCTCTTGCAGCAGGATTCTTACAGTGGGATTCTGCGGGAACATCTGGACAGTTATGTGGAAGAGATCGTATGGAAGAAGTATCATATCCTGAAAACATCGGATAACTTTTATATCTATAAGATGGATATTAAGAAATGTCTGAGAGAGATCCGGGATGATGAAGCATTTATCATGAAGGTACAGGCACGGTCGAAGATGCTGGGAGATAACCAGGATGATGTGTTGGATCTGCTGGATCTGATCGAGCGTGGATTTGACGATATCGAGCACCGCATTGCCAATATGGACAAAGAACATACGAAATATGTCCGGGCAACGGTAACCAGAATGAATTATCTGTTAAGCGGTGAGACAGATACGAAGGGCCTGGTGGTACAGCTTCTGAATAAGATGTCGGAAGAACCGGAGCAGATGGAAGAGATCATCACAGAGACCGGAAAGCGCATGAATCTGTCACTTCTGGAGATCCTGTCAGAGAAGTCTTTATATAAGAGAAGAAAATCCAGAAAAGACTTCATCAGTCAGCTGCTTCCGGATGAGACGACGGGTGATCTGGATAAGGACGATATCTTAAGACTGAACCGGATACAGATGCGGTTCAGCAAGAAGCAGATTGAAGAATTCATCGAAAATAATATGGAAGATGAAGTGATGGATGCGTCGAAGATCAATATTGCTGACGAGGAAGAATTTGAAAAATTAATTCTTGCTTATGATTACAGTACGCGTAAGAACAGCAGATATATGGTGCTGGAAGAAGAAACAGAGATGGTGGAAAAGGACGGATACCGTTATCCGGCACTCAGGTTTGTGAAACGGCGCGTGTAATAGATAAAAGGAGTTCTGAAAATAAATGATAGATTACTACGAACAGTTAACCCAGGAAGAAAAAGAAGAGGTCACAGATGTCATCCAGACTCTGTACCGCCAGACATTTCTTTTGGAAAGAAAATTTGATAAACGTGCGGGAAGGATGCAGTATACAAAAGAATATCGCACCTGCACGAAGCATCTGGAATTTTTTAAAGCATATTTTGAAGTCGCAGGGATCACGCTCAGAGAAAATGTACATATGGGTGTGATCTATATCCAGGGCGAACAGTTGTGGGGCGAGAAGCTGCCGCGTCTGGCGACGATCTATTTACTGGTGCTGACGCTTATCTATGACGAGCAGATGCAGACTGCATCGTCGAGCAGCCATGTGGTGACAACACTTGGTGCAGTAAACGGAAAAGCGGGAGAATTTCATGTATTGAAGAGTCTTCCGTCAATTACGGAAATGAGACGAACGATCGCACTTCTGAAGAAGTATCAGATCATCGAGCCGCTTGATGTTCTGGAAGAATTAAACGAGTCGACCCGCCTGGTCATCTACCCTTGTATTCATACGGTACTTTTAGGAGACGATATCAGGGAATTATTAGCAACATTCAGTGAGGAGGATCAAATTGGAGACGAAGCAGCCATTCAAAGCACTCTCGAAGGTATGCCTGAATAACTGGCATTACATAGATAAAAAGATACTGACACTTAATGAAGGAATCAACTTCTTCACCGGACATTCCGGAAGTGGTAAATCAACGGTTCTGGATGCGATCCAGATCGTACTGTATGCCAATACGGACGGCCGTGGATTTTTCAACAAGGCGGCAGCAGATGATTCGGACCGTACACTGATCGAGTATTTAAGAGGTATGGTGAATATCAGTGAAAATAATGAATCACAGTATTTAAGAAACCGTAATTTTTCCAGTACGATCGTGCTGGAGCTGACACAGACGAATACCGGGGATAAGCAGAGTGTCGGTGTTGTATTTGACGTGGATACGTCGAATAATGACGTAAGCCGCCTGTTCTTCTGGCATACGGGAGAATTACTTCCGAATCATTACCGTTCGGAAGGCCGGTGCCTTACCACTGCGGAAATGCGTGAGTACCTGCAGCGTTCCTTTACGCCGGAACAGTTCTACTGCGGACCGAGTAATGAAAGATTCCGGAGACAGCTATACGATATCTATCTTGGCGGTCTGGACATGGAAAAATTCCCAAAGCTATTCAAACGTGCGATCTCGTTCCGCATGAATATCAAACTGGAAGATTTCGTAAAGGAATATATCTGTATGGAGCAGGATATCCATATTGAGGATCTGCAGGAAAGTGTGATGCAGTATGGACGCATGCGCAGTAAGATCGAGGAGACGATGGAGGAGATCAGAAGACTGAAGCTGATCTGCGGAAAGTATGAGCAGTATGCAGAAAAATCCGATGAGGAGAAGGTGTGCTCTTATCAGATCGACCGTCTGGAGATTATGAACCATGAGGTGAAGAGTCAGGAAGCCAGAGACCGGATCAAGGTAAGGCAGGAAGCCATCGAAGATCTGAAAAAGCAGCAACAGGTGCTGGAGCAGGAAGAAAAGGACCTGCAGAAAGAGTATGAAGAGATCATTCTGCGGATCGCAGACAGTGGGTATGCAAGGCTGGAGTCAGATCTGAATACATTAAATGAGACGCTGGAGCGTCTGAATAACGGAAAAGTCCGCTGGGAGCAGACTGCAGAGCATCTGAAGGCATGGACGGAGAAAGACATTACGCCAAATCAGGTGATCTGGGATATTGAAAAATTCGCAGACGGAAGCATTTCCGAAGAAGAGCTTGTGCGCCTGCAGGAAGGCTTAAAAGATCTGCAGGAGGAGCTGGAAGACCAGAGACAGGAAGCGGATGCAGACCTTCGCCGGATCAAGAAAGAAGAGAAAGAGGCAAGAGCAGAGTTAAAAGAACTGAAGCAGGGAAAGAAGGCTTATCCGAGAGAGCTGGAAGAGGCGAGATTCGAACTGCGTAACCGCCTGCACGAGCGCTGCGGCAAGTTCGTGAATGTGCATATTCTTGCGGATCTTCTGGATGTGAAGGACGAGAGATGGCACAATGCAGTGGAGGGTTATCTTGGAAATAATAAATTGCAGCTGATCGTGGAACCAAAGTATGCCAGGGCTGCGATGGACATTTACCAGGAGATGGATACAAAACGTTTCTTCCGGGCAGCAGTCCTGGATACGGAGAAGCTTACGAAGGACAAGCATCAGGTACAGCCGGGGGCGCTGGCAGAAGTAGTAAAAGCGAAAGAAGCGTATGTGCAGGAATACATTAATTTCTTCCTTGGAAATGTAAAGAAATGCGAATCACTGGATGAACTGCGTGAGTGCAGGATCGGTGTGACACCGGATTGTATGCTGTACCAGAGCTACAAACTGCAGCACATGAATCCGGAGAATTACACCAGAAGAGCCTACATCGGTGAGACGAGTATGCGCCAGAGAATCCGCAAGTTGGAAGAAAAATGTGAGAAGTTAAATGGCGAGAGAATGCCGGTACAGGAGCTGTTAGAAGAGATCCGCCAGGCAATGCAGATGGAGATGTTGAAGCAGCCGGCAGAGGATTATCTCGGATGGCTGGCTGACAGCAAGGCAATCATTTCCAAAGAAAAGAAAAAGGCTCAGCTTCTGGAACAGATGAAGAAGTTAAAGGATGAATCCGTTGCTGCATGGGAAGGCAAGAAGAAAGAAGTGCAGGCGGCACAGGATGCGAAGAAAGAATCCGTATCCAAGGTGCAGGAAGCAATCTGGGAGAACAAGAAAGAAATCGAACGTCTGAATGCAGAAGTTCTCGAATCGGAAGAACAGATGAAGGACGTGAAGAGAAAAGTAGCAGATAAGCGTTACGAGAAGGAGTTCCAGGAATATCTGGCGAGTAGAAAATCCGAGAATTATGAGTATCTGAGACGTCAGATGGTTTCGCGGGTATATACGCTCAGGGAAGAAGAGGAAGACGCTTACCGGAAGCTGGTGGAAGAGAGAAGCAGTTATATCAGAGAATATCCGAACCGTACATTCTCAACTTCTATCCGGGACAACGCGCCGTATGAGAAGCTTTTGAATTCGCTGTCCTGCGATCATCTGGAGACTTACAGGGAGTCGGCGAAGACACAGGCGAAAGCGGCTGTGGAGCATTTCAAAGATGACTTCATCTTCAAGATTCGAAGTGCGATCCTGGAGGCTTATCAGAGAAGGGATGAGCTGAACCGGATCATCAGCAAACTGGACTTCGGTAAGGATAAGTATCAGTTCGTGATCACGAAGAACAAGGGTGCAGATGGAAAATATTATAAGATGTTCATGGATGATTCCCTGCAGATCCGTCCGTCTGACTTAGATGATACGATGGACAACCAGCTTGATATGTTCACGATGGAGCATGAGAATCAGTATGGGGAGATGATGAACGAGCTGATCAACATCTTCATCCCGCCGGAGAATGCGACGAAGGACGAGATGGATGAGGCGAAACGTAACATGGATAAGTATGCGGATTACCGAACCTATCTGTCATTCGATATGCAGCAGATCGTACATGGCGATAAGGAGATGACGATCGGACTGAGTAAGATGATCAAGAAGAACTCCGGCGGGGAGGGGCAGAACCCGCTGTACGTGGCACTTCTGGCAAGCTTTGCGCAGCTTTATAAGATCAATCTGTCGCCGAAGATGCACCGGTCACCGACACTGCGTCTGGTTGTGCTGGACGAGGCGTTCTCCAAGATGGATGCCGAGAAGGTGGCAAGCTGTATCTCACTGATCCGCGGACTTGGCTTCCAGGCGATCATCAGCGCGACGAACGATAAGATCCAGAACTATCTGGAGAATGTAGATAAGACTTTCGTGTATGCGAACCCGAATAAGAGACATATTTCCATTCAGGAATTTGAGAAGACGGAGTTTGGGGAGTTGGCGGAGGAATAAGGGGGACGGGGAAAGTGGCTTTTTCCCTGTCCCCGCTGGCTTTTAATGTGGCATTATATTAGAATTAAGACCATTTAGAGAAGATGGATTTAATAAAAAGAGAGGTTTTTATTGCATGGATATTAATGGTATGAAATATAGAGTACAAAAGGCTGTAGCAAAAGAAGATAATATTCAAACGGAACTTCTGCTCATCTTTTTACTGGAGGGTGAAATGACAATCCGTTATCAGGAAGAACGGTATCAGATGAAAGCAGAAGATATTGTCCTGATTAACCCGGGAGTCAGTTATGAAATAGAAAATACAAGAGATGCTTTATATGGCGTAGCTTCTTTTTCCATGCGTCTTACAACAAGTGTGCTGGAAAACAGGCATATGATATTTTACTGTAATTCGGTAGTGGATGAGGGGCATTCTTATCAGGATTTGCGTGATATATTTTTCCAGATAACAGCGGAGTATACATCAAGGGCACATCAGACGAATTGCTATATGGACAGTCTGATGCTGAAACTGTTGGATTGTCTGGTAGAAAATTATCAACTGAACCAGGAGAGTATGGAAGCATATGAATCAGAAAATGATGCCCGCATGAGGGAGATCATGCAGTATATTCTGGCTAATCTGGATCAGGAAATCAGTCTGAACGAACTGGCTGACAGAATGTTTGTATCGACCTCAACACTTTCGAGGATTTTTAAGAAGAGTACGGGCGTGTATTTTGCAGATTATGTTATGCAACTGAGGGTAAAAACGGCATTGGGGCTTTTGAAGTACTCGGAACAGAATATGACACAGATTGCAATGACTTCCGGCTTTTCTAATTCAGCATCCTTTAACCGCGCATTTCGGAAAGTGATGGGAGAAACTCCAACAGAATACAGGGAAAAGTACCGCAAAGCTGAGAATGAAAAAGAAGATACGAAAGAAAAACAGGAAAGATTTAGAAAAGAGATTGAGCGTTTCGGTGTAAAATGGAAGAAATATTTAGATCATGGAGATCCATTTTATAATAAGAATTTTTCAGTACTTTTGGAACCTTTTCGATTGGGAAGCTAGCAATTGTTGACAGTAATTAGGCGGTTAAGTATAATATAGTAGATTGGGCTTT
>OHAC01003337.1_pt1 | contig 11409 bp, 12 predicted proteins | sample 1577051 | NCBI WGS metagenome assembly OHAC01 (sample SAMEA3541499, study PRJEB24748) | human gut metagenome | biome: human gut; feature: human-associated habitat; material: faeces | place: China | collected 2012 | reverse complement strand
CACATATCTATGACCTTCCAGCAACCGGTCACTCTCTGTAAGACTGTTTGATGAGTTACTTACTTTTGTTCATCGGATTTATCACTTTAATTTGCTAAATATTTGTCTATATTATAGGTGTTGATTTTTTATTTGTCAAGAATTTTCTGATTATAATTTTTAATTCATTAAAAATTCGCATATTTCTTCTCTGACTCCTGAGTTTACCGCTTTTCCCGTCCCCTTGACCAAACTCCCTCCATTGTCTATAATTATACCTAAAAGAAAAAGAGAGGAAGATCATTATAAAAAAACCAGACAAAAACCCCAAAAAAATCAACCGGGGATTTACATTAGTGGAGCTTATTGTCGTTCTGACGATTCTTGCGATTCTTGCTGCTCTTCTGATCCCGGCCCTGACAGGGTATATCAGAAAAGCAAAAGAAAAAGCTATCATAACAGAAGCCACCGATGTGTGGAAGGCTTCGCAGGCAGCACTGTCGGAATGTTATGCCCTGTATCCGGAGAGCTTTACCGACCCGGCTCCTTCAAAACCGCCTTGCCGCTTTACCACTGTCATTGATGGCAAGGAAGTAAGGGGTCTTGGCAGGGTTACCAACGCTGCCCTGAACGCCTTACAGACGAATCCAAAAGATCAGACAGAAGTCAATACCTCCAGCAGAAGGATCTCCCGCCAGGTACTGGATTATCTTGACAGTACGAAAAAATCCGATGCGCGTTATCTGTTCACCGCTCCGAAAAATAAGAATACCTGGAACACGACCTGCAATGATTTCTTAGGCAGCAATCCGGATTCGAGAGAAGTACTGATTCAGATCTTTCACACGGATGACGGACGGGTGGTTGCGATCAACTTCGGCAAAGACGGTTACATGGTAACCATCATTCCGGGCAAGAAAACAACCTGCGTCTATGATGGAAAATCTCTAAATTCCATAGGTTGATAGCAGTTCTGCCTTATCATTTGTATACATCACTGCTTCTTTCTGCGTGATGTATCCTTCCTGCATAAGTCTTAACAGATCCATATTGAGGGTGTGCATGCCTTTCGCTGCTCCCGACTGCATCATGGCCGGCATCTGATGCGTCTTACCTTCACGGATGAGATTCAGGATCGCATCATTTCCGGTCAGGACTTCTGTCGCTGCCACGCGGCTTAAGCCGCCGCCACACGGAATCAGGCACTGGCTGATGATCCCTTTTAATGTTCCCGCAAGCTGGATACGTACCTGATTCTGTCCTTCGGCCGGACAGGCATCGATGATACGTTCTACCGTCTGGGCCGCTCCTGTCGTGTGAAGCGTGGAAAGTACCAGGTGGCCGGTCTCTGCTGCCAGAAGTGCTGCCGAGATCGTCTCATAGTCCCGCATCTCTCCTACCAGGATCACATCAGGGTCTTCCCTAAGTGCGCTCCTTAAGGCAGATGCAAAGTCCGGTACGTCCTGTCCGACCTCACGCTGGTGGATCAGGGATTTCTTAGATTCATACACATACTCAACCGGGTCTTCGATCGTAATGATGTGTCTGTCATAGGTCTGGTTCATGTGCTCAATGACTGCCGCCAGTGTGGTGGACTTTCCGCTTCCGGTCGGTCCGGTCACCAGAACAATCCCCCTAGGTTCTTTCGCCATATCATACAGAATAGATGGAATCTTCAGTGCTTCCAGCGTCGGGATCGTCTGATTCAGGATCCGGATCGTTGCCGCGATCTTCTTCTGCTGGCAGAAGATATTCACGCGCTGCCGGCATCCGTCGCTAGTCTCCCATGAGAAATCAACATCCCTTCCCTGATAAAATGCTTCTCTCTGTGCTTCATTTAACATTCCAAGAAGCATCTCTTTGATCTGCTCCGGCTCCATCTGCCAGTCGGATTTCTGCAGGTGGCCATTCACACGCTGCCATATCGGCATCCCTTCTGAAATGTGTATATCCGATGCTTTTTCTGCCCGTGCTTTACGGATCAGATGGTCGATAATTTCATGATTTTTTTCCATTTTCTCGCTGTTTCTGCCTTTCTCCTTTTATTCATAACTGATCTTCATCAGTTCTTCCGGCGTTGTGAGTCCTTCTTCCACAAGAATCTGTCCGCTTTCCTTCAGCGTGCGCATCTTCTGATGTTCTCTTGCATAATGTGTGATCTCTTCCACCGATGCATGATCAATGATCATCCTGCGGATCGCATGGTCGACAGCCAGCACTTCATGAACTGCGATCCTTCCCTTATATCCGGTATGATGACACTGCGGACATCCCGCACCCCTGCAGATCGTTGTGACATCTTCTCCGAGGAATCCTCTCTCCTGCGGTGTTGTCTCTACCACCTGTCCGCAGTGAGGGCAGACCTTGCGCATCAGACGCTGCGCCACAATTCCTACAATGGAATTGGCTACCAGATACGTCTCAACCCCCATATCTTCCAGACGCACGATACTGGATACCGCATCATTCGTATGCAGGGTACTGAGCACCATATGTCCGGTGATAGCTGCACGCACGGAAGTTCCTGCCGTCTCTCCGTCCCTGGTCTCCCCGACCATGATGATATCCGGATCCTGACGCATCAGTGCACGCAGTCCCACGTCGAAAGTCAGCCCTGCTGACGGATTCACCTGCGTCTGGTTGACTCGCGGAAGGTTCTTCTCCACCGGATCCTCGATCGTAGAGATATTCATCTGTCTGCCTGACAGATAATCCAGTACCATATATAACGTCGTGGATTTGCCGCTTCCGGTCGGTCCGGTGATGTATATGATCCCGTTCGGACAGTTCAGAAGTGGTGCAAACTGCGCATAGCTGTAATCATCCATTCCGAAATGATCCGCATGATCCATATGTGCCGTGCCCGCCATGATACGTAGGACTGCCTTCTCTCCGAATACGGTCGGCAGAACGGATACACGGATATTGACCTGTCCTTCGTCCAGTGCCACACGGAAATGTCCGTCCTGCGGGATACGCTTCTCTGCGATATCCAGATTAGCCAGAATCTTGATACGTGCGATCAGTGGTCCGTGGATATTCTTCTGGATCTTCACATATTCCGTCACCACGCCGTCGATACGCATGCGTACGGTGGTCTCTTTTTCAAATGGTTCGATATGGATATCGCTGGCTTCTGTCTTGATCGCACGCTCGATCAGACTGTTCAGGAGTCTGACGATCGGTGCTTCATCATCTGCATTTTCCAGATTCTCGATCTCAAGCTCATCAACCGCACCCACTGTGTTAAATCCTACATTTGCCTGCTTTGCGGCTTTTCTCGCATTGACCTCTGCATAGTAATAAGACACGGCCTTCTTAAGCGGTGCTTCTTCACTTAAGCAAATCTTCAGCTGACATCCGGTCTGCTGCCTTACTTCTTCCAGCGCAAAATAATTGAGCGGGTCATTTGTGACCAGAATAATGTTGTGGTCCTTTACACTGACCGGAAGTAACAGATTCTTCTCTGCAAGTTCACGGTCGATCATTCCGACTGCTTTTAAATCCACCGGGATCTGTGCCACATCTACGATATCCAGATGCAGTCTGCTGGCAAGTGCCTCCAGCACCTGTTCTTCCGTGACAAATCCCAGTTCCATCAGTATCTGTCCGACTCGTTTGTCTCTATGTTCTTTCTGGTATGCCAGGGCCTGTCTGATCTGTTCTGCGGTTACATAACCTTTCTCTTCCAGGACCTCTCCGATTCTAAGATTTGTTTTCAATTTCTCATTTCCTCCCTGGGATTCTTACTTTCAGGCATTGCTTTTTTGCTATTCTCCGGGTTTATTTTCCAAGCTGTCCGCATGTATAGACTGCCATCGTGCATTCACAGTTATTCTGTGACACCTGCTGTAAGCTGTCATCTACATATGTGCTCTCTTCCATGTGAAAGCTTCGTACCTGTACCCCCGGATAATTTCTGGCAATGTCATCTAACATGGCACGGATCTGCTGCTCCGAGCCCTGAAGTGTGATGGATACGGTCGTTGTATTCACATATTTTAATACGGAAGAACCGGAATGACTGTCTGATCCGGCTGTGTCATCACTGTCCTTACTTTTTACAACCGTCTGGTATGCCGCCGGAATGCCGGGCGTTGTATTTTCAATCTTCAGATACACCGGTTTTAATCGCTGCTTCAATGCCAGACCGGTGACCAGCTCATCCACTTCCTGATTCTCAAGAAGTTCATAGAAGCCCTTGCCGGATTCTGCCAGTTTCTGATTCAGCTTTACAATCTTTTCTTCATTAGCCGGTCTGTCTTTGATGGTCTGTACCATCTCGTCTTTTTTGATCTGCTTTTCTTCCTTCACCTGTACCAGATCCTGATGTTTCTCGATTCCCGGGAACACAAAGAAACGAAAAGAGAAGAATATGATCAGCAGGCATGCCAGGAATTTTAAGAGTACGACATCCCCCGGTTTTAATTCCATCTCCAGCTTCATTACTTATCACCCCCGTCTTCTTGTGCTTTTAATATGCAGGAGAGATCCAGTGAATACTTACCGTCCCCGAACTGATATCCGCTGTAATCTACAGATGAAAATAATCCGGTGTCCGTAAGTCTGCTGATATACGCCGGAATATCAATCACGGCCGGGCTGACCGCGTGGAATGTAAGCAGTCCCGTCTCCGCATCCATGGACTCGATCTCCACCTGGATCTGGTTGCCGCCGCTGTTCACGATCGTTGCAGTCATCTCTTCGGTCAGAACCGGATAGGTCGCAAGATTACTCTTCATCCGGTTCACCTGGGACTGTGCTTCTATCAGCTGTTCGCCTTTTTTTCTGACTTTCTCTGCCGCTTTGTATGCTTTCTTATTGCTGCTGTCATTGATCCAGCTATCTATTTCTTTTATCTGTCTCTTTGTTGACATATTCCAGACATTTACACCTGCGATCAGTGCCAGACAGATCAGAAGTGTCACGCCCGGGATCACGAGATGCCTTCCGATGCTTCCTTTTTCTGTCTTTTGTCCATTCTGCGACTGCCGGAAGGCCTGACAGAGATTGATCTGCTTCTTCTTATCTGCGATCATTGCGCCCAGACATACCAGCCAGTCTTCCGCTGCCCCGTCTGTCTTGAACTGGAACCCTGTCTTCATCGGATGCACTTCCAGATTCATATTCCGGATCCCCGGAACGCACACCTCAAAATCATCCTGCGCGCATCCGGCATAATATACCCCTGTGATCGGTGTATCTGCTTTTCTCGTCGAATAGAACTGTAAGATTCCGGAAATATTTCTTGCGATCTCTGTTCCAAAATCCAGTGTGCCGCGCTCACTGAAGATCCGGCTTCTGGTGGAGTACATGTATACACCGTTCTGATACAGCACGCTTGTCACACTGGAATCCTCGAACAGAAGGAAGACTGCCGTCGTCTTCTCATACGCTTTGATCGCGGACAGTCCTTTCAGATAGCCTTCCATCGGGACTGTGATCTCTTCCACGTTCAGCCCGATTCCTTTGCAGATTCCCAATATCTCTTCCAGCGTGCCTGCTTCTGCCGTAGCTGTACATACGCTGATTCCTTTTTTCTTATCCGACTGGACGATCCCGTAATCGGCTATGTCGTTCCCGGCTGCCTCCTGCATGACGTTGGCCGCCATCTTCGTAAGTTCTCTTCCTCCTGCATATGGAACCTGCGTGATCCTGGCTGATGAATACGTGGTTGGAAGGATCAGCTTCACCTTATCCGGCCGGCATTCCTGTTTGTATTTTATCAGCGCCTGTTTCCACTGTTCCAGCGGATCTCCATATCCTTCTACATCGATACGGCGCACATCTGTAATCTTTGGCCTCGCACCCGGCTTTCCTTCTGCCGCCAGAATGCAGTCCTCACGCAAAGCTATGACTGTATCGCTCATTGTTTTCCTCCTGTGTATCTGTTTCTTTTATGAATTTTCTATTGTTGAATATGACTGGTAGATCGGTAGCATAACTGCGATCATGATGAATCCGACGATCAATGCCATCAGGATGATCAGCATCGGCTCTAACAACGTTACCATTCTCTTGGTTGCCTGTTCTGCTTCGTCTTCCAGTGTCGCTGCGATCGAATCCAGCATCACATCCAGACGTCCGCTCTCTTCGCCGATCTGAATCGTACTGGAGAGCTTCTTCAGCAGTCCGTCGACCTCTCTCATGCCCTGTGAAAGAGGTACACCGCTCCGCACCTTGAGTATCACCTGGTCAAACTGCTCTTCTACATAGCCGTTTCCGATGGTCTTCGCCGCGATACCGATTGATGTTGCAAGCGGCATACCACTGGAATACAGGCTGCTGAGAGTTCTTGCAAATCTTGCAGTATAGATAATCTTAAATAGCTTTCCAAATGCCGGAAGATGTACTTTCCGGTAATCCAGCTGTCTTCTGACAGCCGGGATTCCTGCAATGATACGCAGAAGCCCTGCCGCCACGATTACGATCAACAGTGCAATGTACCATTTCTTTGTCAGGAAATGAGACGCTGACATCAGGATCGTCGTCGCAAGCGGCAGTGTCTCCATCTGGTCAAATAAGCTCTGGAACTGTGGCAGGATGAATGTCACGATCAGGATCGCGATCGCCACACACAATACTAGCAAAATGCATGGATACGTCATTGCCGAGCGCACCTGCTGGGTCAGCTTATAATCCTTTTCATACTGGATTGCAAGTCTCTGCGTCACAAGATCCAGGTTACCACTTCCCTCACCGGAACGGATCATACCGATCATGAGTTCCGGGAAGCATTCCTTCGTTTCCATCGCTTCCGACAGGCTGATTCCTTTCTTCATATCGGCCAGGACCGCCTGATACACCTCGCGTTCTTTCTGGTCGATCCCCTCCTGTTCGGAAATGATGTCCAGTGCCCTTACCAGACTGACTCCGGATGCAAGCAGGGTCGATAATTCCCGGCAGAAGCCTGCCAGCTGCTTTGACTTTAATTTTTTGTATTTCTTTTCATCCGACAGATTCTTCGCTTCGATCAGATACAGATCCTGTTCCTGCAGTTTCTGGATCAATGCATTCTCCGTCGCTGCTTCCAGTGTTCCTTTTCTTACTTTTCCACTCATCTCTTTCGCTGTATATCGAAAATTCGCCATGTCAGAACTTCCTTCCTTATTTTTATTTTCATTTGTATTTATATGCCTGTAAAAATTTTATGCCTGTAATAACTCTGTCAGAAAAATCTCAGATACCAGCTTACAATCTGATCGCCGTAGAATGCGGCGACCGCAAGTCCCGCTGCAAGGAATGGTCCAAATGCAAACTGATCTTTTCTTCCGAGTTTTCCGCTCTTTAACATTATGCTTCCATAGGCACCGCCTGTCAAAAGGCCAAAAAACATGGCACATACGATGGATGCCGTCCCAAGGAACAGTCCGGATGCCGCCATTAATTTGATGTCACCGCCGCCGAATGCCCCCGGTATGAGAAGTGCCAGTATGAGCATCGGTCCTGCTATGATCACTGCTCCAAGCAGACAGTCTTTCAAACTATGTGCCTGAAATGACCACATATTTATCATTGCCAATATCAGAATCATGATATGAAATTTATCGTAAATGATCTGGGTATCCCAGTCTATTAGGGCTACCACCATTAATATTCCGAGGTAGATTAGGATCACTGTGCCTTTCAGAGATAAGATTCCAAAAGCTCCACAGCCGTAACGTACTGCGCATGCGGTAAATGCTGCGCCTCCGATTATTTCTGTTATGAGATCCCTTGCCGGGATGTGTGTCTTACATCCTGCACATTTTCCACGTAATGCAAGATAACTGATGCATGGGATCAGCTCCCATGGTTTTAATATTCTTCCGCAGACGGTGCAGTGGCTGCGTCCACTCACTACGCTCTCTCCTTTCGGCAGTCTGCATACTGCCACATTCAGGAAGCTTGCGATACAGGCTCCGAAGAAGAACCTGAGCACCCATATGATACTTTCTAAAAAAATTAACATTCTGTGATTCCTGCTATTCCTGCTATTCTTTCGTTTCCTGCTCCTGTATTTCAGAGCCGGTCATCTGTTCCCTGCGGTATACGGTGTACGATTCCGGACTTCTCGTATACCAGACGGTGTATTCTCCTTCACAGTAGAGGAACTTGTCTACCGTGTAACCGTCGCCTGACATCTGTAGTACCCAGAAATCTCCGGGTGCTTTACTGAGCATCAGGACTTCTTTTCTGACACTTTCCGTGACGCCTCCCTCCCGGGAAGCGTCCGTAAAAGTATCGTTCCTGCCATAGCTTTCTTTTCCAGTTACCTGGAGCGCCAGTCGCACCGATTTTGAATGACCCAGAGCTACTTGAGCGTCTGCCCGATACAAGAGTCGGAGCGCTCCGGGTATTACTGTCACTATTGCAAGCAGGATGATGATAAGGATCTGCAATCCAGCTTTTATCCAACGGTATTTAGTTGTAGCTTTTTCCAAATTGTTGTTTTTTTTCACTGGATATCATCCTTTCATTCATCAACACTATTGTTTATTTGCCTGACCCTTAATTTGCTTTGTTTACTTCATATTTTTTTGATGTATTATTTGGATTATATACACACTGCTTTCCAGCATGCTTATACGTTAAAGAAGTAATTTTTCCATCTGTCACCGTTACATTTGAAATTTCTCCATCTTTAATCTCAGCAAGCTCCTTAACATCAGCAAATTTAACAACACCATTTTCAGCAACTGTAACTTCAGTTGCCTGATCGTCTGACCACTTTTCATCAACTAATGTCTGTGCTGCCATTACAATCTGACGTGTCTCCGCTATAATAGATTTTTCTTTAGACTTGTCGATATATTTAGTCAAAGCCGGAATCAGCAATGCAGCAAGGATTGCCAGGATTACCAATACAACGATCAGCTCTACTAACGTAAAACCTTTTTTCTTATTCTTCTTCAGTTTTTTTAACATCTTTTTTTCTCCTTTTTTCTTTATTCTCTTAAGTAAATTTATATATAAACGTCTCGGTGCGAACGTCTATACCAATATAATAATGTTACGATGCAGTAATTGTCGCTCTGTACGGCAATGGTTCCCGCAGTTCCAGGATCTCGGTATCGGTTGCCACCACCTGTGTTCTGTTTTTGTCACTGTATAAAGTAACGGTCGCCACAATACTGCTTACTTTTGTTCCATCCGCTGTTCCGGACGGAATCGAATATTTTATATCTAAATAGTTTCCCATATAGAAGCCTTTGCCAAATGCTGTGGCAACCGCCCTTGCAACGGGTGTCCTATTTTTCTGGTATGTATATCTGCCCGTGGTACTGTTACGGGTATAATATCTTGTCAGAAGCTGTCCTTCTCCAACTGCTGCTGCCGATCCGTTATTGTTATCCCCAATATAGATCTGCGTCTCACTGCAGCCATCTGTGGATATCAGCTCCACGTATCCGTCGGAATTCAGGAATTCCAGATATTTTCCGGATGTATGTCCCGAAGCTCCCGGATAGAATCCGGTTCCTTCCGGATAGATCTTCACATATCCCGATGCATCTTTTGTCATCGCCCGCAGCTCGGTCATCGTTGTGTCTAATATTGACTGTGCATACTGTGTCTTCTGCACCCGCACGAATATTCTGGTTGCGGAACTCAAGGAAGCTGTTGCCATCGTCATCATGATACTGATCAGCAATAACGTCACGATCGTTTCCACCAGTGTCGTGCCTTTCTTCTCTTCCCGTATCCGCCTGCATCGGCTTAGGATATTATCTATTCTTTTTATTCTCTTATCTGCTGTCTTCACGGCGTGCCACCTCCGTCAGAAGGTGCCTGCTCTGTATTCTGCGCCGTCTCTGTATCCTGCACATTTTCTGGGCTCTGATACAGATAGAATGTGATCTTCTTGCTGTTCCCTTCGCTGTCCTGATAACTCACGTCCTTCTTGTACAGATCCGTACTCGTCACAAACACCTGCGATCCGGCGACCGTCATATTGGCATTCGTTGCAACAAATGCGATCTCCTCGCCGCCTTTTACGGCTTTGCTTTCTGTATTCTGCAGTGCTTCGACAACTTTTGCATTATTGCTCCGGATCTTTTTATTCTCTCGCAGTGCGTTGCTGCTGTAGCTGATCGCCCCCTGCAGGATTCCCATCAGAATCAGGAATATGAAGATACTTGCCACAACTTCTACCAGTGTCTCGCCTGCATTGGCCCTGGTCTTTTTAATCTGCTGCATCGGTACCATCTCCTTCCTGATAAATGTTATTTTCTTCGAATTTACACATTGTCGGTGATGATTTCAGGTATTTATAGACGATGCTTACGCCGTCCGGCACGGTAAATGTATTACCGCCGCTGTTGCCTTCTTTCCATTTCTGCGCGGCGCTGTCCCAGACGATCGCCTGTCCTTCACAGGTAAAGCTGACCGGATATTTCTCTGCTCTTGTATACTCTGTTGAATAAGTATAAGATTCATCGCCGTAATAGGCGGTCACTTCCACCGTCAGAATATACTGTCTGATCGTCGTATTCTCAAGCAGGCTGATCGCGCTTGTATAATCCCCGCCGGCATCAGCCGTCCCAAGTGTTCCGCCGTTCGTGATCACATCCAGGTCCTCGTCTGTGTTCTGTTCTTTCTTTAATGTCACGGACAGATTGCCGTAATTCTGGTCCGAAAGCTGTCCTTTTGACAGATCCGACAGGTCTGAATTCTTTACGACGAAATGATACTGTGTACTGTCTTTATAGTCCGAATTATACTCCAGATATTTTTCATCATCAAGAAATTTGTTGGCGAACGCATAGAACGTGCCGCTTCCTGTCACATTTCCCTGTGTGTCATATTTGGTGTCATATTTTTTCAATTCTCCGGTCAGTACTTTCGCGTAGCTTTTTGCCAGCTGATAGCATCGTTCTTCTTTGAGCCTCTGATTCGACTGTGCGGTCACAAGTCCTGCCGTATAGAGGATCGCAGCGGCAAATGCAATGAAAAACGCTGATACGCACAGTACGACTGCCATCGATATTCCGTTTTTTGCATTTGCCTTCAACTGCTGCCAGCCTCTACACTTCATAAGTTCCTGTCTCCTTTGTCTGTTGTTTCATCATTGTTGCATTATTTTTTCCATTCAATCTTTGTCTCGTCTGACTTGATATAAGCTGCGCTTTTTGGCACTTCTACGTCATCTGCGATATTCTCTGCCACATTTGCGGTAAATACGGCATTCTGTGAGATATTGAAGTTGTCATGCGCAACGTTGCATCCGTCATGTGTCGTGACATTAGAGATGTCCGGAAGTCTCAATGTATAACTATAGGTTCCGTCTTCGTTCTTCACTACGTCAAGTTCTGTGCCAAGTTTTATGCTATACAGAGGAGTGCCTCCATTTTCTGCCTTATAGGTCGACTCGATCGCCACGCTGTAATCGCTAAGATTAAATACATGATGGATCTCTGTTTCCGGAGTTCCTTCCGGATAATCTAAAGCATT
>OHAC01003331.1_pt1 | contig 11436 bp, 12 predicted proteins | sample 1577051 | NCBI WGS metagenome assembly OHAC01 (sample SAMEA3541499, study PRJEB24748) | human gut metagenome | biome: human gut; feature: human-associated habitat; material: faeces | place: China | collected 2012 | reverse complement strand
TATTCTTCTCAGAATCACTGCACATTCTCGCGGAGCGTTTATCTCAGTCGGAGATGAGAACTGCTGTATGACCCCAGCAGTCCCCTCCATTGTAATGTCTTTGCTTTAAAACCACAACTTAAATTTTTTTAAACTGACCGCAGTATCCCAGGTTCCACGTGCGTTCGACTTGAATTCAGTATCTCCTGCAGCAATTTCGCCGTCTGCAGCGTCTGCGGTACATTTCCTGATACAACAGCACCTCGATCATATCCCCCAGCCAGTTTTTATGCGGCGGATAACGTCTCCTTACCTCCTGCTGCATGACCATCGCCTGATCCCGGTCATCCTCCTCTTCGACCGGATATTTCTCCTGAACCTTATCATAAATCCGGTTTTTGATCCGCTCAAACATCACCTTATCCGGATACTCATCAAACATCATGCTGCCGTCGTACTCCATCTGGTCACACTCATCCTCCACCACACTTAGAACATCCTTCGCCACCTCCGGATAAAGTTCCTTCATCTTCTTCATGTCCCGCTCATTTTGCATCTCATCCAGATACGCCTGCGGATACATGTTTGCCGGATAAACAGGATAACCACCTGCCATGCCCATCCACGGTGCCATCGGGCTTTCCACCGGCATCATCGCTCCCGGCATCGGATAACCCTGATGATATGACATAAAATTCCACGGAAATTTTTCTTCAAAAGAATCCACGATTGTCTCACTCCACTCGCAAAACATTTGCTATAAAATATGCTTTCCCCTGTGCAGACGTGAAAAAAGTGGTACAATATGATTATTTAGAGCCATGCAGATTTAACATGAATGGACTTTGGGAGCTTGCTCACAAAGGACTATTCTGATAAATCTATATGGCGAAAAGCCATACATGAGCAAAAGGAAAGCCTCTACAGAGGCGATTTTGCGAATGATGTGGCTCTAAATAATCAAAAGCAAACCGAGGTGTCCCCCACATGCGTACGATCTTTCATATTGATGTAAATTCCGCTTATCTAAGCTGGACGTCTGTCGAAAATTTAAAAACAGGAAACGGTCCGGATCTGCGAGAAATCCCTGCCATCATCGGCGGCGATCAGAAGACACGCCACGGCGTTGTCCTCGCCAAATCCATTCCGGCAAAAAAATTCGGCATCCACACAGGCGAACCTGTCGTGAATGCCTTAAAAAAATGCCCAAATCTTGTAATGGCACCGCCCAACCACGACCTTTATCATGCGTACAGCTGCCGCATGATGGACTTTCTGCACAGCCTGACTCCTGATATTGAACAGGTCAGCATTGATGAATGTTTCCTGGATTTTACCGGGATTTCCCATCGCTATCCGTCACCTTACGCCGCTGCCAGATACATCAAGGACGAAATCCACGGCCGCTTTGGCTTTACCGTAAATGTCGGTATTTCTTCCAATAAACTTCTGGCAAAAATGGCATCGGATTTTGAAAAGCCGGATAAAATACACACTCTGTTTCCGGACGAAATCCCGCAGAAAATGTGGCCTCTTCCGATCGGAGAACTGTTCATGGCAGGCAAATCTTCCGTGAAAGCTCTGAACAACCTCGGCATCCGCACCATCGGAGAACTTGCTGCCTCAGACCCGAAACTGATCACGCTCAATCTGAAAAGCCATGGAACCATGCTCTGGAATTATGCAAACGGCATCGACAACAGTCCGGTCTGTTCTATCCCGGCAGAAGCCAAAGGGATCGGAAATTCTACCACTCTCTCCTCCGACCTGACAAAAGAATCCGAGGCCGTACCGATCCTGCACTCCCTTGCAGAAAGTGTTGCATCCCGCCTGCGAAAAGCACACAAAAAAGCCGGCAGCATCTGTGTGGAAATCAAATACTACGATTTTCAGTCTGTTTCCAGACAAACCCAGATTGATATTCCAACAAATTCTACCGACCTGATCACTCAGACCTCTAAACGGCTCTTCCACGAACTCTGGAATCAGCAGCCCGTTCGCCTGTTAGGTATCCGCACTACCAAACTCGTTGATGAAAACGAGCCCGTCCAGCTTTCCTTGTTTGACCTGGATTTTTCCGATATTTCTGCAAACAAAACAAATGCCAATGCCGATTTTCCGAAAAAACCATCCCCGGAAAAACAGAAAAAACTGGATGCAGCACTTGATTCTATTCGCAAAAAATATGGAAAAAAAGCAGTGACAAGAGCAAGTGAGATGGAGTAAGAGTAAAAATTTACGACTTTTTCAATCGATCATATAACACCATTTCTGTTCCATCAGAAAGATTTTTCTTTTTCTTATATAAAAGCGTCCACGAAGCCTGCTTTTTTGTATAGTCCATTTTCTCCTCTGGAAAAAAAGAACGGCAAAAATAGTAATCATCTTTCTTGTTTGACAAAAATAAAAATAAATTTCTGTCCTCCATATGATTCTTCATCAAATAGTCCGCCTCTATCATAGAATAAATATTCGTCTTTCCATTGTACTTAAAAACGGTATCATTACTGTCAAGTATCTTCTCAAGCAATGGCAGAAAATGAATTCTGTCCTGTATTTTATAGTAAAAATCAGACGACTCTATTTGTTCTTGCTTTATAATTCCTTTCTGAATTTCATCAAATATTTTTCCTCTGTCACGCCTCAATTCTGGTCTGTCTGCAAGATATTGCAATCCCATCAGGTGAAAACAGTCTTTTTTGTCAAAAATAATGATAAGTTTAACTGCAATACCTTTTCTTCCCAAAATAATCTCATATTCCGTTGATAAAAGAGAAATAAATGATGATATACAATCGTTCACCGTTCTCATCTGTATTATTTCACAACCCCTCATCCAAAATCAGGAAAGCTGTTTCCTGTAAATCAAGAAAGGCTCTGCACCTGGCAGAGCCCTCCTGCATTTTCTTTTAAGAGTTTCACTCTCTAGCCAGATTGTGGTAAATGCTAAACCCTTATAAAGCTGATAAGGCACTGCTTTCTGGCACAACACCTTACTTCAACGCTTGACAGACACTCATGTTGCCTGTTGTTACTATTATACTAACTTATCCGATTAAATATGTCAAGTGACATCACATAAAGATTCTGACTACCGTTCCACCTTTTTCTTCCTTCTCTTCTGTGGCTTTTTCGTCTTTTTCTTCACAGAATACCCGAACGTCCCAATCTCTTTTCCGAGATCCAGATATTCTCCGTGCGAATATGCGATCAGCCCGCTTTTATTGAGCTGAAACTTTCCATTCTCATCAAGATATTTCTCATCAACATGAACTGCCAGCACTTCTGCGAGGAACATATGGTGCGATCCAAGCTCTTTCTTTTCGGTGATACGGCATTCGATATTAACCGGCGCTTCCGCGATCAGCGGTGCTTTGACCTTCGTTGCTTCCACCGCAGTCAGCCCGGTCTCTTTGAATTTATCGACATCCCGGCCGGAACGTACGCCGCAGTAGTCAGTTGCCCGTGCCAGCTCTTTTGTTGTCAGATTGATGACAAATTCTCCCGTCTCATCCAGAATATCATATGAATAACGCTGTGGCCTTACGGAAATATAAACCATCGGTGGGTTGGTACAGACGGTTCCTGTCCAGGCAACTGTGATAATGTTTGGCTTTTCGCCCTCTCTCTGACAACTGACCATCACTGCCGGAAGCGGATAGATCATATTTCCCGGTTTCCATATTTGCTTTTCCATAATTGAATTGCCTCCTACTGCTGCATTGCTGTCATGAAGCTCGGGATCAGCTGTTTCTTTCTGGAAACAATACCCGGTAGGATCACAGACTGCTGTCCCTCTCCTGGTTCTTTATGGAATGCCTCACTTACCACATTTTTGCTTTCTCCGCCATAGAATAACAATTCTGTACTTTCGTTGATGATATCCGTCAGCATAAAGAACAGCATAGACTCACCATGACTTCCCAGTGCCTTTTCCATATATGGAAGCAGTTCTTTTTTGATATCCGTAAGCTCATCCGGATTCACAGAAGTGATCTGTCCTACTCCAAAGCTGGATTTATTCAATTCAAATTTCTTGAAATCCTGATAGAAAATCTCTTCCGGTGACTTATTCTTCAGGTTACTTCCGGCTGCAAACATTTCGGATGCCAGCTCTTCGCATTTCACACCGGCAATTTCTGCCAGCTTTTCTGCCGCTGCCTTGTCTATCGCCGTACAGGTCGGAGAACGGAACATCAGCGTATCTGAAAGGATCGCAGAACAGAGAAGTCCGGCAATATTCGGCTCAATGGTAAGATTTTTCTCCTGATAAACCTGGTAAAGAATCGTTGCCGTGCATCCAACCGGCTGATTGCGGAAATAGACCGGAGCCATCGTCTGCAAAGATCCGATCCTGTGGTGATCGATGATCTCCAGAATCTCTGCACTTTCGATGTTGTCAACCGCCTGCGAAATTTCATTGTGATCCACAAGGCAGAGCTGTCTGCGTTTGATACCCAGCAAGTTACGTCTGGAAACCATTCCCACATATTTTCCGTGTTTATTCAGAACCGGGAAATCTCTGTGACGCAGTTTTGCCATGACTTCTTTGATATCATCCGTATAATCGTCAATACTGAATTTCACCAGATTCTCACTGGTCATAAAATGTTTCACCGGCATACTCTGATTGATCAGTCGTGCAACCGTATAAGTATCATGCGGAGAACTGATCACAAAACATTCTCTCTCCTCTGCCAGTCGGCGGATCGTCTTCGAAATCGGAACGCCCATACAGACGATGATGCAGCTCGCCCCCATCTCGATCGCACAAAGCTGAGCTTCATAACGGTTTCCCAGAATCACCAGATCATTCTGCTCCACACTTTGTTCCATCACTTCCGGGCTGGATGCCGCGATCAGCACCTTTCCATCCGTAAAATGTGCATGCTCATTTCCAACGATCATCGTTCCGTCTACCGTTTCCAGAATATTCCGGTACGGTGTTCTCGCTTCAGAAAGAGCTGTATTATTGTAAACATCCATGTACGATTCCGTGATGTCGTTCGTTGTGATCAGACCTTCCAGCTCCTGATTCTGATTAAGGATCGGAAGGGTAAATACATTTTCATTCCGCATCAGTGTCCATGCTTTTTTCAGAGAAATCTTGCTGTCCACCCCACCGACTTTGCGCACGTCCATATCCTTGACACGCGTGCCGACATTCGGCATATAACCTGGTGTGTTCATCTGAAAACGTTTCAGTACATACAACGTTTCTTCGTTGATCTGACCGGCACGCTTTGCCTCGTAAATGGGATTTTCCCCCGTCCTGTTTTTGATATCTGCATACGCGATCGCTGAACAGATCGAGTCCGTATCCGGATTCTTATGTCCGATCACATAAATTTTTCTCTTATTGTTTTCCATAATAGCCTCCATATGATTATAACGTAAAACGCTCTGGCAGTAACTGCTCCAGTGTATAACTTTTCCAGTTTTCCGTATCCTTTGCCAGCAGAATCTCAAAATCTGCTTTGCAGAATTCTGCCATCACCTGACGGCACACGCCGCACGGCGGACAATAATCTCCGGCTTCGCCCCGTTTATTTCCGACAATCGCGATCGCCGTAAAATCCCGCCTGCCTTCTGACACTGCCTTAAAAAATGCTGTCCGCTCCGCACAGTTGCCCGGCGAATATGCCGCATTCTCAATGTTGCAGCCCTGATAGATCTTACCGTCTTCCGTGAGCAGTGCCGCCCCGACCAGAAACTCTGAATACGGTGCATAAGCCTGCTGCTGTGCCAGAAAAGCCTGTCTTACCAGCTCTTTTCTATCTCTGTCATCCATCCTGCAAATCCCTCCGTTATTCAGGTGCGATCTCAAGTGCCAGTTCCATCATATCATGAAAACTCTTTTCACGTTCTGTGGAATTTGTTGCTTCTCCCGTAACAATGCTGTCCGAGATCGTACAGATCGCAAGAGCCTGTTTTCCGGTTCTCGCCGCATTCATATACAATGCCGCCGCTTCCATTTCCACGGCCAGTACGCCCATTTTCCGCCAGTTCACATCCAGGTTGGAATCGCTGTAAAATGTATCCGAAGAAAGCAGATTTCCGACCATATAATGCAGTCCTTCTCTTTTTTCTGCCGCTTCCACTGCTTTTCTCAAAAGTGAAAAAGATGCAGTCGGGGCAAAGCTTCCCGGAAGCTGATACTGTGCCGCAAAATTCGAATTTGTGCAGGCACCGATAGCAAAAACCAGATCACGCAGATGCAGATCTTCCCGCAGTGCACCCGCCGTACCGATACGGATAATATTTTCCACATCATAACCGGTGAACAGTTCATAAGAATAAATGCCCATCGAAGGCATTCCCATGCCGCTCGCCATCACAGAAACCCTCTTGCCCTTATAAGTTCCCGTATAACCTGACATCTGGCGCACCGAGTTGACCAGAACTGCATCTTCCAGATAATGTTCCGCTATAAATCTCGCCCGCAGCGGATCACCCGGCATCAGTACTGTTTTTGCAAAATCACCCTTTTTTGCCTCTATATGAGGTGTCGGAATATTCATAAGTCCATCCTTTCCGCAGACACCCGTCTGCTGCCTTTTTTGTTATTTTAGCATTTTTGGGTGTCATGGTCAAAAGTTATTTCCCAAGTTGCTTTACAAATTCATCGCAAAAAGGTATATTGGAATCATATTTTACAGACCCGGCAGCAAGTCTTCCGGTCTGCATCTTTTTGCCTTAACACCACAAAATCAACAGGAGGTATTACAATGTCAGAAGAATTAAAAACATCTGAAGAACTCGCAGCAGAAGCCGAAACTTCGGCTGCTGAAACACCGGGAACCACCGAAACTGCCGCACCGGAAGAACCGGCAGAAACCATGGCTGATTACGCTGAAGAACTGGAAGCTTCTTTCAAACAGATCCATGAAGGCGATATCCTCACCGGAACCGTAATCGGTGTTTCCGAATCTGAGATCACACTGGATCTGAAATACTACACCGAAGGTATCATCCGTCTGGAAGATTTCACAAGCGATCCTGGATTTAATCTCAAAGAAGATGTTCACATCGGTGATGAGATCTCCGCAACCGTGATCCGCAGAGATGACGGAGAAGGCCACATTCTGCTCTCCTCCAAAGAAGCGAATGACATTCTCGCATGGGACAAATTCAAAAAATACATGGAAGAAGGCACCAACCTGACCGTTAAGGTCGGTGGCATCGTAAAATCCGGTGTGGTTGCATACCTGGACGGCATCCGCGGTTTCATCCCGGCATCCAAGCTTTCCCTGAATTATGTAGAAGAAGACGCTCTGAACGACTGGCTCGGCAAAGAACTGGAAGTCCGTGTCATCAATGCTGATGCTGAAAACAAACGTCTCGTCCTTTCCGCAAGAGAGATCCTGCGTGAGAAAGCAGATGAAGAACGCAAAGCAAAAGTTTCCAACGTTCAGGTCGGACTCGTTACCGAAGGAACCGTAGAGACTATCAAACCTTACGGTGCATTTATCAACCTTGGAAATGGCCTGTCCGGTCTGCTGCACGTTTCTCAGATCTGCGAAAAACGTATCAAAACACCGGCAGCTGTTCTGTCCGAAGGTGATACTGTAAAAGTCAAGATCACTGCGATCAAAGACGGAAAACTGAGTCTGAGCATGAAAGCCCTGAACGATGTAGCCGCAGAAGAAGTCGAAGAAGAGACTTTCGAACTTCCGGAGACAGAAGCCGCTACCACAAGTCTTGGCTCCCTGTTCAAAAACATTAAGCTTTGATGTTACGATGAAAAGATGCATACGAATTGTTCCGTACTTTGTACTCCAACAATTCCGTCATGTATTAGTACATTCCAACAAAAAACAGGTCTGTTCAAGACCTGTTTTTGTTATTTTCACACACTTTTCACAGAGCGTTCATATTCTATTCATACATCATTGTTACTATGTAAACAGTTCAAGAGCGAAAGCTTTTGATACACTTTACACAAAGCAATAAATTTTTTCATAATAGCCTCCAATGTACCAGACATTGGGGGCACTCCTCATTTTACGGATATTTTTGTGCCGGATTTCACACACTCTCCGACACGTTTCTATTTTTCAATCCCCATTCTGGATGCCTGACCCTCATCAAACGGATGCTTGATCTTTTTGATCTGCGATACATAGTCTGCCGCAGCGATCATCGCCTCGCTTGGTGTATTTCCGGTCAGGATCACTTCCAGCTTGTCCGGTTTCTTTTTCAGGAAGTCAAGTACCAGATTTTCATCCAGCAGCCCTGCACTGATCGTATAGATCGTCTCATCCAGAAAAAGCACATCGAAGTCTTCCTCCACCGCTTTCTTTGTCACCTTCTCAAACTGACTGTTATAGAAAGCAAGACGTTCTTTCTTTTCCTGTTCCGTCATCTGAAAGCTGAATTTTTCCTGCTCCAGCCCGTTCACGATCGTAATATTCTCTATTTTTTCCAGAATGTTTCGTTCACTCGTCTTGTTGTTTTTCATAAACTGATAGATCAGTACACGGTAGCCATAACCGGCTGCCCGCACACAGAGTCCCATTCCTGTTGTTGTCTTTCCTTTTCCGTCCCCGAAATAAATATGGACAAGCCCTGTTCCTTTTCGATTCATAATTTTTTTATACCTCCTGCATATTTGATCAAATCAGATGCATAGGAAATCTGATACATGATTCTGTCGGAATCACTTTGCAGGAGGCTTAAACTCACTCCTACAGTTCCAGTTTCATATCGCCGTCTTTGATCCAGCCTTTTTTTCTCATAAATTCGGATACTGCCAGTGTGATCACTGCCGGCAGCACAATCTGGAATACCACAATGATGATCATCGTCATGGTACCTCCGATTTCCGGTGCCATCGTCTGATAGGTCATGATCTGCCCTACAAATCCTGCGGTTCCCATACCGGATCCTGTTGCATTGCTCGTCATTTTGACCAGCATTGTGCTGACCGGTCCCAAAACGGCACTGGAAACAATCGCCGGAATCCATATGATTGGTTTTCTTACAATATTCGGCACCTGAAGCATGGATGTTCCCACACCCTGTGCCAGAAGACCGGCAACTTTATTTTCACGATAGCTTGCTACTGCAAATCCTACCATGTTGCAGCAGCAGCCGATTGTTGCCGCGCCGGCTGCAAGTCCGGAAAGATTTAAAATAATACCCAGAGCCGCAGAACTGATCGGCAGTGTCAGGATCATTCCCATCAGCACGGAAACCACGATTCCCATGATAAATGGCTGCTGTTCTGTTCCCCAGTTGATGATTGCACCAAGTCCGGTCATAAATTTGGAGATCGGCGGTCCTACGATCAGACCGACTGCACATCCGGTTACGATCGTCACGATCGGTGTTACCAGAATATCTACTTTTGTCTTACCGGAAACCAGATGTCCCAGTTCAATTCCTGCAAATGCCGCTACAAATGCACCGAGCGGTTCTCCAGGTCCTGCCAGAACAACGCTTCCGTCAACCAGAAGTGAACCTGCCAGAATCTTACTTGCAAATCCTCCTGTCATGCCGGCCGTTGCCGCAGAAAGCACCACCAGCGGACTTTCCTGATAACGGTGTGCCACACCGACACCGATACCCGCACCGGTCATCGCTGCTGCCATCTTTCCCATGATAAAAAGCATGTCTCCAATGTTTCCGCCGATCAGATTTCCAATCTGTTGGATTATTGTACCAACAATCAGTGTAGAAAACAAGCCCAAAGCCATGCCGCTCAAACCATCAATAAAAATGTGGTTCAGTAATTTTTTCATGCCTTTCTTTCCTCCTCGATAAAGTTTTCCCGGTCAGACTGCCTGTATGTACTTCCCGGAGTGAGTTTACACCTTTATATTGATTCTTCAACAATGTCATTTCAGGTGTCTTGTCACCTTGAGAATGTAGCATATTTTCCAGCATTTATCAAGAATATTTTTCTGTCTGAACTCTTTACAGAACGGAAAGTTTATTGTATGATTCAGAATGATGTCAGAGCATTGGCAGACATTGTCTTGTATCTTGATCCATCAAACTGTTTTTCAGGAGAAAGGATGTAGCATGACCTCTAAGAAACTGAAAAAAACTTTTACTGCTGCCTTTTTGTCCGGCAGTATTCTTTTACAGAATTTTCCTGCTTTGGCAGCTGCTTCTGATACAACAGACTGGCTGAAGGAATCGCCGTTCCGACAGGATATAACAACTGAAAAAAGTACTCAGACAGAATCCGTTCCGTCCGAAACCGAAACGGTATCCCCTGAAACATTAAGCACTTTTCAGACCGAAGCGGAAACGGAAATCCCGGAAGAAAGCAAGTCTTCCAATAACACAGCTTCTTTTCTTATGGCTGATAATTCCGATACCTTTTCACAGATTCTGCAGGAAGCCACTCTTACACCTTCCTATACTTTTGATTCTCTGAATCAGGATTTTTCCTGGAAAGAGCTGAAAACAGAGCTTACCAGACGCATCAACAGCTATTCTTCCAAGTGGTCTGTTTATCTGAAAGACCTGACCACCGGAAATGTGATAAGCATCAACGAACGTGCCCAGGAGTCCGCAAGCCTGATCAAACTTTATGTGATGGGAGCCGTAATGCAGGAAATCCAGAACGGCAATCTGGAAATGAATGACACGACCAAACATCTTCTCGATGAAATGATCACAGTCAGCGATAATTCTGCCACAAATGAGCTGGTCCGTTATCTGAACAAAGATCACGACCACAAAAAAGGCATGAAGAAAGTAAATGCTTTCATAAAAGCACAGGGATTTGAATATACGCACGAATACAACGGTCTGGAGGACACCAGTCTGTGGTACGACGCTGATACCAAAAACACAACTTCCGCCAAAGACTGCGGTCGCCTTCTGGAACGTATTTACCGCGGAGAATTTATCTCTCATCTCGCTTCCCGCCAGATGGAAGAACTTCTGTTAAATCAGCAGGTTACCTACAAAATCCCATCCACGATCCCGTCGGAATCGCGTGTTGCAAACAAAACCGGTGAGACTTCCGACTGCGAAAACGATGCAGCGATCGTCTACACACCAAAAGGCGATTATATTTTATGTATCATGTCCTGCGAGGTTTCCAGCAAAAGTTCTGCCGTAGATTCTCTTCAGGAAATGTCCTCCCTGATCTACAGCTACTTTATGAACCGTGACACCTCAAAAGTCAGCCGCCAGGTGGAGGCTACTGCAAAGGAAACCGATTAGGTTTGATATACAAAATGTAAAATTAATAAATTTTATGTTGTATGTTGTCAATTTATTTTATATATGCTAGACTAATAGTAATCAGATTAGAGCTAACGTAGGAATAGTCTGGTGGTTGTTCCTTCCGGAAACGGAAAGGAGATATTGTATGAATACACTTGAAGTATTAACACTTGTGCTTGTAATTTTTGCAGCACTTACATATATTGACAACCACCGTAATTCAAGTCGAACGCACGTGAGACTTGGTGCGTGATTCTGGTCAGCGAAAGC
>OHAC01003323.1_pt1 | contig 11466 bp, 7 predicted proteins | sample 1577051 | NCBI WGS metagenome assembly OHAC01 (sample SAMEA3541499, study PRJEB24748) | human gut metagenome | biome: human gut; feature: human-associated habitat; material: faeces | place: China | collected 2012 | reverse complement strand
GACTTGAACCTGCGACCTCCGGGTTATGAGCCCGACGAGCTACCATCTGCTCTACCCCGCGATATATGCTCCGTGTTTCGGAGTGCTATAGTATAATAGCACAACCGTGGACATATGTCAACAGGTTTGCAGAATTTTTTTCAAAAATCCGGGCCACGGGGCCGCGGCGTGTTCCAAAAGCTGGGAAAGCTGGAAAAACCACCGCCGCGTCTGTTTACGACAGTTCAAACATGCCGTGGTACAGCTGGTAATACTCGCCTTTTTGGGCCAGCAGTTCATCGTGGGTGCCGCGTTCTACGATGCGGCCGTGTTCCAGCACAATAATTGCATCGGCGTTGCGCACGGTGGAAAGCCGGTGTGCGATGACAAACACCGTGCGGCCCTCCATCAGGCCGTCCATGCCTTTTTCAATCAGCGCCTCGGTGCGGGTATCGATGCTGGATGTGGCTTCATCCAAAATCAGCACCGGTGGGTCGGCTACGGCGGCGCGGGCAATGGCCAGCAGCTGGCGCTGGCCCTGGCTCAGGTTGGCACCGTCGGAGGTGACCATCGTGTCGTATCCCTGGGGCAGGCGGCGGATGAAGGAGTCGGCGTTGGCAATCTTTGCGGCCTTCTCGATTTCCTTCTGCGTGGCATCCAGCTTGCCAAAGCGGATGTTGTCCGCCACGGTGCCGGTAAACAGGTGGGTGTCCTGCAGCACGATGCCCAGGGACGAGCGCAGCGCGTTTTTGCGGATGAGTCGCACATCGATTCCGTCGTAGGTGATGGACCCGGCGGTGACATCGTAAAAGCGGTTGATCAGGTTAGTGATCGTCGTCTTGCCCGCGCCGGTGGAGCCGACAAAGGCAATCTTTTGCCCCGGCTTGGCGTACAGCGAAAGGTCCTGCAAAATCAGCCGCTCCGGCGTGTAGCCGAAGCTGACGTTATGGAACCGCACATCGCCGCGCAATGGCTCCAGCGCTACGTCCGGGTGGGCGGAATCACGCCAGGCCCAGCGGCCGGTGACCTCGGGGCAGGCAGTCAGGGTGCCGTTGGCGTTCTTACGCACGTTCACCAACTCTACCGTGCCCTCGTCAACTTCGGGCGACTGCTCCATGGCGGCAAAAATACGCTCGGCACCGGCCAGCGCCGCCAGCAGGAAGTTGCCCTGCTGGGTAAACTGGTTGATGGGCAGGGTGGTCTGGCGCACAAACACCAGATAGCTGGCCAGGCTGCCTAGGTCGGTCCAGCCCTTCATGACCATCAGGCCGCCCAGCACCGCAATGACCGCGTAGTTGATGTAGCCGATGCTGACGACGGCGGGCACCATCGTGGCAGCATAGCTTTGCGCGCCGGTGCCGGCCAGGCGCAGCTTTTCGTTGCGGGCGGCAAACTCGGCCAGGTCGGCCTTTTGGTGGTTGAACACCTTCACGACCTTCTGCCCGGCGATCATTTCCTCAATGTAAGCGTCCAGCTCGCCCAGGCTGCTTTGCTGCTTGGCATAGTAGGCACGGCTGTGCTGGGTGGAAAAATTGATGTACCAGAACATGCCCACATAACCCACCGCCACCAGCAGAGAGAGCCGCCAGTTGAGGATAAACAGCATCAGCAGGGTGCCCACGACCTGGATAAAGGTCTGGATAACGACAGCAAAGCTGTTGTTCAGTGCATCGGAGATGGTGTCCACATCGTTGGTGAAAAGGCTCATCAAATCGCCGTTGCGGTGGGTATCAAAGTACTGCAGCGGCTGGGTCTGCAGGTGGGCAAACAGATCCTGGCGGATCTCCTGCAGTACTTTTTGCGCGGCGCGCACCATCAGCTGGGTATAGCCCAGGGTGGACAGCGCACCAATGATATAAATACAGGCGGTAAGCCCCACGGCCCCGGCCAGGTAGGCTTTGCTGCCGTTTTCCAGCAGGCCGTTGACTACCGGGCGGATCATGTAGGTGCCAAACAGTGCGGCCAGGGCGCTGATGGCCGCCAGCAGCGCCACCAGGCCGATCATGATGCGGTGGCGGCCCAGATAGGCGCTGAACTGTCCCAGCGTGCGGCGCAGGTTCTGCGGGCGCTTGCCGCCGGTGACTTTCTTTTTACTCGCCATCGGGGTCGCCTCCCTTCATCTGGGAATAGTAGATTTCCTGATAGATCGTATCTTTTTCCAGAAGCTCGGCGTGGGTGCCCACGGCGTGCAGGCGGCCATCCTCCAAGATTACGATGAGGTCGGCGCTCTGCACCGAGGAAATGCGCTGGGCGATAATCAGCTTGGTCACGTCGGTCAGTTCGGCCAGGGCGCGGCGGATGCCGGACTCGGTGGCAGTATCCACGGCGCTGGTGGAGTCGTCGAAAATCAGCACCTTCGGGTGCTTCAGCAGGGTACGGGCAATGCAAAGGCGCTGCTTCTGCCCACCGGAGACATTGACGCCGCCCTGCCCTAAGTCGGTATCCAGGCCGTCGGGCATGCGGTCCAAAAATTCATCGGCGTGAGCGGCGCGGCAGGCGGCCCACAGCTGTTCCTCGGCGGCGTCGGGGTTGCCCCACTTCAGGTTGTCCCGGATGGTGCCGGAGAACAGCAGGTTCTTTTGCAGCACAATGCCTACGGCGTCCCGCAGAGCGGTCAGGTCGTAGTCCCGCACGTCGCGGCCGCCGACCTTCACGGTGCCCTCGGTGGCGTCGTACAGGCGGGGGATCAGCTGGACCAGCGTGGCCGAGCCGGTGCCGCCGATGATGCCCACGGTCGCCCCGGCGGGGATGTGCAGCGTAATGTCGGACAGGGCACTTTTTTGTGCCGCAGCGTTATACTTGAAGCTGACGCCCTCGAAGTCAATCTGACCGTTCGGCACAGTCTCCAACGGATCGGCGGCATTGGCCAGGTCGGGCTGCTCGGTCAGCACCTCGCGGATGCGGCGGGCGCTGGCCAGCGAGCGGGTCATCTGCAAAAACGCGCCGGAGAACATCATGACCGAGTTGAGCACCTGCAAAACGTAGCTCAAAAAGGCGGTCAGCTGGCCGACGCTCATGTCGCCCTGCAGGATGAACCCGCCGCCGAACCACATGATGCAGATGATGGCTGTGTACATGATGGTCTGGAACGCGGGCAGGTTGAGCACGGCGTAACGGAAGGTCTCGGTGCTGGCGTCGCTCAGCTCAGTGTTGACGGCGTTGAACTGCTCGTTTTCATAATCGCCGCGCACGAACGCTTTAATGGCGCGGATGGCGGTGAGGGATTCCTGGATGCGGCTGTTCAGGTGGTCGACAGCGCTTTGCTGGCGGCCGTACAGCGGGCCGACCTTGCACACGATGAGCGTCAGCAAAATGGTCAGAATAGGCGTTGTGATGAGGAAAACAATCGTCAGCTTGGGGCTGAGCAGAAATGCCATGCCCAGACCCATGGCCAGCATGACCGGGCTGCGCACAAAGGGGCGCAGGCCTGCGTTGATGGCGTTGAGCAGCACGGTGGCGTCGGTGGTCATGCGGGTGACGAGGGAAGCAGAGGAAAAATGGTCCAGGTTGGCAAAGTCGAATTTCTGCACGGCGGCGTACTCGGCCAGGCGCAGCTCGGCCGCAAAGCCGTTGGCGAACCGGGCGGCATAGCGGGCATACAGCAGGCCGGTGATCAGTGCCAGCACCGCGCAGAGTGCCATCAACCCGCCCTGCCGCAGGATGATCGCCATGTTATGGCTGGGCACACCCTCGTCCACCAGGGTGGACATCAGCACGGGGATGACCATCTCAAAGATACATTCAATAAAGATCAGCCCGGCAGCCGCCCAAAGGTCCCGGCGGTAGGGCTTGCCATAGCGGAAAATTAAGCGCAAGTCATTCATAGATACTCCTATTAAAGGCCCCCTCTGGGAGGAAACTGCCGCCGGAGGCGACTGAGGGAGAGCGCCTTGGGAAAGTCTCTACCCCACCCGCTTCGCGGGAGCCCTCTTGCAGAGGGGGCCTTTACTTAAACTTTCTTTTTGTCCGGCAGCTGGCTGGCTACGATGGCGGCAAACATCAGGCCGCAGCCGCACAGCTCGGTGGTGGAAAGCGTCTCGCCCAAAATCAGCCAACCGGCCAAGGCGCTGAACACACTCTCCAAGCACATAGCCAAACTGGCAATGGTGGGGTCCAGCGCTTTCTGGCCCACAATTTGCAGTGTGTAGGCCACGCCGCTGGACATGATGCCGCAGTAGGCGATGGCCACCGCCGCCAGGCGGAACTGCTCGATGGTGGGCTGTTCAAGAATCAGCATAAACACGGTGGAAATGACCGCCACCGTCAAAAACTGCACAAAGCTCAGCTGGATGCCGTCCAGCTTGGGGCTGAAGTGGTCCACCAGCAAAATCTGGGTAGCAAATAAAAAGGCACAGCCCAGCAGCTGCCATTCGCCGCCGGTCAGGGCCAGGCTGTCGTGCCCGGCCAGGCACAGCAGATACAGGCCCACCACGCTGGCGGCCACGCAGCACCACAGCTTTACACCGGGGCGGCGGCCAAAAAACACGCCGAACACCGGCACCAGCACTACATACAAAGCGGTCATGAACCCTGCCTTGGCTGTGCTGGTGGTGCCAATGCCCATCTGCTGCGCAGCAGATGCCGCAAACAGCGCGATGCCGCAGCAGGTGCCGCCCTTTACCAGCACCTTGCGGTTCTGCCAAAAGCCCGGCTCGGCGGCGGAGTTGGTCTTGCCGGCTTTGCCCAGCACGGCCATCAGCCCCAGCAGAAACACACAGGCCAGCCAGCTGCGGCCCGCCAGAAAGCTGTAAGGGCCCATGTGGTCAGCGCCCACGCTTTGCGCCACAAAAGCGGTGCCCCAGATGAAGGAAGCCCCCATCAGCAGCAGGGTATTGCGTAATTGTACGTTTGGCATAAACTTCCCCTTTTACGTTACTTTTTCCTCTAAAAATTCCTCTACAACAAAACCGCCCACACCGTCTTGGCGCGGCGCGGGCGGTGCTGTTTTGTGGTTACTGGACGGTGTTCTCGTTCTCGATGGTGGTCAGCTCCTCGCTGCCCAGGCCCTGGACCTTCAGCCCGCCGGTGATATAGTAACGGGTGGAGTCATAGCTGATGTAGACCTTGTACTGCCTGCCGGGGGTCAGGCCGGAAACATTGTACTGGTAGCAGGTGCCGTCGGTGGTGTAGTAAACGGTGGAGCCGATGACATAGCTGGTGGAAGTCTTGTCGTCGGACAGCTCCCACAAGGCGATCTTGAAAGTCTGGAAGTTCTCGTTGGTGGACTCAGTGGTGGCATAGCCGGTGATGGACAGGCTGTCGGAACCCGCCACAAAGTAGTCGGTACTGCGGTTCTGGATGCCGTTAAAGGCTACATACAGGGTGTCGCCGTCCACCTCGGACACCAGCTTGGAGGCAGTGGTGTCCATCGTTTCGGGGAAGGTCACGTCGCCGCCGCCGGTGGCGTAAGACAGATCGTCGACCTCGTCCTCATCGCTGGTTTCCTGGCGCAGACCCAGGGCAGTGGTGGTTTTCAGGATGGCGCTTTTCAGCACTTCTTTGGGGGAACAGGCCGTCAGCGACACACACAGGCAGACCAGCGCGGTCAGCAGGGCAAGGGTACGGGTACGTTTCATATTTTAATAAACCTCCGTGGGGATACTCAAAACTCAAAGTAAACATAGGTATTATATCGCATTTTGGGCCGGGGTACAAGAGGACAGAAAAGGAAATCCGGTAAAATCCGTTGCGGCTGGCCCCGCACCATGGTATACTTACAATAAATATCACTGTTAAGGGAGCGCCTGTTTATGAAAATCGCCGTTGCCGGTACCGGTTATGTGGGCCTTAGCATCAGTGTGCTGCTGGCCCAGCACAACGAGGTATGGGCTGTAGACATTCTGCCCGAGAAAGTGGCCCTGCTGGCGGCCCGCAAAAGTCCCATTGCCGATAAGGAGATCGAGCAGTATTTAGCCGAAAAAGAGCTGGACCTGCACCCGACTACCGATGCTGCCGCTGCCTACACCGGCGCGGACATCATCGTGGTTTCCACCCCCACCAACTACGACCCCAAGAAGAATTATTTTGATACCTCCAGCGTGGAGGCTGTGCTGACGCTAGCCGGGCAGTATGCGCCGGAGGCGACCATCGTCATCAAATCCACGGTGCCCGTTGGGTATACCGCGTCGGTACGGAAAAAATTCCACAACCTGCATATCCTTTTCAGCCCGGAGTTTTTGCGGGAGGGCCATGCGCTGTACGATAACCTCTACCCCAGCCGCATCGTGGTAGGCTGCCCGGCGGGGGACGGGGAACTGGCCGCCCGTGCCCATACCTTTGCGGGGCTTTTGCAGCAGGGGGCCATCAAGCAGAATGTGGATACCCTCTTCCCGGGCCTGACCGAGGCCGAGGCCATCAAGCTGTTTGCCAACACCTACCTGGCCCTGCGTGTGGCCTATTTTAACGAGCTGGACACCTACGCCCAGGTGCGCGGCCTGAACACCCGTGACATCATTGACGGCGTCTGCCTGGACCCGCGCATCGGCAACCACTATAACAATCCGTCCTTTGGTTACGGCGGCTACTGCCTGCCCAAGGATACCAAGCAGCTGCTGGCAAACTATAACGATGTACCGCAGAATTTGATGCAGGCCATCGTGGACTCCAACGCCACCCGCATGGACTTTATTGCCGAGCAGGTGCTCTCCCGCGAGCCGAAGGCCGTCGGCATCTACCGCCTGACGATGAAGGCGGGCAGTGATAACTTCCGCCAGTCCAGCATCCAGGGCGTTATGCGCCGCCTGCGGGCCGAGGGCATGCCGCTGGTTATCTATGAGCCGGCGTTGAAAGAGGATACTTTCTACGGCGACCGCGTGGAGAAAGATCTGGACAAATTCAAGGCCGAGTGTGATGTGATCCTCGCCAACCGCGCCGCCCCCGAGTTGGCCGATGTGGCCGGGAAGGTGTATACGAGAGATTTGTATAGCCGGGACTAAATAATGATAATACGCAAAAAAGCCGCACAGATGTGCGGCTTTTTTGCGTTAAAGGCTCCCTCTGTGAGGGGGCCTTCCTTCATATTTACTCCGATATTTCGCCAATGTCCTCAGCACTACCTCCGGCTCCAGCGGTTTGGTCAGGTGCTCGTTCATGCCGGCTTCGTAGGCACGGCGGCGGTCTTCCACAAAGGCGTTGGCAGTCATGGCCAGGATGGGGATACTGCCCGCGTCGGGGCGGTCCAGCTGGCGGATGGCCCGGGTGGCCTGGTAGCCGTCCATCACCGGCATCATCACGTCCATGATGATGGCATCAAAGGTGCCGGGGGCGCTGGCGGCAAACTGGTCCAGCGCGTCCTGCCCGTTGACGGCCTTTGTCACCGTGACACCGGCGTTCTCCAGCACAAACACGGCGATCTCTATGTTCAGTTCGTTGTCCTCGGCCAGCAGTACGTGCATGCCCTCCGGCGTGGCGGCAGGCAGGGCGGCGGTTTCCTCTACCCGCGGGGCAGTGCTGGAGTCGATGGCAAAGGGAATCGTGATGCAGTAGGTCGTGCCCTCCCCTAGCTTACTGCGGCATTCTATCGTTCCGCCCATCTTCTCCACCAGACTTTTTGTGATGGCCATGCCCAGTCCCGTGCCGTTGTAGGAGGTGCGGGCGTCGCTGTGTTCCTGGGTGAACGGCTCGTAGAGGTGCTTCTGGAATTCCTCGCTCATGCCAATACCGGTGTCGGCGCAGATAAACTCGATCCACGCGGTCTCGCTGTCGCTGCGCACCTCGCGGCAGGTCAGGTCAATGGAACCGTTGTCCTTGTTGTACTTGATGGCGTTGCTCCAAATGTTCATCAGTAGCCGCTTCAGGTGCAGCGGGCTGCCAATGAGTGTGGTGTGTTTGACCTCGGTGCGGTCGGTCATCGTGATGCCGCGCTCGGCGGCGGCGCGCTCCATCGTCTGGAGGATGCCGTCTTTCAGCTCTATCACGTTGAACGGGCAGCTTTCCAGCACGATCTCGCCGGATTCCAGTTTGCCCATGTCCAGCACTTCGTTCACCAGCTCCAGCAGCAGAGTCGAAGCATCCCAGATCTTGCGGCGGCACTCAGCCTGTTTGGCCAGGTCCTCGCTGTAATGGTCGCCGATCTCCACCATGCCGCGGATGCCGTTGATGGGTGTGCGGATGTCGTGGCTCATGCGCTGCAAAAACTCGGTCTTGGCGCGGTTGGCGCTCTCGGCTTTGCGGGCGGCGTCTTTCAACTGCTGCTGGTAGCTCTGCTCCTGGCGGAGCTGCTCCTCCTGGTAGCCATGCTTGAGCCGCCAGCGGATCATGATGACGATGAACAGCACCATGGCGTAGGCCACCAGCGTGAACAGGAGGTTCTTGGGCGTGGTGTCCAGCGCGCGGGTCAGCGGCATGTAGGCGTAGACGTAGTAGTCCCGCCCGCGCTCCAGCATGCAGTAGACCCACTCGCCGTCGCCGGAACCGGCCCGCACGCGGGTCATCTCGCCGCCGTGGGCGTTCTCCCGGATGCTGCGCAGCACTGGCACGTCGTCGACGTTCTGCCCGGCCAGGCCTTCGCGGTTGGCGGCAATGATGCTGTCGCCGCTGGTGACTACCAGCGTTTCCTCGGTGCCGGGGTCGTAGCCTTCCAGCAAGTTCTGGATGATCAGGTTGTAGTCGGTGGCATATTCGGCGCTGGTATGATAATAAACGACGATCACGCCCGGCTCGTCGGTGCGGCCGTGGGCAGCCAGGTCCACGTAGGAGCCATCGTCCAGCCGGATGCGGGCGGTGTAGGTCTTAATGGGGAATTGGGCGGTTCCCAGCACGGTGTCCATGGTGACGTACCCGCGCAGGGCGGCGTAGTCCAGCCCGTCAGTGCTGTACTCCCGCTGGACGACGCCATGCTCGTTCATCAGGATGATGCCGGTCAGCCGCTGCTCGTAGGTATAGCGGCGCAGGTCGTCGGTGTTCAGCGTGGCCTCGCCGGTCAGGGCAATCTTGTACTGGATCTCGCGGTCGATCTGCTGGGCGTTCTCGATGACGCGCATCAGGCTTTTGGTCACCGAGGTATCGTTGAACCGGTCGTAGGCTGTACGCTGCTGCTTGACGTACTGGGTGGCATCGGTGAGGTTCTGGCTGGCCAGGTGCAGGTCACTGCGGTAGGACATCAGCCCCACCAGCGCCATCAGCCCCAGCCCCAGGCAGAGCATCAGGGGCCAGAAAAAGCGGACGGTGAAGGAAGATACTTTTCTATTCGACAAGGCCGTCCACCTCCAAAAATTTCTCGGGGTTTGCCAGATACTTGCCGATGATGGCGGCTAAAGTCCCGTCCGCCCGCATCTCATCGAGGGTGGCGGTCAGCTGCGTTTCCAGCCCGCGCACGTCGTTTTTGCCAAAGGCGACGCCCAGCCTCACCACTTGTAAAGGCTCGTCCAAAATGCGGTACTCAGTGTTGTAGTCCTGCATGTACTGCAGGATCGAGACTTCGTGGGCGGCGATGGCGTCCACGTAGCCCTTGCCCAGGGCGGTGTAGATCAGCTCCCGGTCCTCAAAGCAGTAGAGGTCCCGCAGGGCGGGCAGGGAGGCGTCGGTCAGAAACAGTTCCTCCGGCTTGGTGGTGCTCTGCACAGCCAGGGTGCGGCCCTCCAGGTCGGCAATGGTTTCAATATCGCTGCCGGGCATTACGGCCACCACCTGGCGGCTGGCCATGTAGGGGCCGGCCCAGCGGTAGTCATCCTCCCGTCCATTGATGGTAAAGCTGCCCCACACGCAGTCAATGTCGCCGGTTTCCAGCAGCTGGGTCTTTCGCTCCCAGTCGATGATGGTAAACTCGGCGCGGTAGCCCATGCGCCGGAATGCCTCTTTGGCAAGCTCCACATCGATGCCGGTGGGGGCGCCGTCCTCGCCAATATAGTTAAAGGGTGGGTAGACATCGCTGCCCACCAAAATCGTGGGCAGGCTGCTTTCCTCACTGCTGCTGGCGGGCATATCGGCGCAGCCCACCAGCCCGGCGGCCAGGCAAAGGGCTGCCAGGAGGCAGACGATACGTTTTAGAGTGAAATTTTTCTGCATAAGGCTCTCCTAAAAATGGCACTGGTGCAGCATATAATATATAGATATATTCTACCATATAACAGTTACTGTGGTCAATTTTGAATTGCTTGTGTGGGCATAAATTGGCGTTTTGCAAAACATGAAAACCGTGCGTTTTCAAAATTTGCGGCAACTTGCCAAAAAAGTGGCATTGTTAAATTCCAACACATGTGCACAACTGTCGAAGTATAAGACAAAGTAGCGAAAAATGCAGATTTTCTGTTGCGGGATCACGGACCGGATGTTATACGTAAGCGTAATATGCTTACCGTCACCACCGAGCAGGAAAAGGCACTCTACCTGCGCCCTGCTGGAGCGCTGCGTCTACGGCGGCCAGACCCCCGATGCCCGCTAGGAGCGCGCGTTGAGCAGCTTTTTGTGGAAATTGATCCGCAGCCGGCCCAAGCATGCGCTGCTGCAGAATTTGAAGCGGAGATACCGCAGGATTTAACGACGCATAAAGACCCCCTTGTGTAAAGGGGGCTCCGCGAAGCGGTGGGGGATTGTCCTGTCTGCGTTGCAAATCGGTCTGCCACGTAAGGTTACAATCCCTCCGTCACGGCTTCGCCGTGCCACCTCCCTTTGCACAAGGAAGGCTTTTTTGTATCTATTTATATCTTTGCCTTTTTTGCGCTTCTATGCTATAATGCCTACAAAACGCACAAAGGAGAAATACGCTCATGAAATTTTCTGAGATGCCCTATCAGCGCCCGAACCTGGACGAGATCAAGGCGCAGTTTGCTGCTGTGACCCAGCGCTTTGCCGCCGCGCCTGACTACGCCGCCGCCAAGGCCGCCTTTCTGGACGAACAGACCCTGAACAAGCACGTGGACACGCTGGCCAACCTGGCCAGCATCCGCAACACCATCGATACCCGGGATGAATTCTACGATGATGAGATGAATTTCTGGAATGCTGCCACCCCGCAGATCCAGGAGTGCCAGAATACCTGGAGCGTCGCCCTGCTGGCGTCCCCCTACCGCAAACAGCTGGGCGAGGAATACGGCGAGCTGATGTTCCTCAACGCCGAGATCGCCCAGAAAGCCTTCTCGCCGGAGATCCTGGACGAGATGGCCCAGGAAAACGACCTCTCCACCCAGTACGGCAAGCTGATCGCCTCGGCTCAGATCCCCTTTGAGGGCGGCGTCTACACCCTAAGCCAGCTCTCTCCCTTCAAAAACGACCCCGACGATGCCCGCCGCCTGGCCGCCTGGAAGGCCGAGGGTGCATGGTACAAAGAGCACGGGGCCGAGTTTGACGGCCTCTACGACCAGCTCGTCCACCTGCGTGACACCATGGGCAAAAAGCTCGGCTATGAGGGTTACACCACGCTGGGCTACTACCGCATGGGCCGCAACTGCTACACGAAGGCCGATGTGGAAAAGTTCCGCGCCGCCGTCGTCAAGTACATCGTGCCGCTGGCCGACAGCATCTACCGCGAGCAGGCCGGCCGGCTGGGCA
>OHAC01003305.1_pt1 | contig 11532 bp, 13 predicted proteins | sample 1577051 | NCBI WGS metagenome assembly OHAC01 (sample SAMEA3541499, study PRJEB24748) | human gut metagenome | biome: human gut; feature: human-associated habitat; material: faeces | place: China | collected 2012 | reverse complement strand
GGTGATAGGAACAAGATGGATGAAAAAACTTTGTATGCAGTTTTGAAGGTACATGTGAAATAAAAATGTTGAATGACAGTTTTGGTTGTTCAGCATTTTTTTTGTATACTAAAAGATAAGAAAAGGTATAAGTGATTAAAATTGTACTTAGGAAAAAACTTGTATTTCATATGAAAATAACGTACAATAAATTCGACAATTTAATAATGAAGGTTATTTGAAGAAGGAGACAACACATGAAAAGAAGAGTGACAAGTATTCTTTTAGTGTTCACAATGGCTGTTTCTATTGCACTGACAGGTTGTTCAGGTGATAAGAAAGAGACCAAGTCGAAGACGGAGAATGAACTTTCAGGAAAACCAGTCGAAGGGGGAACCATCAAAGTAGGTATATCCCAGGATTTAGACAGTCTTGACCCACATACGGCAGTATCGGCAGGAACGAAAGAGGTTTTATTCAATATTTACGAAGGTCTGGTAAAACCAGACAGTGACGGAAATTTAGTAGAAGCTGTAGCAAGCAGTTATGAGATTTCAGATGATGCAAAGACATATACATTTACTTTGCGTGACGGTGTGAAATTTCATAATGGCAGTGAAGTTACAGTGGATGATGTAAAATATTCGATCGATCGATGCGCCGATACTTCTAATGGAGGTCCATTAGTATCGGCGTATTCTATTATTGACAGTGTAAATATTCTGGATGATAAGACTGTTGAGGTTTGTCTGACAGAACCAAACACAGAATTTCTGGCATATATGACAACAGCAATCGTGCCGAAAGATTCTGCTGATACACTGGCAACAAATCCAGTGGGAACAGGCCCATTCAAATATGTATCCCGCAATCCGCAGGAAAATATTATCCTTGAGAAAAATGAAGATTATTGGGGCGAAAAAGCACATTTGGATAAAGTGGAATTTAAGATTGTAGCAGATGCAGATATGCTGGTAACAAACTTAAAGGGAGGTTCCATTGATATGGTTATGCGTCTGACAACAAGCCAGGCAGCAGAATTGAAAGATGGATTCCATATTGAAGAAGGAACAATGAACCTTGTACAGGCATTGTATTTGAATAATGCTGTAGAGCCTTTGAATAACGAAAAAGTCAGACAGGCACTTTGCTATACAATCAATCCGGATGAAATCATGGATATGATGGCAGATGGAAAAGGTGTTCGTGTAGGTACAAGCATGTATCCGGGGCTGAAGAAATATTTTGACGACGAGTATACGAATTATTATGAGCAAGACTATGATAAGGCAAAGAAACTGCTTAAAGAAGCAGGATATCCGGAAGGATTTGATCTTGAGATCACAGTAAGCTCAGCAGATCAGCCACATGTTGATACAGCACAGATCATCCAGGAAGAACTCAAGAATATTGGTGTTAATGTGACAATCAAACCGGTAGAGTGGGAAGTATGGCTGGAGGATGTATATTCAAACAAAAATTACCAGTCAACAGTTGTCGGAGTAGATGCATCAGCACTGACAGCAAGAGCAATGCTGGAAAGATTTACAACAGACGGTCATGGAAACTTTATTAATTTCAGCGATAAAGAATATGATGAAGTATTCAAGAAAGCAATCGCAGAGACAGATGATACAAAGCAGACAGAGTTGTATAAAGAGCTGGAAGGAATTTTGGCAGAGCGTGCAGCAAATGTATATATTCAGGATTTGGTAAATCTGGTAGCAATCAGTGATAAATTTGATGGTTACAAGTTTTATCCATTATATGTGCAGGATATGTCTACAATGTATGCTGTAGAATAATATGTCATGCACAGAATGACATGCATTTCACAGTAAGAATGACAAGGACATTTTAGATAAAAAAAGAAAGTAAATCTGGCAAAAACAGATTGCCGGATGTTATATCAGGAGGGTAAGTATGAAATACGTAATCAAAAAAATTACAGGTCTTATAATCGCATTATTAATTGTCAGTATGCTTGCCTTCCTTGCTTTTGAAATCATTCCGGGAGATCCGGCCAGAACAATTCTCGGGACAGAGGCAACAGAGAGTAAGGTCCAGGCATTGCGGGAGGAGATGGGATTAAACCGTCCTTTGCCGCAACGATATGGACAATGGGTGACAGATTTCTTAAAAGGTGATATGGGAACATCATATTATTATCAGGAGCCTGTCTCGAAAATGATTGGAGATAAAATACCGATTACTATAGCAATGACAGTGATCGCATTTGTATTCATTTTGTTATTGACAGTACCAGTTAGTTTGCTCAGCGTTCGGTATGAAAATCGATTTATTGATCGCTTTTTCCTAATATTTAATCAGATCACAATGTCGATACCTCCATTCTTTATAGGGATTATATTTACGGTGTTATTTGGTTTGATATTTCACTTCTTTACACCGGGAGATTATATTTCTTATACAGAAAGCGTGAGTGATTTTATTGGATATTTAATATTACCATCTTTGGCAATCGCATTGCCAAAGGCTGCAATGACAATAAAAATGTTTCGGAATTCTTTAATCACAGAAATGCATCAGGATTATGTAAGAACAGCATTTAGTAGAGGAAACAGTCCGGGGCGAGTACTGATTTGTCATGCCTTTCGAAATGGAATCCTTCCGGTTATTACATTTTTAGGAGTAGCAATTGCAGATATTATTGCAAATAGCATTGTAATAGAGCAGGTGTTTGGGATTCCGGGAATGGGGAGAACACTGATCTCATCTATTTCTAAGAGAGATTATCCTGTAGTAGAAGCGATTATTGTACTGATTGCAGTAGTGATACTTGTTATTAATATGATTACAGATTTAATGTACAAGGTACTGGATAAGAGAATTGAGATATAAATATGAAGAAAATAAGTTTGAAAAAGAAAAGACAACAGAATATATCACACAATTATGCAACAGGTCTGGCAATCACAATAGTGATGTTTGTTCTTATTTTGATTGGCATGTTATGGACGCCATACGATCCGGATGCGATGCAAGGATCATTAAAATTGCAGGGACCGAGCCTGTTACACTGGTTCGGGACAGATCAATTTGGAAGAGATGTGTTGAGCCGTGTCTTAAGCGGGGCAGGAAGTACATTACTAATTGCCTTAGGAACCATTATAATCGGTGGCGGAGCAGGGATTATTATAGGAGCTGCGACAGGTTATTTTGGCGGCTGGTTTGACGAGGCATTAATGAGGATTAATGATGCAGTTGCAGCATTTCCAAGTGTATTACTTGCACTTGTGATAATCAGTATTGCAGGGACAGGAAAATATAAAGTTATGATTGCACTTGGGATTGCATTTATCCCAAGTTTTGCACGTGTAGTAAGAGGCGAATATATGCGGCTTCGTGAAGCTGATTATGTGATCAGTGCAAAATTAATCGGCGTAAAGACACCACGGATTTTGTTTGTACACATACTGCCTAATATTTTGCCGGCACTATTATCAGCGATAGCAATAGGATTTAATAATGCAGTCTTAGCAGAAGCAGGGCTTAGTTATCTGGGAATCGGAGTACAGCCACCAGATGCTTCACTTGGAAGAATGTTGTCAGAATCACAGACTTATTTGGCAAGTGGTCCGTGGTGTGCAATTTTTCCAGGACTATTTTTAGTATTACTTGTTCTTGGAGTTGGATTGTTAGGAGAAGGGATTCTAGATCAATTTGGAGGTGGAAGATAATGCTGAAAGTAGAAAATCTTACCATTCGTTTCGAAGATCGGGAAGCAGGACAGGAAGTGGTAAAGGGAATTTCTTTTTCCGTAAAGGAAGGGGAAATACTTGGGATTGTCGGAGAATCTGGTTCAGGGAAAACAATGACAGCTCTGACTGTGATGGGATTGTTAAAAAAACATGCATTTCTGGATAGCGGAAACATTTATCTGGAAAATCTGGATTTGCTGCAATTAAATGAAAAACAGATGAGAACGGTTCAGGGAAATGATATTAGTATGATATTTCAGGAGCCAATGACCTCTTTAAATCCAACGATGAAAATAGGGCGACAGGTGGAAGAGGCATTGAAGCTGCACACCAATATGTCCAAAAAAGAAAGACAGGAAAAAGTATTAAAAGCATTGGAAGATGTGGAACTGGAAAATCCTGAATTATTGATAAAAAAATATCCATATGAATTATCGGGCGGTATGCGTCAAAGAGTGATGATCGCAGCTGCAATCGTGTGCCGACCAAAGTTGTTGATTGCAGATGAACCGACAACTGCATTAGATGTAAATACGCAGGAAAGTATTTTGAAGTTGATGAAGAAGTTAAATCAAAAATACAAGATGAGTATTTTATTCATTTCACATAATTTACGTGTAGTAAATGAAATTTGTTCGCGAGTGGTCGTAATGAAAAATGGAGAAATCGTAGAAGAGGGAGAAACAGAAGAAATATTTAAAAACCCACAACATGAATATACAAAGCAGTTGATAGAAGCAATTCCTACGCGTGTACAAAAGAGAAAAATAGTGCTGAAATAGAAAAATAATGTTACATATAGTAGAAAATGCATATAAATGGAGGAGGAAATAGGATGCAAGATAAAGTATTGGAATTGAGTAACGTGAATGCCTATTATAAAGATGGTAAAGTGCGAAAACAGATTCTAAATGATATTTCCTTCACGTTATATGAAGGTGAGATAGTCGGACTCGTAGGAGAAAGCGGAAGCGGAAAGACGACATTATGTAAATGTATTCTCGGGTTGCTGAAGGATTACGAAGGGAATATCATGCATTATACAAATCGGCCACAGATGGTTTTTCAAGATCCGTTTAGTTCATTGAATCCAAGAAAAACGATAGGCTGGATTTTAGAAGAACCTTTGAAAATACAAGGAAAAAGGTCAAAAGAAGAGCGAAGAAAAAAAGCAGAAGAAATGCTGGAGCTGGTGCATTTGCCGAAAGAATTTTACAGCAGATATCCAAGAGAATTAAGTGGCGGTCAGAGACAGCGTGTTAGCATTGCCCTGGCATTGATAACCGGGACGAAGTTTGTTCTGGCAGATGAACCTCTTTCCGCATTAGATGTAACTGTGCAGGCACAAATTATACAACTGTTGAAGGAGTTGCAGGAAAAAGAACGGATTAGTTATTTGTTTGTATCACACGATTTGGATGTGGTGGACATGATATGTGATCGTGTGCTGTATCTTAAGGATGGTGTCGTGAGGGAAATATGTTAAAATATGCACCATTTTATAAATCAGAAAAGTAGATTTAACCTCTGATAAATAGCGTATGGACTAAAATCCTTCTTTTTGGAATAGATAATCCATAAAATGCTGGCGTGCTGATTTGCTAAGTTCACGACTGACGCCAATCTTATTTCCGTTATTCATAAGAAACATCGTTCCGTCGAAGTCAACTGCATGTTCCATGTTAATGATTGTCCCTCTGTTGCAGATAAAGAAGCGGGGATCCTCTATTAACGGAGCTGTAAATGTTCTAAAAGACTGTCGGATGACAAGTTCTTTTCCAGTTGTTGTAAAAATGCGGATCATATGAGAAAAATGTTCTGCGTAAATAATTGTCTTGAACGGCACCTGAAGGTCGCTTCCGTTTATTTTCAGCTCAAGTATTTTCTCAGGAGCCGGAATCCGGGATAAAATTTCATCGAACAAAGAAATAAGATCCTCTTCACTATACGGCTTTACAAGATAGTGCATAGCACGGACTTGAAAACCTTCCAGCGCGTGATCTCGTGATGTGGTAGTAAAAATTAACATACAGTCTTTATTGAATTTTCTAAAATTCCTTGCAATCTCAATTCCGTTTATACCATCCATATAAATATCCAGAAATAAAACTGTGAAGTTTTGATTTTTTGAAGCTTCAAGAAAGGCCTCTCCGTTCTCATACTCACAGCAATGAAATTCTATATTTTTCTGAAATAAAATCTTTTCTAATCGTTTTCGTAGCAGAATACGTTCTTCTGCAATATCATCAACAATAGCAATTGTCATACGAAATCCTCCCCAAATTTGTATCTGTTTAGAGCAGATATGAAAATCTTGACATAATGCTAGTATACCACAGAATAACGACTCGTGCCATTTTCTGACAATTCGTGCCAACAATATTGATAAAAACGGTATCAAAAATATAATGATAGTAAATATGAATGTCAGAAAGCGAATAATACGGGGAGATATCTGAGATGATGGATTTGGGGGGATTGAAGATGCAAAATTTTAATGATGTGTATCCGCAAGTTATAGAAAGGGCAAGTTGAGGATGCAGAATTTCAATGAGAAGCATCCTCACGTTATCGAAAACGTGGGATGTAGATGCAAAAATTGCGAAGGAAGTATCTTTAAATCCCAGATAAGGCAAGATGCAGATGCAATTGTACATGATGGGTAGGCTGAAAAGCATCTGCAAGCTCAAAGAAAAGTAAGTTGCAGATACATTGGTCTCAAAAAAAGCATCTGCAACAATGAATATCAAGACAGTGCAGATACAACGATTGTCACAAAGGCATCTGCGACAGCAAATAAACCTAGGATATAGATACATCAGACACCAGAAAAGTAAATCCATCATCGCTCCACCTATTTCAATCACGGTACACCACAAAGAAAGAAAAAGACTATGCAATCCAGCGAATTGGAGTCAGGCTTGCCCGACGATGCTCCCGCAGGAGGGCATAGTCTTTATTTCTGGGACGGATACATCAAGCTTTTTTATGTTCGGAGGTTTACTAATAATGTTAATCGTAGAATGAAAAGGATTCTCTATGAGAATTTAGTGGGAAAGAGTCGGACCAGTCTTAAGGAAAATAATGATTATCCTGAAAATAAAAATAGTAATCATTACTATAATTATTGACAAACTGAAAAGAAGTTTATATAATCAGAGTAAAGAAAACTAGTTGATTAACATTTCAAGGAGGTTAAGGAAATGGCAACAAATAAATATGCAGGAACACAAACTGAGAAGAATTTACAAGAAGCATTTGCAGGAGAATCACAGGCAAGAAACAAGTACACTTATTTTGCTTCAGTTGCTAAGAAAGAAGGGTACGAGCAGATGTCAGCATTATTTTTAAAAACAGCTGATAATGAAAAAGAACATGCGAAGATGTGGTTCAAAGAGTTGACAGGAATCGGGAATACACAGGAGAATTTAGTGGCGGCCGCACAAGGTGAGAATTACGAGTGGACGGACATGTATGCAGGCTTTGCTAAAACTGCGGAAGAGGAAGGTTTTCCGGAACTTGCAGAAAAGTTTAGGGCTGTGGCAGAGATTGAGAAGCATCATGAAGAACGTTATCGTGCACTTCTTAAGAATATTGAGACTGCACAGGTATTTGAAAAAAGTGAAGTGAAAGTATGGGAGTGCCGCAATTGTGGTCACCTTGTTATCGGAACAAAGGCACCGGAAGTCTGTCCGGTATGCAAACATCCACAGAGTTACTTTGAAGTACATGCGGAAAACTATTAATGCAAATTGTTAATATTTATTATAAAAAATTTTATGATAAACTGAATCAAAAATGTAAACTTGTGGTGCAGGGAGAATTCCCTGCACCGCATCTGTATTTTAGAAAAGGAGGAAAATCTTGGAATTAAGCAAAATAACTATTAAAAAAATCCGGGAACTGATTATATTTACAGCACTTCTTGTGGTTGCCCTGTGGAAGCTTGATGTGGTGCTCGATGTACTAAAAGCAATGTGGAAGATTATATTTCCATTCGTACTTGGTGGAGCAATCGCATTTGTGACCAATGTGCCAATGAGCTTTTTAGAAAAGAAATTTTTTGAAAAAGTAAAAAAAGAAAATAAAGCAGTTGAAAAACTGGCAAGACCGGTAAGTCTGCTTCTTACACTTGTATTGGTGATCGGTGTGATTGCAGTAGTGATGTTTGGTGTAATTCCACAGCTTACACGGACAATGGGAACTTTAATGATGAGTATCGCTGATTTTGTCCCGCAGATGCAAAGATGGATTCGAGAATTTTCCCATAATAACCAGGAGATTATGAAGCTGGTAAATCAATTACAATTTAATTCAGACCAGGCAATCAAGTGGGGAATAAGCTTTCTTGGAAATGGTGCAGGGAATATGATGAATACGACAATGTCGGCAGTTGGTTCTATAGTCAGTGGGCTGGCAACTTTTTTCATTGCATTTTCTTTTGCCTGTTATGTTCTGTTTCAAAAAGAAAAGCTGCATGTTCAAGTAAGAAAAGTATTTTTTGCTTTCCTTCCAAAACAGAAAGCGGATAGTATTCTCAAAGTTTGTTCCCTGACTTATCGGACATTTGCAAACTTTCTTACCGGGCAGTGCTTAGAAGCCGTGATTCTTGGATGTATGTTTTGTGTTATATTGAGTATTTTGAGGATGCCATATGCACTTCTGATTGGAGTTTTAATTGCGTTTACAGCTTTGGTTCCCATTTTCGGGGCTTTCATCGGGTGTGCAGTTGGAACATTTTTAATCTTTATGGTAAGTCCGAAACAAGCAGTTTTATTCATTATAGTATTTTTGGTGCTGCAGCAGATTGAAGGAAATCTAATCTATCCACATGTTGTTGGTGAATCGGTAGGGCTTCCGTCGATCTGGGTGCTGGCAGCAGTTACGATTGGTGGAAATCTTATGGGAATTGTAGGCATGCTTATTTTTATTCCACTGTTGTCAGTGTTCTATACTATTTTTCGCGAATTTGTATATTTGCGTTTGAAAAAACAACGTATTAAACAGGTAACAGAGACAGAAATATTCTTTGATTAAGTTTGAAAAAGATGTTAAATATCAATTATGATTAAACGCTTTAAGAAAGGATAACCCATTATGAATACAGTAACAGTAAGAAATATTACGATTGGTGAAGGATGTCCGAAAATTTGTGTTCCCATCGTTGGCAAGACTCGTGAAGAAATCCTCAATGAAGCAGCTACTTTCATTACTCTTCCGGTAGACATTGCTGAATGGCGTGTAGACTGGTACGAAGATGTGTTCTCTATTCAGGAAGTACTGGATACAGCCCGTCAGTTAAAAGAGGCTCTGGGACAGATTCCGGTACTCTTTACATTCCGAACATCTAAGGAAGGCGGAGAAAAAGAAATCTCTCCGAAACAATATGCACAGTTGAACAAGGCTGTATCGGAAAGCGGTTTTGTGGATTTGATTGATGTGGAGGCATTTACCGGGGATGAAACTGTATCCTCTATCATTGCCCATGCTCATGCACATGGTGTAAAAGTGATTGCGTCGAATCATGACTTCGCAAAAACTCCGGAGAAGGACGAAATTGTACGTCGTCTCAGAAAAATGCAATCTCTTGATGCAGATATTCCAAAGATTGCTCTTATGCCAACTTGTAAAAAAGATGTTCTGACATTATTAGAAGCTACTTTAGAAATGTCTGAACAGTATGCAGATCGCCCGATTATCACTATGTCCATGGCAGGAACAGGGGTTGTAAGCCGTCTTACAGGTGAGACCTTTGGTTCCGCACTGACTTTTGGTGCAGCTTCCAAAGCTTCTGCTCCGGGACAGATTGGTGTTCATGAACTGGAACAGGTTCTGGACATCATACATAAAAGTTTAACGATTTAAAGTGAAAAATCATTGGAATGTATTGTGGTATAGAAAAACACCTGCTATAATAACAAAAAATAATAATCAGATAAGAAGGGGATAAGAAGAATGGGAGAACAATTTAACTATAATATTGTCCTGATCGGATTCATGGGAGTAGGAAAGAGTACTATCTCTGAGTTTTTGAAAACATCCTTTGCCATGGAGGTTATTGAGATGGATCAGATTATCGCAGAAAGAGAAGGTATGACTATTTCTGATATTTTTAAAATATACGGAGAAGAATATTTTCGCAATCTGGAGACCAATCTTCTTATCGAGATGCAGTCAAAAACTAATGTAGTGATTTCCTGCGGTGGCGGAACTCCAATGAGAGAATGTAATGTTGCTGAAATGAAGAAAAACGGACGGGTAGTTCTTCTGACTGCAAAACCGGAAACCATTTTAGAGCGTGTCAAAGACAGTCACGACCGCCCGCTGATTGAAAATAATAAGACAGTTTCATTTATTGCAGAGTTGATGGAGAAACGAAGAGAGAAATATGAGGCGGCAGCGGATATTATCATCGAAACAGACGGAAAAGATAAATCGCAGATTTGCGAAGAGCTGATTCTTAAGCTGCGTCAGATGGATGATAAATAAAATTTACATAATAGTTTAGTGATTTAACTGATGCAAAAATGCAGGAGTTAATAGGAGGATAAAAGATGGAACAGAGAATTAAAGGAACAACAGGTTTATTGGCATTAATCGGAAGTCCGGTAGGACATTCAGGCTCTCCGGATATGTACAATTTCTGTTTCCGTTATCATAATCTGGATTACAGCTATATGGCTTTTGATATCAAAGAAGATCAGGTGCCGGCAGCATTGGATGCAATGCGTTTATTTAAGATGAGAGGATGCAATGTAACTATGCCATGCAAAACAGCAGCAGCCCAGAACATGGATGAATTATCACCTGCAGCAAGAATCATTGGCGCTGTAAATACAATCGTTAATGAAAATGGAAAACTAGTTGGTCACATGACGGATGGTATCGGTTTCGTAGGAAATCTGAAAGATCATGGTGTAGATATAAAAGGAAAGAAAATGGTAGTTTTAGGTGCGGGAGGAGCTGCAACAGCTATCCAGGTGCAGTGTGCATTGGACGGTGCAGCGTCTATTTCTATTTTCAATCCAAATGATCCTTTTCTTGATCGTGCAAAAAATACAGCAGCAAAGCTGAAAGCTGAAGTGCCTGATTGCGATGTTCAAGTATTTTGTCTGGATGATCAGGATAAATTAAAAGAAGAAATTGCAAAAGCTGATATTCTGGTAAATGGAACATCGGCAGGAATGAAACCTCATGAAGATTTTTCTCTAATCACAGATAAATCTGTATTTCGTCCGGATTTGATTGTATGTGATGTTGTATACAATCCAGAAGAAACAAAACTCCTTCGTGAAGCAAGAGAAGCTGGTTGCACAAAAACTATTGGCGGAAAAGGTATGCTTCTGTGGCAGGGAGTTGCAGCTTATAAACTGTATACTGGCATGGATATGCCTGTAGAAGAATATAAGAAATATCAGGCAGAAAACGAGAAATAAAAACTGAAGATATATAAGGGCAAGACTTGACAAAATTGAATTAATAAGCTCTCTTCTAAGCAGACAAGTAAAGTACAAATAACTTGTCGCTTGGAAGAGAGCTTATTGTTACTTCGCTGTTTTATTGTAAGAATCCTTTTCGGTATTCCGAAGGGGTTATATTTTTATACTGTGTAAATAATTTCGTGAAATATGCAGACATCACCATGAAAGGCTTCCATTCCTTTTTTGAGAGAGAAGGGTAATTTCTTTCTAATTAAAAATGAAAGAAAATGAATTCTCAGGAGGACTTTATAAGTAACTAAATATATTGCTTAATATGGTTAAATGTGTTTAAATGTACCTATGGAGGTATTATTATGAACACGTCAAATATCACGAATTATAAACCAAAA
>OHAC01003290.1_pt1 | contig 11573 bp, 10 predicted proteins | sample 1577051 | NCBI WGS metagenome assembly OHAC01 (sample SAMEA3541499, study PRJEB24748) | human gut metagenome | biome: human gut; feature: human-associated habitat; material: faeces | place: China | collected 2012 | reverse complement strand
ATGTACATTTACAGATGATGAAGCACAGGCACAGGTAATTATTGTAAATACATGTTGCTTCATTGGAGATGCAAAGGAAGAAAGCATCCAAAATATTTTAGATCTGGCACGCTTTAAGACAGAAGGGAAGCTTGAAGCACTTATCGCAACGGGATGTCTTTCACAGCGTTATCAGGATGAAATGTTAGAAGAGCTGCCAGAGCTTGATGGAATCCTTGGAATAAGCGCATGGCACACAATTGCGGATGTTGTGCGTGAGGCACTTGAAGGCAAACGACCAAGAAATCTGATGTCCACAGGTGTGTTAAACAGTCATACAACAAAGAGACTGCTGACAACAGGTGGTCATTATGCCTATTTAAAGATTGCAGAAGGATGCAATAAGCGCTGTACGTACTGCGTAATTCCATCTGTGCGCGGTGCTTATGTCAGCGTACCGATGGAGGAACTTGAAAAAGAGGCAAGAGAACTTTTAGTAAAAAGAATGAAAGAAGTGGTGGAAAAGACCGCAGAAGTTTACAGAGGAAGTGCGACAATTGAGATGATTTCAGAAGTACCGCCTTTGATTTGTGATTCTGAACTTACAAAAGAAGTAGTGGGATATATGAAAGAATTAGAGATTCCGAATCTGATTCCACATCCGGATGTCTCTTCAAGTGCATCGGAAGATTTTGCAGTCATTGCGGAAAAGGTTCCAAGTTCATTTTTATATTTGTCAGCTGGTTATCTTGATGAGAGAGGCGACTATCCTGCTCATCATCCAAAGGTGCAGTTTAATGAAGAGGTCTGCCCGATTGGTGCAGGCTGTCTGGCACACTGTGCAAGACGCTGGCTGGAAGAACATTAAAATAAATGAAGAAGATTTTAAGAAAATATCTGGTTTGAGGAAAAAAGGGGGATTTGCAGAGTTGGCAGATTCTCCTAAATTTTACTTGTGGCAGGGTGAAAAAAAGTTTATAATAAAGACAGACTCTTACAGGAAAAACCTGGAAAGAAAGGAACGGTGTGTGCGTATGATAGAAGATATTTTAAAGTACAACAAGGAGTTTGTGGAGAAAAAAGCGTATGAGCCTTATTTGACAAGTAAATACCCGGATAAGAAACTGGCGATTTTAACCTGTATGGATACCAGATTAACCGAATTATTGCCAGCGGCACTTGGCATTAAAAATGGAGATGCTAAGATTATCAAAAATGCCGGCGGGGTAATTACGCATCCTTACGGAAGTGTGATGAGAAGTCTGTTAGTTGGAATTTTGGAACTCGGTGTGGAAGAAATTATGGTAATCGGTCATACAGATTGTGGTGTACAGGGAATGGATGGACATCACATGTTAGAGGAACTCGTAGAAAGAGGAGTTTCACAGGAACACATTAATGTAATTAAGAGTACCGGAACAGATTTGGAAAAATGGTTAGGTGGATTTGAAAGCGTAGAACAGTCCGTAAAAGATACCGTATATGCGTTAAAACATCATCCTTTGATGCCGGCAGGAATTAAAATTACCGGATTTATTATGGATTCTGTAACCGGAGGTCTTGAGGCGGTAGAAGAGAAGAAATAAGAATGAAAGGTAAGAAAAAAATCCTCGAGCAGATAGTATCTGCTTGAGGATTTTTGGGTTTTAAACTTCAACAATATGTCCGGTTTCTTTATTATAATGGCAGTATTTTCCGTTTTTAGAAATAAAAGGCTGATAAGTGTTAGAACGAATGTCCTTTATATAAACGATTCCGGTTGAAATCATTTGTACCAGTGAAAAGCGTTCATTTAAAGAGGAAATCCATTCATAGACTTTCTTTTTGGAAGATTCTGCCATAACCAGATTGTATTCACCGTCTTTACATGGTTCGAGTGAAAAATAAATTTTTTCCGCTTTAGCCGGGTCTGCAAATACCTGGCTTTCAATATAGGAAGAAAAATGTTTTTTTACAAAAGCGTGAAAACTTTTTTTCGTATAGATTTCTCCACTGACTTCATCTTTGATTTTATCGCCGCGTTCAATACGAACACGAATTAATTTGAGCACTTCAATGCTCCAGTTAATAAAAGAAATACTGCTGTATTCCATGCTTTCTAAGAGCTGACTGATAAGTTTCTCAGATAAGACATCGGAATGAATTGCTTCTTCATAAAGTTCATGATTCATTGTAAAATCCCCCTTTGGATTATCCATTGTAATATGGTTTTATTATAAGTCCAGAAGGGCATAAATGCAAGAAAAACAGCGAAATTTAGGCGGAATTGCTTGCCAGCTTTTGCGTGGTAGAGTATAATAAAACGGCTGTGATTCAGGTAGTCTCGGAAGAATAAGAAAAACTTCAAGATTACAGATTTTAGGAAAGGAGAAAGGAAAAGAGATGACAGGAAAAACACATTTGGCGGTGGGAACTGCTGCGGCATTATGCGTGACACAACCGCCCCATTTAAGAGACTGGGTTTTATGCATCGGAGCGGCAGTTGTTGGTTCTGTAATCAGTGATGTGGATGTCAGTACGTCAGACTCAAGGGAAGCGCTTAATAAAGTTACTGCAGTTTCCTGTCTGGCATTTGTAGTTGTGGTAATACTGGAATGTATTTTTCACTTGGGAATTCTTAAGAATTTTAACAGAGAAAGCAGTTTGTTTCGATTTATCATAGGCTTTGCGGTGATGCTTATCGTGTGTACATTTGGAAAGAATCAGCCACACCGATCTTTTATGCATTCTATTTTAGGTCTGTTGATTTTTAGCGGAATTGTGGCATTTATGTATCCGGAAGTGGAACTCTATTTTGCAATTGCAATGCTTTCCCATATTCTGATTGATTTACTTAATAAACGAAAAGTGCGTCTGCTTTATCCGTGGGGAAATGGCTGGTGCCTGAGACTATGTACGGCAGATGGAATAGTCAATACGTTGTTATTCTGGTTGGGTTCGGCAGTGGCGATGATTGCTTCCTTTTGGCTGGTAGTTTCAAAATATGCGCCGGAATTATTAAAGATGTTACAATAACAGAAATTAAGCTTGAATTATCTGTTTTATATTGACGCAGAGACGGATTTCCCTGTATTATTAAGAAGTGGGAAAAGAAAATTAAACCAAAAGAAAGGAGAGCGTGCTTAAAAAAGCAAACAATTATGTTAGAAAAAAAATTTAAACTCAAAGAACACAATACCACAGTGAAAACAGAGGTAATTGCAGGTATTACAACCTTTATGACAATGGCGTATATCCTTGCAGTTAACCCAAGTGTATTGAGTGCTGCTGGAATGGATGCAACAGCAGTCCTTCTTGCAACATGTCTTGCTTCTTTTATTGGAACAATCTGTATGGCATTGTATGCAAATCTTCCATTTGCGCTGTCTGCCGGAATGGGATTAAATGCTTATATGGCATATACCGTAGTCGGTGTAATGGGTTACGAATGGCAGGTTGCACTGCTTGCAGTATTTGTAGAGGGACTTATTTTTATTGTACTTTCCCTTACCAATGTACGAGAAGCGATTTTTGATGCAATCCCATTAAATTTAAAGAAAGGTGTTTCTGTTGGTATCGGTATTTTTATTGCATTTATCGGACTTCAGAACGCAAAGTTGGTTGTATTAAACCAGTCTACACTTGTAACAATTACAAATTTTAAAGAAAACTTCCACTCTGCCGGAATCTGCTCAATTCTTGCAGTAGTTGGTCTGTTTATTACAGTTGTGCTCTATATCAAAAATGTAAAAGGTGCAATCTTAGTTGGAATTTTATCTACCTGGATTCTTGGAATGATTTGTCAGGTCGTTGGAATCTATGTTCCGAATGCAGAACTTGGATATTATACCTTATTCCCAAGTTTTGCAATGACAGATTTTTCAAAACTGGGTGAAACTTTTGGACAGTGCTTTAACGTAAATTTTGATAAGGTAGGAATTGTAAACTTTATTATCGTAATATTTTCTTTCCTGTTTGTTGACTTATTTGATACATTGGGAACTTTAATCGGTGTCAGCACAAAAGCTGGTATGTTGGATAAAAATGGGAAACTGCCTGGAATCAAACCGGCACTGATGTCTGATGCAATTGCAACAGCGGCAGGTGCAGTTCTTGGAACTTCTACTACGACTACGTTCGTAGAATCTTCGGCAGGTGTTGCAGCAGGTGGAAGAACGGGTTTGACAGCAGTGGTAACAGGATTTTTATTCCTGATTTCCATGCTGTTTGCACCAATTTTTACAGCAATTCCATCTTTTGCAACTGCCCCGGCACTGATTATGGTAGGATTCTTAATGTTTGGTGCAATTACCGATATCAAATTTACAGATGATAATATGACAGAGGCAGTTCCTGCTTATCTGTGTATTATTGCGATGCCACTATTCTACAGTATTTCAGAGGGAATTTCTATTGGCATTATTTCTTACGTGGTATTAAATGCAGTTTGCGGAAAAGCAAAGAAAGTAAAACCGCTGATGTATGTACTTGCAGTCTTGTTTGTACTGAAATATGTATTGTTATAAAAAGTAAGAATAGAATTTTTAATAAGTAATTAGTTAAAAAAAGATAAGAAAGAATAGAAAACGTCTTTTTTCTGGAGAAAAACAGAAAAACGGCGTTTTTTTTATAAAAAAGTTCTTGACTACTAATAGTTGTTAGTATACACTAACAATGAAAGAAGTTTGAACAGGCAGGAGGGATAGGAATGTCTGGTAAGGCACAGATAGAAGAACCAGAAAATTTTATTTTGTATCAGTATACCCAAATGCAGAAAGATAGAATTGTGAGTAAATTTAAGGCAAAGGGCGGACGAATGACCAGACAAAGAGAACTGGTGCTGGATATTATCCTTGAAGGAGACTGTTCATGTTGCAAAGAAATTTATTACCGTGCCATGCAGAAAGACCCTGAGATAGGAGTGGCTACCGTATATCGTATGGTAAATAAACTTGAAGAAATGGGTGTCATAAGCAGAAAAAATATGTATAAAATTGAAAACCAGACAAAGAGACATCCCCAACAAGGAAGCTGTATGGTTGAACTGGAAGATAACAGTGTCTGCAAGCTGACTTCAAAAAAGTGGAAAAAGGTGATGGAGGCTGGTTTAGAAGCTTGTGGCTATGCAAAAAAAGGTCAGCGTGTAAAAAAAATCATCATATGATGTAAGTGTCAAAAGTATAAAGTTTACATAGAACGCCTGTGATTTTAAAGAAAAGTGATAAAAATTCTCAATAACAAAGAAAATGCTGGAAAAGTAAAAAAAAGTGTTGTATAATGTCATTTAAACAAAAAAATACGAAATAGCAGGAGGAATACAGGATGTTAAATTGTTTGAAAAATATTGACTGGAAAAAAACCGGAATTTTTGCAGCAGGTGTAGCATTTGGAACAGCAGGAATCAAAGCATTATCAAGCGATGACGCAAAGAACGTATATACACAGGGCACTGCTCTTGTTTTAAGAGCAAAAGACTGCGTTATGAAAGTCGTAACAATGGTTCAGGAAAATGCAGAAGATATCTATGAAGCAGCCAAAAATGTAAATGAAGAAAGAGCAGCCAAAAAAGAAGCAGCTGAATTTGAAGATGCAGAAGAATCAGAAGAAGCAGAAACAGAAGAAGCTGTTGAAGAATTCAAAGAAGTAGAGTCAGAAACAGAAGAATAATTCATTCATTTTAAGTTGGTAAACACCTGCAGATCTCTGCAGGTGTTTTGATATCTTTTCTATACAGATAAAGAGAGGACATGCAAATGAAATTTCAAATAAAACATGAGACAAAGGGCAGAATGCGTGTGCATCTTATGCAGAAACGAATGAGTTATGAGCAGGCTGATACTTTGTTATATTATTTACACCAGAATAAACAGGTTAGTTTTGTAAAAGTATATGAAAGAACAGCAGACGCTGCGATTTCTTATGTCGGAGACAGAGAGGAAGTCATTAAAGCATTACGTGCATTTTCTTATGAAAAAGCCGATGTACCGCAGGAAGTCATTGCGAATTCCGGAAGAAAATTAAATGCAGACTATCAGGAAAAACTGATTACGAAAGTTGCATGCAGATATATCGGAAAAGCAGTGATTCCATTTCCGGTGCGTGCCATTTATACCACATTTAAGTCTTTAAAATACATCTATGCAGGTGTTCGCAGCCTTTGCACCGGAAAACTTGAAGTTGCGGTATTAGATGCAACTGCAATCGGAGTTTCTGTTCTTCGTGATGATATTGCAACTGCAAGTTCTGTTATGTTCCTGCTTGGAATTGGTGAGCTATTAGAAGAGTGGACACACAAGAAATCCGTAGATGATTTGGCTCGTTCCTTATCCTTAAATGTGAAGAAGGTCTGGATGAAGAAAGATGACCAGGAAATTTTGGTTTCTGCTTCTGATATTAAAGTCGGAGATGAAGTTGTAGTTCGTATGGGTAAAGTCATTCCGTTTGATGGTGTGGTAACCGGAGGAGAAGCAATGGTAAATCAGGCGTCTCTGACAGGAGAATCCGTACCGGTACGAAGAGTAGAACACAACTCTGTCTATGCAGGAACTGTAATCGAAGAGGGCGAACTGACAGTACGTGTGAAAGAAGTTGGTGGTTCCAGCCGTTTTGAAAAAATTGTTACAATGATTGAGGATTCTGAAAAATTAAAATCCGCATCAGAAAGCAAGGCAGAACATCTGGCAGATCGTCTTGTTCCGTATACTTTAGGTGGAACAGCTCTGACCTATCTTCTGACACGAAATGTTACAAAAGCCTTATCGGTGCTGATGGTTGACTTCTCCTGTGCACTCAAACTTGCGATGCCGGTTTCTGTGCTTTCTGCGATTCGTGAAGCAAGCCTTTATAATATTACAGTAAAAGGTGGAAAATATTTAGAGGCAGTTGCAGAGGCAGATACCATTGTATTTGATAAGACAGGCACTCTTACAAAAGCAAAACCGACAGTAGTAGATGTCATTTCTTTTAACGGAGAAAATCCAGACGAACTGTTAAGAATTGCAGCGTGTTTGGAGGAGCATTTCCCTCATTCTATGGCAAAAGCAGTTGTAAATGAAGCAAAGAAATTACATCTTGAACATGAAGAGATGCATTCTAAAGTAGAATACATGGTAGCACATGGTATTTCAAGTACAATTGAAGGTAAGAAAGTAATTATCGGAAGCCATCATTTTGTATTTGAAGATGAAAAATGTGTTATTCCGGCTGGAAAAGAAGCAGAATTTGCAGCACTTCCGGAAGAATACTCTCATTTATATCTTGCAATTGAAAATAAACTGGCAGCCGTTATCTGTATTGAAGACCCACTTCGTGAGGAAGCTGAGGCGGTTATCAATTCTCTTAGAAAAGCAGGAATTTCTAACATCGTAATGATGACCGGAGACAGTGAAAGAACTGCATCGGCAATTGCAAAGCGGGTTGGAGTAGACCAGTACTTCTCAGAAGTACTTCCGGAAGATAAAGCAAAATTTGTAGAAAATGAAAAAGCAAATGGAAAAAAAGTGATTATGATTGGTGATGGAATCAATGATTCGCCGGCACTTTCTGCTGCAGATGTTGGAATTGCAATCAGTGATGGTGCAGAGATTGCAAGAGAGATTGCAGATATTACAATCAGCGCAGATGATTTATATCAGATTGTGACACTGAAATTTATCAGTAATGGTCTGATGAAACGAATCAAACGAAATTATCGTCAAATTGTAGGAATTAACACTTCCCTGATTCTGCTGGGAGTCAGCGGAGTTATCATGCCGACAACTTCTGCACTGCTTCATAATACCTCAACATTACTTATCACATTAAAGAGTATGAATAATTTATTATCTTAAACTTTTAATTGATTGATTTCTTAAATAAAAAAATACTGTCCGGCTGAAGCTTATCTTTTCAGTCAGGCAGTATTTTTTATTAATTTTATTAAATTAAAGCTTTCAATTTTTCAGCGACCTTTTCATACATCGGAACAGGAACATGGTATTTTTGACCCATACGTACAACTTCAAAGACAAGTCCTTCCAGTTCAGATGGCTTATGTGCCATGACGTCTCTCTGCATGGAAGTTGTAGTTTCTGGTGGAAGATCAGACAAAATATCAAGATTAATGGCAACATAGTCCTGTTCAAAAGGAATCCCCATCGCTTTGGCAAGTTCAGAAATTTCACGAATCATAGCTTTGAACATTTCACGAGGTTCTCCTTCTTTTTGGAATTCTCCAGCTGTTGCCTGCCAATAAAGACCTGCTGCACCAATCGGAGAAACATAAGAAAACTTCTTTAAAGTATCCCGTTTTATCTGGTCACTTAAAATTCCTTCAATCGAACTGTCAAAGAAGTCTTTTTGGATTTCTTTTAATTCCGGACGCAATTCTTCGGGTGTTCTTGCACCGTACACGACACGAAGAATTTCACCATGCTGTAAAATCGTACCATAAGAAGAAATATTGGCAGAGACATAGATACAGCCGTCCATGACAGAAAGTTCCGGAAGGAGTTTCTGCATCCGTCCACCTGTTCCGTAAATATTAAGAATTGGAATAACAATGGTTTCTGGTTTTGCAATTTTTTGAATAAATGGAATGACAGAAGCTAAGGAATATCCTTTGACACAGACTAAAATGACATCGGGTCTTTCCTGATACTCTTCCATAGAAACTGCTTTTACCGGAAGGGTTTCTTTTTCATGATTCCATAATTTTTCCAAAGTAAGTCCCTTTGATTTCATTACGTTTAAATGTTCATTTCTGGCAATCAGAGTTACCTCTTTTTTTGCCTTTGTCATATAAAATCCAAGTGTTCCTCCGGTGCCGCCTGCGCCGATAATTAAGTATTTCATAAATAAAATGCCTCCCAAGATGTTTTGATTAAAAAACAGACTGTTGTATTTTTATTTTAGCACAATTAAAGAAGTATGGCTTTAAATTTCTGTTATTTTTTGAACGCAGATAAGCATTCTCCTTACTCACAGAAGTAAAGCCAATTCCAGATAAAGCAGATTATATTAAAAAAAAGTGCAATGAAAAATTTAGTATTGACAAGAAAAAGAAATATGCTATAATAAAGTCAAACAAACATATGAACAAGTGCTCATATAAACAAATGTGGGTAGAAAAGGAGAAAAATCATGAAAAAAACTTACAAAATCGATGTAGACTGTGCAAACTGTGCAAACAAAATGGAAGAAGCTGCTAAAAATACTGCAGGAGTAAAAGATGCAACTGTAAACTTTATGGCTCTAAAGATGATTGTAGAATTTGAAGATGGTCAGGAACCAAAAGCAGTGATGCAGGATGTTCTGAAAAACTGTAAAAAAGTAGAAGACGATTGCGAAATCTTTTTCTAAGATACAATCAAAAAGATGTGAGTGTCAAAAGTAAAGAGTGTTACTCACTAATGTTTTTAGAGTCTCTTCTGTAACTGCTTTTAGTGGTGCGGGAGAGATTTTAAAAATTTACAAAAAAAGTTGACTTTTAAAGAAAATGGAGGAGCAGGGGATGAATAAAAAGCAAAAAAAGATGCTGACCCGAATTATTATTGTAGCGGTATTACTCGTAATCCTTTCCTTTCTTCCTGTAGATGGATATCTGAAAATGGCGCTTTATATGGTGCCATATCTGGTAATCGGATATGATATACTGAAAAAAGCATGGAAAGGAATCTTAAATAAACAGGTATTTGATGAAAACTTTTTGATGGCAGTAGCAACTATTGGTGCAATTGTGCTTGGCGATTATAAAGAAGGCGTAGCCGTTATGCTGTTCTATCAGATTGGAGAACTGTTCCAGAGTTATGCAGTTGGAAAGAGTCGTAGAAACATCAGCGAGCTGATGGATATCCGTCCGGATTATGCAAATATAGAAGTAGACGGAAACCTGGAACAGGTAGACCCGGATGAAGTAGAAATCGGTACAATTATTGTAGTACAGCCTGGAGAGAAAGTTCCGATTGACGGAATTGTGACAGAAGGTAAATCTACTTTAAATACCAGTGCTCTGACAGGAGAGAGCGTGCCAAGAGATATCTCTGTCGGAGAAGAAGTTATCAGTGGATGCATCAACCTGTCAGGGGTATTAAAAATCCAGACAACAAAAGAGTTCGGGGAATCCACTGTTTCCAAGATTCTTGATTTAGTAGAAAATTCAAGTTCTAAAAAATCAAAATCCGAAAACTTTATTTCTAAATTTGCAAAATATTATACACCGGCAGTCTGCTATGGAGCACTTGCGCTTGCTATTTTGCCTCCACTTGTGAGACTGTTATTTATGGGAGCAAGTCCGGAATGGGGAGACTGGATTTATCGTGCCTTGACTTTCTTAGTTATCAGTTGTCCGTGTGCACTGGTTATCAGTATTCCACTTAGTTTTTTTGCGGGAATTGGTGGAGCAAGCAATCAGGGTGTTCTTGTAAAAGGTTCCAATTATTTAGAAACTCTTTCTCAGACAAAATGTGTAGTATTTGATAAAACAGGTACAATGACTCGTGGCGTATTTGAAGTAAGCGGAATTCATCATAACGAGATGGAAGATGCAAGATTATTAGAATATGCAGCACTTGCAGAGTGTTCTTCTTCCCATCCCATCAGCAAGAGTCTGCAGAAAGCATATGGCAAACCTGTTGACAGAAACCGTGTTGCAGATATTGAAGAGATCAGCGGAAACGGTGTGATCGCCAAAGTGGATAGTGTCTCTGTAGCAGCGGGAAATGCAAAACTGATGAAGAAGCTTGGTGTTGCCTATCAGGAATGTCATCACGTAGGAACCGTGGTACACATGGCTGTAGATGGCAGATATGCAGGACATATCCTGATCTCTGATATTATCAAGCCTCATGCAAAAGAGGCCATTACAGAACTAAAGAAGGCCGGCATTTCCAGAACTGTTATGCTTACCGGCGACTCCAGACGGGTTGCAGATCAGGTTGCCTCAGAGCTGGGAATTGATGAAGTATACAGTGAGCTTTTACCGGGTGATAAAGTAGCAAAGGTAGAAGAACTGCTCGCAAGAAAGGGCAGTAAAGAAAAGCTCGCCTTCGTCGGAGACGGAATCAACGATGCACCGGTGCTCTCAAGAGCAGATATCGGAATTGCAATGGGCGCCATGGGCTCAGATGCAGCAATCGAAGCCGCAGATATCGTCCTCATGGATGATGATCCGCTAAAGATAGCAAAAGCAATAAAAATATCGCGCAAATGCCTGCGAATAGTATATGAAAACACATACTTCGCAATAGGCATCAAGCTGATCTGCCTCGTGCTCGGAGCAGTCGGAATAACCAATATGTGGCTCGCGATATTTGCAGACGTAGGAGTAATGGTGATAGCAGTGTTAAATGCAATCCGCGCATTATTCGTACACAAGCTCTAAAAAGGTAGAGCTCAAAGAGCAGATATCAAAATGCAGATATCAAAATGCAGATATCAAAATGCAGATATCAAAATGCCATAAAACTACTATATAAAAAATACCGGACAGAATGCACCCAAGAGGTGCACTCTGTCTTTCGCGTATAATAAAAGAAGTTACTGTTCACACGAAAGTGTGACAGTAACAAAAGACAATTAAACGGCAATAGCTAATAAACAAAAGCTAAGTAAATTCCTGCAGTGCCCCCACACGCATC
>OHAC01003289.1_pt1 | contig 11578 bp, 9 predicted proteins | sample 1577051 | NCBI WGS metagenome assembly OHAC01 (sample SAMEA3541499, study PRJEB24748) | human gut metagenome | biome: human gut; feature: human-associated habitat; material: faeces | place: China | collected 2012 | reverse complement strand
CAATGCGTTTCCTTTTAACGATCGGCGGGGCTGGTGCGCAGAAGGAGATTTTTGCAGCGATCATCAAATTCCTGCTTCCGTATATTGAGAAGAAGCAGGCGGCGTTATACGTCAACGTGGGCGATTATAAAAATGTCTGGGAAGCGCTGCTGGCAGAAATTCCTGAGATGAAAAACTATGCAACGGAGCATTTTGATCGTTGGGCAGATACAGAAGCATTTGCACAAAAAGCATTGGATGGGAAGGAGAAAATCGAAGGGATTCACGGATTCTGGCACAAAAATATTTTCGAGGCGGTATACTGCACGAATCTTCTCATGAGAAGCTGCGATGTCTTAGTGACAAAACCGAGTGAACTCGCATTTTATCCGGTGCCGAAACTGTTCATCCGCCGCGTGGGAAAACATGAGATGTGGGGTGCGATCCATTCTGCGGAGGTGGGAGACGGAACGTTAGAGTGCCGGGATATTCCGCACACGATCCAGATGCTGGAATTATTTTTACAGGACGATACTTTTCTTTCAGATATGTGTCAGAACATTGTAACGAATAAAAAGGCAGGTCTTTATGACGGTGCTTACAAAGTTGTGGAACTTGCAATGGGATTAAAAAATAAACAGAAATGATGAATTTTTAATGGAGAAAAAGGAGATTTTTACGATGGACATCAACAGCTAGAAGTCTATATCCCTTATATGTATCATTTTGAGAAGTTTGAGAAACAAAATCTAGAAAAAGTTTTTCGAGTGCAAGCGGAAGTATTTTCTTTCGTTGCTGTACAAATGCGGATGATGTTGCAGTTGATGCATCACATCCGAACTGCCTTAACAATTCGTTTGTTAAAGTTGTCCCTTTGATAGTAATGACAAGATCATTTTTTGATTGACATGTCAATACTTTTCCATAAAAAAATCCCACATCACACTATGTGTGATGCGAGATTTTCTTAACTTAATGCCATTGACCTCACGGTCTGGGCGATTTTCTGTTAGGGGAGTTTTTTTACAGCCCCGTATAATTAGAGAATTTTACCGTTTTTTTCACAAATTGGAGAATGACCGGCTGTCATAGTCACCAAGTAACCATCTTTGCCAAAATTTATGGCAAGAACCTTGCAGTTTTCGTCATAAAAAATTTGAATAAATACGGCATTTTTTGGAGGATTGGATCCAAAATTGTTTTTAATACTGTTGGCCAATGTCGCACCAGAGGTTGGAACATTGCTATTTCCGAAACTATATTGGGAATTATTTTTGCTCTGACTGTCTAAATAGATCAGGACTTGCTGGGCTATCAACTGACTGGCAGTTGTTGGATTTTTATGCCAGTAGCTTTGCTCATCAGAAAACGTTGCATTTGATATACGACCAAGACATTTTGTGTAAGTTATACCATCAATCGTACAAGAATTGGTCAATGCATTTTCCATACTTTTCTCATCAATATTTAAACCATAGTATTCAGAAGCGGCAGATTGTGCTGCCGTCCAGATCCCTTTTGCTTCAGATTCAATTGCTCTCGCTTTTGATTTGTCAATATATCCGGTCAGTGCCGGGATGAGTAATGCAGCAAGAACCGCTATAATAACAAGAACAACAATAAGTTCTACCAGTGTAAAACCTTTTTTGGCTTTCAGTTTTGACATTATCGAACTCCCTTCTTTTTCTGGGATTGCTACCCATCAATAACATTAATTTACGATATTTATAATTATCATATCACAATAAATGTAATATTTCTATAAATAAAAAGAAAGGGGTTGTAAAATAAGTCCATAGCTAAAAAAACGCCAGTTCCGGCAAATGCCGGCTCTGGCGTTTTTTTGTACTGATCTTTCTGTTGCTGATATATTTTTTAGTCCCTTTTTCTGGGAGCTTTCTGCTGATGTTGGAATTCCGACAAAACTGGATGCCATCAAAGAAGAATACGAAAGAGCTCCGATTTGGTTAGGATCGGAGCTCTTTCTTTGCTTTGTATATTGTAAAAATAGAGGGAAAATGTTAAAAAAAGTTTTATCGAATAATCAATCAAATAACAAACTAAAAAATTTTTACTTCTTGATTATACGTGTTCCTGTTGCACCGTTGACACCGTCTTTTGCTTTCTGCAAAAGGGTGATGAGGGCGGTACGTCCCACGCCAGACTCGGCAAATTCTACACCTGCCTGAACTTTCGGAAGCATGGAGCCCGGTGCGAAATGCCCTTCTTCCATGTACTGTTTTGCTTCATCGACTGTAATATCATCCAGCCATGTCTCTTCCGGAGTACCGAAGCGGAGTGCTACTTTCTCGACTGCAGTCAGAATGATCAGAAAATCAGCATTTAACTGCTGTGCAAGGAGACAGCTTGCGAAATCTTTATCGATAACTGCTCCAACACCTTTTAAATGATTTCCCTGACGGATCACAGGGATACCGCCGCCGCCGCTGGCGATGACGACTTCGCCTGCGTTCAGGAGATCTTTGACTGTGTCGATTTCAATAATTTCTGCCGGTTTTGGAGAAGCAACGACACGACGATAGCCGCGTCCCGCATCCTCCATGACTTGAATACCGCTGCTGGCTACTGCGGCATCAGCTTCTTCTTTAGTCATAAACTGACCGATTGGTTTGGTCGGATGCTCGAATGCAGGATCATTTTCATCCACACGAACCTGTGTGATCACCGTGGCAACATTTTTCTTGATGCCGCGGTTTAATAATTCCTCTTTTAATGCATTCTGAAGATCGTAACCAATATATGCCTGACTCATGGCCACACAAACGGAGAGAGGTGTGATGGCTGGATGAGAAGGTTCTGTTTTGGAATATGCAGCCATTGCATTGTTGATCATTCCAACCTGTGGACCGTTGCCGTGGGAGATGATGACTTCATTTCCGGCTTCGATCAGATCAGCGATTGCTCTGGAAGTTTCCTGAACAGCCAAGTACTGTTCAGGAAGATTTTTTCCAAGGGCATTACCGCCAAGTGCAATGACGATACGTTTTTTACCCATGATTCGTTACCCCCAAATGGATTAGTATATTACATCAAAATTTAAAAATCAGAGCTGTGAAAGACTCCTCTTGAATAAAGTCTAAGAAGAATCTCTCACAAAATACAGCTCAGTTAATTACTCAAAGATACGTTTTCCAGCGCGATCTTCTAATTTCTTTAAGATCTCCTGCGGATTCTCAAATTTGCTTAAGAAGATCATAGCAGCGATGATGTATGGTTTGTAGCTTGCTTCTTTGTAAAGCGGTGTACGATAACGATCGAATACGGAAGCCTCAACCTCGCCGTCTTTGCAGCTTACATCGTTGATATCTGCTGGCAGGCAGTGTAAGTATAATGCTTTGCCATCTTTTGTTGTTTTCATTAATTCTTCAGTACAGCACCAGTCTTTGTGCTCTGCGTTCTGAGCAAGAAGCTCTTTCTCAAGTGCTTTGATTCCTTCTGTATCGCCTTCACCGTAAAGGTTTGTACGTTTCTCCATAGCAGCGAACGGAGCCCAGCTCTTCGGATATACGATATCAGCATCTTTGAAAGCCTCAGCCATGCTGTTTACTTTTGTGAAGGAACCGCCTGATTTCTCAGCGTTTGCTTTTGCAACTTCCTCAACTTCCGGCATTACATCATATCCTTCCGGATGAGCAAGTACAACGTCCATACCGAAACGTGTCATCAGACCGATGATACCCTGCGGAACGGAGAGTGGTTTACCATAAGAAGGAGAGTAAGCCCATGTCATGGCAACTTTTTTACCTTTTAAGTTCTCAACACCGCCGAATTCATGGATCAGGTGAAGAGCATCTGCCATAGCCTGTGTCGGATGGTCGATATCACACTGAAGGTTTACCAGTGTCGGGCGCTGCTCTAAGATGCCGTCAGCGTTACCCTGTTTTACAGCGTCAGATACTTCGTGCATGTAAGCATTACCTTTTCCGATGTACATATCGTCACGGATACCGATAACGTCAGCCATGAAGGAGATCATGTTAGCTGTCTCACGAACAGTCTCACCATGAGCTACCTGAGATTTGCCCTCGTCCAGATCCTGAACTTCCAGACCAAGCAGGTTACATGCGGAAGCGAAAGAGAAACGTGTTCTTGTGGAGTTATCACGGAATAAGGAAATTCCAAGACCGCTCTCAAATACTTTTGTGGAAATGTTGTTCTCACGCATGAAACGAAGTGCGTCAGCGATAGTGAAAACAGCCTCTAACTCGTCATCTGTTTTCTCCCATGTAAGGAAGAAATCGTTGTTGTACATTTCTTTGAAGTTTAAGCTGTTGAGTTTGTCGATGTAATCCTGTAATGTTTTCATTTATGTATTCTCCTTATAAAATAGATTCGGTTGAGATATATTAAAATTTAGAGTTATCTGGTTTTAGGGAGGGAACTTCCTGAAATCAATGCAGGAAGGATCCCTCACAAAAATAATGAATGAAATTTACTCCATGTAATTTTTCGGTAATGCTGCATATACAGCTGCGCATGTTACCAGATCCTGTTTCCATGTTTTCTCGTTTGGAGCATGAGCCTGAGCCTCAGCACCCGGTCCAAAACCAATACAAGGAATGTTATTTCTACCCATGATAGATACGCCGTTTGTAGAGAATGTCCATTTATCTGTAAGTGGACGAGCCTGACGCATTTCAAGTGTCTCAGCAGCACCGATACGCTGATCTCCGTATAATGCTTTGTAAGCGTTCTCGAGAGATTTTGTTACTTTGTGATCTTTCGGGATAGCCCATGTCGGGAAGTAGCACTCAATCTCATATACGCATCCTGTGTAGGAAGGACGATCGTAGTTGTACATAGATACTTTTACGTCATCGCCGTATTTCTGTACGCTCGGAAGTGCACGGATCTCGTCTAAGCAGCTTTCCCATGTTTCTCCGAATGTCATACGACGGTCAAGGGAGATTGCACAGGAGTCAGCAACTGCACAACGGCTTGGGGATGTATAGAAGATCTGGGATACGGTTACAGTACCGCGGCCAAGGAAACGTGCCTCTTCCCAATCTTTGTTGTATTTCGGGTTGAGCATTTTTACAAGACCTTTGATCTCTGTCTCGTCAGCGTCATCGTTCTCATTTAAGGAACGGATGTCCTGAAGAATGTCAGCCATTTTGTAGATTGCGTTGTCTCCACGCTCCGGAGCGGAACCATGGCAGGAGATACCTTTTACATCTACGCGGATTTCCATACGTCCACGCTGTCCACGGTAGATACCGCCGTCTGTCGGCTCTGTGGAAACAACGAATTCCGGACGGATTTTATCTTCGTTGATGATGTACTGCCAGCAAAGACCATCACAGTCTTCTTCCTGAACAGTTCCGACTACCATGATCTTGCATCCTTCCGGAATCAGGTCAAGGTCTTTCATGATCTTAGCACCGTATGTAGCAGATACAAGACCGCCACACTGATCAGATACACCACGTCCACCGATCTCTTCGTCGTTCTCATATCCATCGTATGGATCGAAGTTCCAGTTTTCAATGTTTCCGATACCTACTGTATCAATATGTGCATCGTAAGCGATGATCTTGTCGCCTGTTCCCATGTAACCGATGACGTTACCCTGCGGATCGATGACAACTTCGTCGAAGTCCAGTTTTTTCATCTCAGCAGCGATGGTCTCGATATGAGCTTTCTCATCACAGCTCTCGCCCGGATTCTTTACGATGGCACGTAAGAATTTGGTCATGTCGTCTTTGTAGCTCTCAGCGGTTGCTTTGATTTTGTTGTAATCCATAGTAGTAATACCTCCATACTATAATGTGAAATAGATTGATTGGTTAATCTAAAAATAACTCAAAAAATTTAAATCTGATTATTCATCTAAATAATCTTTTCCGTCCCAGACGATCTCTTTATAACGTTCCGGATCTGTATCTCCCTCAGTGGAGAAGAGCAGTACCTGTGAATTTTCATCTAACTGTAATGCTTCTTTCAGATCAGCGTATTCCGGGTTGGTCATGATCTCATTTAAAACTCCGAATGTAACGGCTCCTGATTCACCGGATGTTACCTGTGGATCGCCTTTGATCGGAGCTGCAAGCATACGCATAGATTTTGCGGATACCCAGTCCGGAGCGGCAACGAATACAGATACATGATTTTTCAGAATATCCCAGGAAGTTGTATTCGGTTCACCACATGCAAGACCAGCCATGATGGTTGGCATATCGCCTTCTACGTTGTACTCTGCGCCATCGCCTGCAACTGCACCTTTGTACAGACATGCAGCTGTATCAGCTTCTACTACACAGACGATCGGAGGATTGTCCGGATACTGATTTGCGAAATAACCCTGTACACCACCTGCTAAAGAACCAACACCTGCCTGAACAAATACATGTGTCGGACGTTTGATGCCAAGTTCATGAAGCTGTTCATTTGCTTCCATGGCCATGCTTCCGTATCCCTGCATGATCCAGGATGGGATTTCCTCATAACCTTTCCATGCAGTATCCTGTACAACGACACCGTTTTCTACTTTTGCAGCAGCTGCAGCAGCCATGCGGACACATTCGTCATAGTTTACTTCTTCGATGGTAGCAGTAGCGTTCTCTGCAAGAATGTGGTTCAGTCGGTTCTGCGTGGAACCCTTCGGCATAAATACAACCGCTTTCTGTTTTAAACGGTTTGCAGCCCATGCAACACCACGTCCATGGTTACCATCTGTCGCGGTAAAGAATGTAGCCTGTCCGAATTCCTCACGGAGTTTGTCGGATGTCAGTGTCTCAAAATCAAGTTCTGAGATATCGCGTCCAGTCTGTTTTGCAATGTATTTTGCCATTGCGAAAGATCCACCGAGCACTTTGAATGCATTCAGACCGAAACGGTAAGATTCATCTTTTACACAGACATCTTTCAGGCCAAGGCGGTCTGCCATGTGAGTCAGATGTGCAAGAGGTGTTCTCTCATATCCCGGAATTGTTTTGTGGAAAGCGCGGGCTTTTTCAACTTCTTCAAGTGCCATAACCGGAAGGTTTGCGTCATCGGTTTTTGGCATTGTGTTTTTTACCCATTTGATTTGTTTCATAAAAACCTCCTCCTAATTTTTATCTGCTTTGATGTAGCTGTACAAAGTATATTTTGAAATCCCGAAGTACTGGGAAACTTTGTCGCCCGATTTGGTAATAAGGAAAGCACCGGTATTATTCAGGAACTGAATGGCCTGTACCCTTTCATCCTTTGACATCAGGGATGCAGGTTTTCCAACCACCGCAACTGCCTGGGCGATCAGGTCGTCTAACAGGTCTGCCACGTTGGTGCAGATGCTTTCCGGTTCCTTATGATAGGAAGAAACCGCCGGTTCGCCGCTCTCACTGATGAGTGAGCGGACAGAATCCTGAAAATACAGGAGATTGGTAATGTCAAAATTGATGGCAAGGATATATTGGATTGGTCCACCTTCTTCTTCGCGAACGAAAATCGTAGAAGATTTTAATGTTTTACCATCGTTTGTTTTGGTCAGATAACCGAGATGATCGGAAATCTTGGATGGATCTTTTCTCATGGTCTCCAATACGACTTTGGAAGGACCGTCACCGGTTTTTCTGTTTGTAATGTGGCCGTTTTCTATATAAACGATGGATTTATGAAGACTCTTGCGGGTCAGGTCATGAATCACAACTTCACAGTCATTTCCAAACTGAACAGCCAGTGCTTTTGCCAGTTGTTTTAAAAGCTCCAGTGTCATCATTTTGCTGTCTCCTTTTGTTTTGCTTTCTGTACTCATCATATCAGATTTTTTTCAGATGTCAACACTAAAATCAAAAATATTTTTAGGTATTTACAAAAAAAGTTTGAAAAGAATATTGCTTTTAATTTTGCGGTGTGGTAATATCATATTAGATTGAACGGTCAATAAAAACAGAGCCGTTGTGAATCGGGGAAAAACAACTTGGAAAAAGGCAGGAATCTACCTGTTTCTTCTATATAGAAAGAGATATATTTTTGCTTTTTGAAAAGTTGTAAACATGATAAGAAACTACACGGGGAATGAAAGGAGAAGAAACATGATTCTGGTAGGAAAAGGAACCGTGATCACAAGAGATGAGACCAAGCCTCTGATCAAAGATGGTGGTGTTGTCCTTGACGGGGAACGAATTGTAAAGGTAGGTGATTATGAGACACTGCGAAGCGAATATCCGCAGGCAGAGCTGATCGATGCAAAAGGTCAGATCATCATGCCGTCCCTTATTAATATGCACGAACATATTTACAGCGCATTTGCCAGAGGATTATCTATTAATGGATATAACCCAAACGGATTTTTAGATATTCTGGATGGACTGTGGTGGACGATTGACCGTCACCTGACACTGGAGCAGACATACTTAAGTGCTATCGCTACTTATATAGATTGTATCAAAAACGGTGTGACAACCGTATTTGATCATCATGCAAGTTTCGGTGCTATTGAAGGCAGCCTGTTTAAAATTGCGGAAGCATCTGAGAAGATGGGCGTAAGAAGCTGTCTGTGTTATGAAGTATCTGATCGTGACGGCGAGGAGAAAGCAAAAGCTTCCGTAAAAGAAAATGCAGACTTCATTAAATATGCCGCACAGCAGAACAATGACATGATCAAAGCCATGATGGGTATGCATGCACAGTTTACAATCTCTGATAAAACATTTGAGATGTGTCGCGAAAATATGCCGGAGGGCGTAGGCGCACACATTCATGTGGCAGAGGGTATCGAAGACCTGCATGACTGCTTACATAAATATGGAAAGAGAATCGTAAACAGACTGATGGATCACGATCTGTTAGGTCCGCAGACCATGACAGCACATTGTATTTATGTCAATGAGCAGGAGATGGATCTGCTGAAAGCGACAGATACGATGGTAGTGCACAATCCGGAGTCAAATATGGGAAATGCCTGTGGATGTCCGCCAACCATGAGAATTTTCCAGAAAGGCATTCTGACAGGACTTGGAACGGACGGTTATACACACGATATGTTTGAATCTTATAAGGTGGCGAATGTACTGCACAAACATTCCTTATGTGATGCAAACGCTGCCTGGGGCGAAGTTCCGGCAATGCTGTTTGAAGGAAATGCAAAAATGGCAAACCGCTATTTCAACATTCCGCTTGGCGTGTTAAAAGAAGGCGCAGCAGCAGACGTAGTTGTAGTCGCTTATGATCCGCTGACACCACTGACCGCAGACAATATCAACAGCCATATGTTATTCGGTATCAACGGTGCCATGACTCAGACAACCATCTGTAACGGAAAAGTTCTGATGAAAGACCGTGAGCTGACCGTGATCGAGGAGGCAAAAGCAATGGCAGATTGCAGACAGGCAGCAGCAGAGCTGGCACACAGCATCAATGGATGATTTTATTGTGGGTTCCCGACAGTATGGTTTTGAATGTAGAGGAACTGTTGGGATTACAGAAAAACATATCTATTAGATGATGTAATAAATATTTAGGACGGGATAAGTTGAATTTATAAAACAATTATCATGACGAAGAGAGGTTAATTACAATGGGCGACAGAATGACACCGATTCCTTTCGGGAATCTGATGAACTGGGCGATGACAGAGCGCGCAAAGCGGCAGACCGTATTTGGCGTTCGCAAAGAGTATAAAGCAGATCCGGCGAAATGTCTTTCTATTTTCGGAGAGAAGATTGAGACACCGTACGGACCGGCGGCAGGACCAAACACACAGCTTGCACAGAATATCATAGCAGCATATCTGGCAGGCAGCCGTTTCTTTGAGTTAAAAACAGTACAGATCTTAGACGGCGAGGATCTTCCGGTAAGCAAACCGTGTATTCTTGCAGACGATGAATGCTACAACTGCGAGTGGTCTACAGAGCTGTATGTACCGCAGGCTTACGCAGAGTATGTCAAAGCATGGGTTGCATTAAAAGCACTCTCCAAAGAGTGGGGACTTGGTGCAACAGACGGATTTATTTTCAACATCAGTGTTGGATATGATCTGCAGGGCATCAAATCAGAAAAAATCGATACATTTTTAAATAATATGATCGAATCCAAAGACAATCCGGTATTTCAGGAGTGCATCCAGTGGCTGAAAGACAACAAAGACAGCTTCAGTAAACTGACAGATGCTGATATCGAGGCAATTCCATCTGATATCTGCAAATCTGTAACAGTATCCACTCTGCACGGATGTCCACCAGAGGAGATTGAGAGCATTGCTTCTTATCTGCTGACAGAAAAAGGATTAAATACATTTGTAAAATGTAATCCGACGCTGTTGGGATACGAAGAAGCCCGCAAGATCATGGACGATATGGGATATGATTACGTGGCATTCGGTGATTTCCATTTTAAAGATGATCTTCAGTTTGAGGATGCTGTACCGATGCTGACCAGACTGCAGGCACTGGCAGACAGCAAAGGACTTGCCTTTGGTGTAAAAATCACCAATACCTTCCCGGTAGATGTGACCAGAAACGAGCTTCCAAGCGAAGAGATGTACATGTCCGGAAAATCCTTATGTGCTTTGTCCTTAAGCGTAGCGCATAAGCTCAGTAAAGCGTTTGACGGAAAATTAAGAATTTCCTACTCCGGCGGAGCCGATGCATTTAACATTGACAAGATCTTCGGACTTGGCATCTGGCCGATCACAGTAGCTACAACTTTATTAAAACCAGGCGGATACAACCGTGGCATCCAGCTTGCAGACAAACTGAATGCAATGGAATTCAAACCGTTTGAAGGTGTAGATGTAGACGGACTGGCAGCTCTGATTGAGGAGATCAAACATGATCCGCATCATGTAAAACCGGTAAAACCGTTACCGAGCCGCAAGATGGACAAAGAAGTTCCGTTACTGGACTGCTTCACAGCACCATGTATGGAAGGATGTCCGATCCATCAGGATATTCCGGCATATGTAAAACTTGCCGGTGAAGGAAAAATGCAGGAAGCATTAGAGGTTATTCTTGATAAAAACCCGCTTCCGTTTATGACAGGTACCCTTTGTAACCACAGATGTATGAGCAAATGTACCAGAAACTTCTATGAAGAGCCGGTTGCGATCCGCGGTACCAAACTGCAGGCAGCAAAAGGCGGATATGACAGTGTTCTGGGTGGGCTGAAAGCAGAAGGAAACAGCGGCAAGAAAGTTGCCATCGTAGGTGGCGGCCCGGCTGGTATTGCCTGTTCCGCATTCCTTGCAAAAGGTGGAGCAGACGTTACCGTATTTGACAAAAAAGAGCATTTTGGCGGAACGGTTCGCAACGTGATCCCGTCCTTCCGTATTGATAACGAAGCAATCGCAAAAGATGTGGAGATTGCAAAAGCATACGGAGCAAAATTTGTAAATAACAGAAATATTGAAAATATCGAAAGTCTGAAAGGGGAAGGTTTTGATACCATCGTTCTTGCTATCGGTGCACACAAAGGTATGTCCATCGGTGTAGATACCGAGAAAGAACTGAATGCGGTAGACTTCCTTGAGGCAGCAAAAGAAGATCCGAAGGCACAGAACCTTGGCAGACATGTCGTTGTCATCGGAGCTGGTAACACAGCGATGGATGCGGCACGTATGGCGGGCAGAATTGAAGGCGTGGAAGACGTTACTGTGGTA
>OHAC01003288.1_pt1 | contig 11579 bp, 8 predicted proteins | sample 1577051 | NCBI WGS metagenome assembly OHAC01 (sample SAMEA3541499, study PRJEB24748) | human gut metagenome | biome: human gut; feature: human-associated habitat; material: faeces | place: China | collected 2012 | reverse complement strand
TGGCGTGGCTTCTTCCCCGCCAATCTCACCAGAACCACCGTCCGTCAGACTGCTGGACATTCCTGCATTGGATGGAGTCGCCTCCTCAAGTTTCTGTGCCTGATCCGGCGTCGCTTTTAATAACTCGTCCCCCAAGACCACTGCCTCTGTGTCCGCCAATGCCACATGAGCCGCAATTCCGGTTCCTGCCATGCTGGCGCACAATGCCAGTGACAGTCCCTTTCGGAATTTACCGGGCCATTTTCCCTTGCTTCCTTTCCTTCTCATGTTCATCTCTCTTCCTCCTTCTATCACAGTAATAGGGTATTTGTCCCAATACTTGTATATTCTTATGAGGAAGCTTCTGGATCTAATACTGAAAATGGATTTTCCAACGGAAATCTTATTGACAAAATATGTACCCGCCCGTACAATCAAATCCGGGATTTTGAAACTTTACAACGATTTTTGCAGAAAGGAATCGAAAAGATATGCAATTAGATATGACGAAAGGAAAGATCATGCCGATCCTGCTCCGTTTTACCATTCCGCTGATGATCGGCAACATGTTCCAGCAGCTTTACAACATGGTGGACACCATCATCGTGGGACGATTCGTGGGAGCCGGGGCATTAGCGGCAGTTGGTTCCACCGGAACGATCATGTTTCTGACCACAGGCTTTGCCCAGGGTGTATCCTCTGGTTTTTCCGTAATAGTCTCCCAGAAATACGGTGCCAAAGATCTGGATGGCGTGAAGGCCAGTGTCGCCAATGGAATCCTTCTGTCCATCATTTCTTCCATTTTGATGACGGTATTCTGCCTGGTGATCATGCATCCACTTCTGGTTCTGATGAATACACCTTCAGACATTTTTGATAACGCTTATACCTATATCATGGTCATCAGCATAGGAATTTCTGCCAATGTATTTTATAATCTGTTTTCCGCCTACCTCCGGGCCGTGGGAAATAGTCAGATTCCTCTGTTTTTCCTGATCTTTTCCGCCTGTTTAAATGTGGTACTGGATCTGCTTCTGATCGTGACCTTCCGGATGGGCGTAGCAGGAGCTGCCTGGGCCACCAACCTTTCCCTGTTGATCTCCGCAGTCCTCTGTGGAATCTATATCTGGTTCAAAGCGCCGGATCTAAAGCCTGAGCGGAAGCAGTGGAAGCTGTCCGGCTCCATCACCAGCGCCCAGCTTGCCGCCGGAGTTCCTATGTCCATCCAGTTTGCCATCACCTCTTCCGGAACCATGATCATGCAGTCCGCAGTGAATTTATTCGGTTCTGAGGCAGTTGCTGCCTACACCGCAGCCAACAAACTGGAAAATCTGGTCGTCCAGGGAATGATTGCCATGGGACAGACCATGGCTACCTATGGCGGACAGAACTATGGCAGCGGAGATGTTGGCAGAATCAAGAGCGGTGTGAAAAATGCCCTGATTGCGGAATTCATCTATTCCCTGGCTGCTGCTGCCATTGTGTTCTTCTTATACAAACCGTGTCTGGGACTGTTCTTTACGGGAGATGTGGATCTAAGCGCCATGATCCCCTGGGCAAGAACCTACTGCCAGCTGTGCATTCTGTTCTTTGTTCCATTAAGTACCATTTTCATCTTCCGGAACATCATGCAGGGCTGTGGATATGGTTTTCTGCCGATGATGGGCGGCGTGGCGGAATTAATTGCCAGACTGATCGTATCCATGGCTTCCATCAAGCTGTCCAGCTATTTCCTTGCCTGCTTTGCAGATCCGGCGGCCTGGCTGTCCGCCGGAGTATTTACAGGAGTTTCTTATCTGTTTGTGATCAGAAAAATCGAACAAACCTTTGCTGACAGGCCTGTGGAGTAATATTTTCCACAGGATCAGCCGATTCCTCCCAGAAGCGCTCCTGCGATCAGCGCGATCGCCGCGGCCGGAACCAGTACAAATCTTCCCAGTGGAAGAAACCATCTGCCAATCGGTCTTTCTTTTCCCTGATTCACTGCTGACAGGGCAAAATCATCTCCAGCCACCCAGAAAAACATGATTCCTGCCAGCATGGCTCCCAGCGGACAGATGTAGATGGATACTGCATCCATCCACCCGGACACGATCCCCTGGATCAGCAGGGCCGCAATGCCTCCGATCGAAGCCATGCAGGCAACTGCCATCTTCCGCTTCATTCCAAACCGTTCCTCCAACATCTCCACCGGCGCTTCATAAAGATTCACCAGAGAGCTTAAGCCTGCGAATAATACGCAGATGTAAAACACCATTTCCACCACTCTGCCGCCCGGCATCCCATTGAACACATTCAGCAGGTAGATAAACATCAGTCCCGGACCGCCGGAGGAAAGCTCTGCACCTCCCACTGCCATTCCCGGAATGATGACAAATGCCGCCAGAAGTGCCGCCGTGGTATCAAATACCGCTACATTTCTTGCAGAACTGACCACATCCTCTGATTCACTTAAATAAGAACCATAGATCACGGTACCATTTCCCGCGATAGACAGCGAGAAAAATGCCTGTCCAAACGCATAGATCCACAATCTTCCATCTAACAGCTTCTGGGGATCAATAGTAAAAATATAACGATACCCCGCTCCTGCACCCGGCAGTGTGAAAATATAAATACCAAGTCCCAAAAACAGGACAAATAGTAACGGCATCATCACCTTATTGGCACGCTCGATTCCACCTGCAATGCCAAAGGCCATGATCACCGCTGTCACCACCATGGCGATCACCAGCCACATGTTATTGCCAAATGCGGAAGCGGTACTTCCAAACAGCCCGGCAATGGCATCTATGTCCTGATGAAACTGAAACAGTCTGCCGCTGATGGCTAAAAACGCGTATTTGAAGATCCAGCCGACCACAACCGTATAGCCAATCGCCAGTGCCAGTGAACCGAGTACCGGAATCACACCAACGATCTCTCCCGGTTTCTTTTTGCCGCTACGGATCTCCGTGCAGCATCCAAATGCCTTGATGGGGCCGCCCTTTGCCGCCCGTCCCAGAGCCATCTCCTCGATCACTCCTGACGCTCCGATCAACACCACAAATAACACATAGGGGATCAGAAAGGTCATACCTCCCCAATCCGATACCATGTATGGAAATCTCCATATATTTCCCATTCCAACTGCAGAACCGATGCATGCAAGTACAAACCCGGTCCTGCTTCTAAACCCATCTCTGTTTTTTTCCATGACAGCTTTTCCCTTCTCTTTTTGTGGCTTTTGGCCATTGTTTCTATGATATCATGCTGTCACTTTTTTTACAATTTATTTCCAGCCACAAACATTTTTATTTCCCATCATAAACATTTTTCCGTTTTTACAAATATTTTTTCCATTTCCAGGGTTTTATTTTTCCGAAAAGCATATTATAATGAAGTAAATTTTTTTACAGAGGAGAAAAATCTATGGGACTTGAATTCATCAACAAACTTCCAACTCCTGCGGAAATCCGGGAACAGTTTCCGATTCCTGCTGAGTTAGCCGCATTAAAAGAAAAAAGAGATGCGGAGATCAGGGAAGTCATCACCGGGGAGAGTGATAAATTTCTCGTGATCATCGGACCATGCTCTGCGGATAATGAGACTGCTGTATTAGACTACACCAGCCGTCTGGTAAAGGTACAGGACAAGGTAAAGGATAAGATCATCATCATTCCCCGTGTCTATACAAACAAACCACGTACCACCGGTGAAGGTTACAAGGGACTTCTCCATCAGCCGGACCCGGAAAAGAAACCAAATATGTATGAGGGCCTGATCGCCATCCGTAAGATGCATATGCATGTGGTTCAGGAAACCGGACTTACGACTGCAGATGAGATGTTATATCCGGAAAACCTGCGCTACTTATCTGACCTGATGTCCTACATCGCAGTGGGAGCCCGTTCTGTTGAGAACCAGCAGCATCGTCTGGTAGCCAGCGCCTGCGACGTTCCGGTTGGTATGAAGAACCCGACCAGCGGCGACTTATCGGTTATGTTAAACTCTGTTGTGGCAGCTCAGGGCGGTCACGAATTCATTTTCAGAGGTTATGAAGTACACACACCTGGCAATCCACTGACCCACACCATTCTGCGTGGCGCAGTCAACAAGCATGGCCAGTATATTCCGAACTACCATTATGAAGATCTGATCCTCCTTCATGAGCTTTACGCCAAACGGGATCTGGCAAATCCAGCCTGCATCGTGGATGCCAACCACTCCAACTCCGGCAAACAGTACATGGAGCAGATCCGTATCGTCAAGGAAGTTCTCCACAGCCGCCGCCATTCCAGCGAGATCAACCAGATGGTCAAGGGTGTCATGGTAGAAAGCTATATCGAACCAGGCAGCCAGAAGATCGGAGAACACTGCTACGGCAAATCCATCACCGACCCATGTCTGGGATGGGAAGATTCTGAAAGACTGATCTACGAGATCGCTGAGGGACTGTAATATCAAAAGGACATCTGTTTGTATGATGGAAAGCTCTTCCATCACACGATCAGATGTCCTTTTTCTACTGTTATCCTATCTCTTCTCTTTCCAATGCATCCATCCATTGCTTCCAGTTCATCTCATGCTCGGAAACACGGATTCTCTGTTTCACCACTGGACTATGTTTCAATTTTTCTGCCAGAATCCCCGCAGAAGCTGCATAGGCATCCTCTTTGGAATACTCCAGACATATTTTTAAGGAAATCTCTCCCTGTTTCTCAAGCGGCAGCTTCTCGAAAAGCGTATTCAGATCATATTCTGTACCCCGGAGTTCTTCCAGCTTCCAGGTTCCAAATGCATTCTCTACCTGCTTATGAAGTTCTTCCGGAACCCTCTCTTCCGTCAGAGAACCACAGCTGTAGGATGCAGCCATTTGATACTGTTCCGGATGTCGAAAAGCCGCCCGCAGCGCTGCATACCCGCCTTCCTTTACACCGATGATCATCTGGTTATTTAAGTCCACAGGGAAATAATCCGCAATCAGCTCAGGAAGCTCCTGGGTCAGCATCTTCTCATACGCAAATCCGTATTTCATATCCAGTCCATAGCTTAATTTCATATCCGGCATGACCACAAGGATTCCCCTTTTCTCTGCCATTTCTTCGATCCAGGTATGTCGCTGCCATGCAGTATGATCCATTCAAACCGGCGGAAGCAGCCATAATACCGGGAATTTTCTGTCTGGCCATGTCTCCACAGGAGCGATAACCGTCATGGAATTACATTCTGTCAGCGCTGAGGAATAAAAATGATTCAAGATCAGAGCCATGTTATCGGCCTCCTTTCTGTACAACGGTATCCAGAAAATGATGGATCCACTCATCCCAGAAGACCCACTCATGGACTCCCGGACCCTCGTGGTATTCATAATCATATGGATTTCCAGGGATACTTTCAAAGGTTTCCTTGATCTTCATCGCCACAGGATAACGGACATCCTCTGTTCCCATGGCATGATATACCTTCGGAACAACCGGATGCTTCTTTGCTGTCTCACGAATCAGTTTCAGGATATCGTACTCTGTTCCGGCCAGACTGTCAGAATCCGGCGTTCCATAGATATCCTCGTTACATTTGCGGTAAAAGGTATCATCTCCGCTCTTAGAACGCCACAGCCCCTCTAAAGGAGCAATTCCTCCTGTGGAGAGCATACAGATCGTGCCGTACTGCTCCGGCTTCTGCAATCCTACCCACATCGCACCGCCACCGCCCATAGAAAGACCAGCAATATAATGGTCCTCCCGCTTCCGGCTCATCTTCGGAAACAGTTTTTCGCAGAATTCCGGCAGTTCTCTGGATATGTAATCGAAATACCTTGGACCATGTACCATATTCAGATAACGGCTGTAGCTGACTTCCGGCATGATGACCATGATGCCAAGAGGCGCCGCATAGCGTTCGATCGAGGTCCTCCGCATCCATATGGTATCATCATCGCTCCGTCCATGAAGAAGCCACAGAACAGGATAGCTTTCACTGTCCTCGCTTCCTGCAAGTCCGATTCCCTGCATCCGCTGCGGCATGATCACACAGATCTTGGTATCCATATTTAAGACGTCCGAATGAAAATTAATATGCATCAGTGCCAAGAGTGATCCCTCCTAATCATTATTTCTTGCTTTGAAATATTTCACAGGAACATCCGGGTAGTTTGTGATAATTCCTTCACAATCCCATTCCACCAGTTTCTCCAGCCCTTCCATGCCATTGACTGTCCACGCATTGATACCAACCCCATGCGCCTTACACTCCTTTACATCCTCCTCTGTCAGGGTTGCGAAATCCGGATGATAAAATTCAAATCCAAAGCGTTCACAATAAAATCCCGCATATTTCAATCCCCGGTCACCAACTAAAGCACCACAAGGGATCTCCGGGGCCAGTTCCTTCATCTTCAGGATTGACAAATGGTTAAATGACGAAAAGATGATCCGGTCCTCCAGACCATACTTGCGGATCAGAGCGATCGTTTTCTCTTCGATCTCCGGATAATAAATGATGCTGGTCTTTAATTCCACATTGGTAAACAATGACTGGTTCTTTGCCCAGGCACAATACTCCTCAAAGGATGGGATCGGCTGAAATCCAAACTGATCACCTTTTACCCTGGCGGCATTGAATTTTTTTAATTCTTCATAGGTATAGTCCTTTACCCATCCGCTTCCGTCTGTGGTACGATCGATCCGCTCATCATGGATCACCACCACCTGTCCGTCCTTTGTCAGCTGAACATCCAGCTCAATTCCGTCTGCCCCGGTTTTTGCTGCCTCTTCAAAAGCCAGCATCGTGTTCTCCGGATACTTTCCGCTGTAGCCTCTGTGTGCCATTACCTTCATCACTTTTTCCTCACTTTCTGATCATCCATCTAAAGTCATAAGGCTTTAATGAAAGCTCTGTATCATATGTTTCATCATTTAACAGATCCGTCCATGTTTCCTGCAGCGAAACCTTTTTCGGAGCATCACTGAAATTATAAACGCCAAGCATCTCTTCAGTTTCTCCTGTCCGCAGAATGCCAAGAATCGAATCATCCTCCATATCCATGGTTCTTGCAAGCGCATCGGAAGAAAATACTTCATGCTCCATGCGGATCTCTTCCATCCTGCGCAGACCATAAAAGATACGGTTCTGGACAGTTCCCTCCTGTTGGATCTTCTCTGTCAGTTTCCAGTCAAACTGACCTCTGTGGATATAACGGGAATCCTCTGCCTTCTCCGGATCCTCTTTATAATGGTTATCGTTTAATGCGCCGACCTCATCTCCGCTGTAGATCACCGGGATTCCGGACTGCTGCAGCATAAATCCATGCAACATCAGATCCAGACGGATTGCCTGATCCATTTTTCCTTCATCCTGCTTCTCCAAAGCCTCCTCAATCCCACACATGGAGGCAGTCGTTCCGCAGAAACGGGCATCCCTGCTGACCGGATCATCATTATAGAGAACACCTCTGCTGAAGCTTCCTTTATATTTTCCTGTAAAGAAATCATTTAAGAACTGCTTATGGGCCACCTGATCCATGCCCCAGCCTCCAAGACTGTCATAATCCAGTCCCCAGCCGATATCATCATGGCACCGCAGATAATTCAGGAAGGTATATTCGCCCGGCAGATGGTACACACTGTCAAGCTGTTTTTCCAGAAGTCTGGTATCCTTCGTTGCCACAGTATTCCAAATGGTTGCCATGGTCGTCACATTGTAGAGCATATGGCACTCCGGCTTCTCTGGCGTTCCAAAATAAGGCACGACCTTTTCCGGTTCCATCACCACTTCGCCAAGCAGCAAAATTCCAGGACATACGATCTCACCGATCATACGCATCATCCGGACGATCGTATGGACCTTCTGCAGATTTCTGCAGGAGGTTCCCAGCTCTTTCCAGATGTACGGAACCGCATCGATCCGGATGATATCAATGCCCAGATTTGCAAAATACAGGAAATTATACATCATCTCATTGAAAACCACAGGATTCGCATAATTTAGATCCCACTGATAGGGATAAAACGTGGTCATGACCACTTTCTCGATCTCCGGAAGCCAGGTGAAATTACCAGGAGCTGTGGTTGGGAATACCTGTGGGACTGTTTTTTCAAACTGTGACGGAATATCCCAGTTATCATAAAAGAAATAGCGGTCCTGATACTCTTTTTCCCCTGCTCTTGCACGCTTTGCCCACTCATGATCTTCGGAAGTATGGTTCATGACAAAATCCAGGCAGATGCTGATCCCCTGTTTCCGGCATTCCGAAGCCAGTGACTCCAGATCCCGGATCGTTCCCAGTTCCGGCTGTACCTTTCTGAAATCTGCCACTGCGTATCCACCGTCAGAACGGTCCTTCGGAGATTCCATCAGCGGCATCAGATGAAGATAATTGATTCCGCACTCCTTTAAATAATCCAGATGCTTCTTGACCCCTTTTAAATTGCCTCCGAACATCTTCGTGTACATCATCATGCCCAGGATATCGCTTCCCTTATACCAATTCGGGTCTGCTTCCCGGGTCAGATCAGAAGCTTTTAATACCTTTTTCCTGGTATCATAAAATTGTTTCATAGAAGCACACAATTCATCAAAATGCTCCTGATCGTCATACAATTCCATATAGAGCCATTTCAACTCATCGATATGCTTTTGAAACCTTGCTTCATAAATCTCTTCCTCTTTTTTCATACCATAAACCTCAATTTCATTTCAGAATTGTCTGGCATTTTTACTGTAAAAGGCTGCAGTGATATTCTTTTCCTTCAGGTTTTCCAACCCTTCTGTCCCATGGACCACTGTAGATCTGCACAGCGATGCCATCGTTCTCTTTTTTCATGGTAAATACCTGATAATATTCTCCATTTACCATACGGATCTGCATGCAAAGTCTTCCATCTGAAAGCCACCTTGCAGCCGTCCATACCTCATAATCTCCCCACAGGGAGCAAAGCAGCCCCCGTTTGGGCTCCGCTCCATCTCCTACCGGGAGTCTTCCGCGGTTGCAGTTATCTTCAAAGCAAAACACGATCCCGTCATCTGTCTGTTCCAGCCGAAGCGACCGGATACCGGTTCTGTGCTGTTCTGTCCAGGTCGAGGTATGGCAGTTGTTCACTCGGCTTTCTGCCAGCACCGACGCCTGGTTTTCAGGAAACACGATCGTTTTTCCAAGAAGCTCTGTCCAGAGCTTTTCTGTCTGCGCAGGAACCGTCTCATGCTCCAGCGGCCACGCAATATGTAACGATGCTTTTCTTTGTTCCAGTTCCCGTTCTGTCTGTTCGGAATCCTCATCTGCGCCCTTCATGGCCGGAACCAGATATTTCCAGACCAGCCGCAGCACTGCTTCTGTATATGCCTCGCCGCAGGTCGTCACAACAGACGCATCGTAATCCTTAAGCACGATGCCAAACTGTCCAAACATGCCGTCAAACCGGAAGGTGTTTGGTATCTGGCACATCCATACCTGGAAACCATATCCGCACTTCCAGTCCTCCCAGTCCGGATTTGAAGCATCCATGCTCTTCTCAAACTGCATCGTTGTCATCCGTTCGATCCAGCCCTCTGGAACCAGCTGCTTTCCATTCCATTTTCCTTTATTTAAATACAGGATCGTGATCTTGGCCATATCCTCGGTCTTCAGACGGCTTCCGCCGCCGCCCTGGTCTTTTCCGGAAGTACAGCTGTCACAGTCCACTCCATAGATTCCCATCGGCTCTAAAACCCGGAACCGCAAGAACTGGAACAGATTATAACCGGTCACACGTTTCACAACTGCCGCCAGCATATTCGTTCCCATCGAATCATACATAAACACGGTTCCCGGTTCATGCACGATCGGATATTCTAAAAAAGTACGGACTTCATCATCACACCCATGGCGGTCCGGAACATCCGGATGACCGTTGCTCATCGTTAGCAGGGTCCGGATCGTGATCTTCTCCAATTTTCCGTCCTGGTCATCCACCTGATATTCCGGAAAATAAGAGATCAGAGAATCCTCCAGTGATATCCGGTTCTCTCCCTCCAGAATACCAATGGCAGTCGCCACCAGGCCCTTCGTGAAGGAATGCATCAGATGTACCTCATCCAGCTGATATGGCTTCCAGCTGCACTCGTATGCCACTTTTCCGTGACGGGTAAGCATCAGGCTGTGAAGGTGGTAGCCTCCGGCCTGGATCTCATCCAGAAATTTTTGTACCCCAGAAGCAGAAATCCCCGCTTCCTTTAAGCTACAGCGCTCCAGTCTACTCTCCATATTCTCCTCACTTGCCTCCTGATTCTATGCAAAAGTTTTTTCTTTTCCCTGTTCCGTATAAACGATCTTCCATTCTTTGGTCCGGAGATCCGCATCCAGCTGTGCCCATTCCTGCTCTTTGCTCCAGCAGACAGAAAGTGTATAAGGATCACTGTCTAAAATCCGGAGTTCTCCATCAAAAGCCGGATGGGTATTTCGCAGCTCCATCATACGAAGCAATTTCTGTACCACCGGCTGCATGAATGCTTCCTCAGCCTGCTCTTTTGTGTAATATCTCCGGTTAATATCACGACCTCCACCAGTCTTTTTTAACAGCTCCAGATCATTCACGCCTGCCAGCATGCCCATATAATAGACCATCGGAATGCCAGGTGTAAAAAACTGGATCGCCCTGGCTAACAGATACACATTTTCATCCTCATCCAGAGCAGAGAAATAAGAACAGTTCACCTGATATGCATCAAAATAAGTATGAGAGGATTTGGTACTGATGCCCTTTGTGACAGGACTGATCTCATACAGCCTCTCCAGTGTCCGGTCAATTTCATCATCCGGAAGAAGATGATAAGTATCCATTACCCCGATCCCATCATGGGTATCCAATGTTGTAAACTGGTGCTTCGGACAGATCTTCATCCAGTTTTTCAGATAAATGGCATCGCCAAAATACAATGCCTGCAATACCAGAAGCGGCAGTGCAAAATCATACACATCATATCCTCTGGCATCCAGCTTTAACTGGGTAAAATATGTCTCATGGATCTCCGGAAGCGCTTTGATCCCATACGGTGCCATCATATCCTGGGTTTCCTTTAACAGGTCCCAGACCTCCGGTTCCAGGAAAAAGCAGTTGGTTCCCGGTTTCTTAGTCGCATAACCGAATGCATCCAGCCGGATTAAAGCCGCGCCATGTTTTGCCAGGAATTCCAGATTTTTACGGATAAATTCTTTTACCTTTGGCTGGGTGCAGTCCAGATCGATCTGCTCTGAGCTGAAGGTACTCCAGATCAGTTCACTGCTCCCATCTGCAAACTCTGCCTTCACTGACGGACCACCGGCCTTTCTCTTATAGATCTTTTCCAGCTGTTCCTGTGTCGGATATCCGTTTTCCCAGAAATCTTGAAAACGGATAAAGAAATCCCGGTATTCTGACTCATCTTTTTTCTCCAGATAATCCAGATATTCCGGACTGTGGGCAGATACGTGATTGATCATATAGTCGTACATCAGATAATACTTCGATGCCAGACGCTCAATATCCTCCCAGTCACCAAAGGCCGGATCTACTTCCCGGTAAGTCATTGGCGCAAATCCACGGTCTGCAGAAGATGGAAAAAACGGTAAGATATGCAGTCCGCCAATGGCTCCCTTTACCTGTGTT
>OHAC01003283.1_pt1 | contig 11602 bp, 9 predicted proteins | sample 1577051 | NCBI WGS metagenome assembly OHAC01 (sample SAMEA3541499, study PRJEB24748) | human gut metagenome | biome: human gut; feature: human-associated habitat; material: faeces | place: China | collected 2012 | reverse complement strand
CGCACGATTGCTTCCATGCTCATGTCTGATGTGAACTTAAAGTCCTACTCAGACATATCTTACCACAACGAGGAGCTAAAGTCATTAACTCGTTATCGTTTTGACAAAGTGAAAGAACGTGCCAAGCTGAAAACCTCCGTTTCAAGACTTGTCTGTATCTTATTCCACGAATTAGAAAAACTTGTGCCAACTCTCCATATAACATCTGTTTATGCATTGCTTTCTGAATTTCCCGGCGCTAAACATATAGCCACCGCACACCTTACCAGACTTACAAATCTTCTTTCCGAAGCTTCCAAAGGTCGATATGGTAAAGATACTGCTATTACTTTCAGAGATGCTGCAAGAGCTTCTATCGGCTCAAATATGCCAGCCAAATCTCTTGAATTAAAGCACACCATCAAACTCATTCAGGAACTTGATTCAGAGATTGATGAAATCGAAAATGAGATCAAAATCATCATGGATGAAATCAACTCTCCAATTCTTAGCATTCCCGGAATTAACTATCGCATGGGCGCTATGATTATTGCCGAGATTGGTGATTTCAATCGTTTTGATTCTCCTGATAAAATTTTAGCTTATGCCGGCTTTTCGCCATCAACATATCAATCCGGACAACTGGATGGTGCCTACGCACATATGGAAAAACGTGGCTCCAGATACCTGCGATACGCTCTGTACAATGCCACCAAGTATGTCTGCCACTGGGATCCAACATTTGCAGCCTATCTTGCTAAAAAACGAGCGGAAAGTAAGCATTACAATGTTGCCATATCACACGCTGTAAAAAAACTGGTTCGAGTGATTTATCATCTTGAAAAAACAAAGCAGCAATACATAAAAGCAGCTTAAATCTTTCTAATTCAATACTCTTTTTTGAGCACCTGTCACGATGCTCTTTTTGTCATGCAGTTTTCAAGGTTCAATGAACTCTAACTGAGTTCCAAATATATCTAAAATACATTTCTGTACTTTATTCAAAAAATATCATTTTAAGGCTTGACTTTTAATAGTTAGTCTTTCGTGAGTAGTTTTTCTATCTATTCTTATTATATGCAAATGTCCGCACAATAGCAATACTAATTTTACCTTTCCGTTTTCCAATAGCTTTTATATCACCATTCCTTGAACTTATTCTATATTGCCATTTACATTTTGGGGAATATATCTGTATGACAAATTAACACCTATAAATTAAATGAATATTTTGTTTAGAATTTTCTGGTTAATTCTAATTAATTTATCATTTTACTTTATAAACTGATTTCTTAAGTGCTACTTCTTCTGGGGAAAGTGCATATTTCTTCTCTTCCTGATTCTGAACCTGATTTCTTACTTTTATTTATAAATTGCTATAATTTCAACTTTTAAAACAGGCCCTTCAATTTCTATAGATTCTAATCCTTCGCTGTCTGAATCCATACTTCTTCTAATTGCTCTTGGCAGTTTTATAAAATCTTTCAGTGGATTAAAAATTTCAACTTTTTCTCTATTTATTTTTCCAATTACCTTACAAAGAATATAAACTTCCTGTTCTATATATTCCTCTAATTCAGCATATTCTTCCTCTAAATAACTTATATTCAATTTCCCTGCAACAGAAATTTCCTCATCATCCATAACTATAGGAATATCCGCAGAAGCCTTCCCAAAAAAGGCTTCCATTAACTCTTTTTCATCATTACTATCTGTCTCTATTTGATTCATTATTAATGGCATAAAATTTTGTGCCATATTAAATATATCAAATTGTTCTGGTATTTCAATACTCCCATTTAATCTTATAATACTCATGTTAGGAACAGTTTTTATATCATAATCATTCAGTACAAAATCAAAATATTCTTCTCCCTGCAATGCTTCTAACTTTTTCTCAAACACATTATAATCATTTGCAATATCTTCAGTAAACTCCATCTGTTCTTTTGTTTCAACACCACTATTTAATCCAACAGGTCCTATTTCTAAGGAACCAGTTCTTGTCTTTTTTTTACTAATTGTTTTCTTTACATTATTTACATATAAACTATCTATTTGTCTAAAATAAGAATACATTTTTTTTGAATCTAAATATATAAAACTTCTAAACATTCACTACTCTCCTTCCGTTTCTTTTTACTGGATGCTCCAAAAAGCTTTGCTTTAAGATAAAAGATCTCTGCCTGTATGATTTTTCTTAATGTTTACGGGCACTTAAGTTGTCATTAATGTCTACGGGCACTTAAGTTCCTTACAGTAGTGAGGCTGTTTTTTACTTAGAAGGCATCTAATATTTTCTGTGAATAAATTCAATAATAATGTCCTTAAAGGCATGGACAATTTCTATTATGACATCATCACTTAACATTTTGCTGTTCTCAGTAGTCAATGTAGCCTTCACTGTGTCGATTTTCTCTTCTGTCATTTGAATGACCTCCTTATCTTTGATAAGGTTATTCTAGAGCTTTTTCATTAATTTCATTAAGAACGAAAATCAGGATTTTTATTGGCCTGCCTTAATGCTGTATATATTTCTTTAACATATCTAATTCTTTTGTTCGTCCAATTTTTATTCGATACAAATATCTGAAAAACATTATACTCTTCCATTACTAAAGCCCAATCCTCAACAGTCGTATTCTCAACAAACCATTTTCTGATGTTAGTTCCTCGATAAATCATACGCATCAGCATTAATGATACTGTCACTAGTGCTTCTCTGTATCGATCTTCATCCGTTTCTGATAAGTTCAGAAATGATGATGCAAACTTTTCTCGGATAAGAATCATCCGACTGTCTGTATGAATTGTACCTCCCGTATACTGAGGTGGTAGTACGGATACCAAGCCTATCGGCCCGCAGAACAAAGAGCATTTTCGTTCTACATCTTCAATATGTTTTTGCCCTGTCCTATCCATTTCAACTGCAACGTTATAGTAAAAATCAAAAGCATACTTCCATGCAAGTGTAAATAAAGCCAAAGAACCAAAAACCATACCTTCTGGTCCTTCCTCAGATTTTTCTTTCATAGTACGAATAACATCGTCATATTCATTCGCATATTCAATGAAGATTTGTTTTGTGAAATTTTTACTCAATATTCTATTGTCTGCAATTGCAGAAACAAGCCTCATATCATGAACATTATTTATCTCCCAGTATTGAAAATCATTAAACTGATAACCTTCTATTTTCTCTTTAATATCTTTCATATTCGGTGGAAGCAGACCATCCAGTTCAATGCCAATTTGTTCTTTCCGTGTCAGATATTCTTGCATACGGTAAGCATTTATTTTTTTTACCGTCCGTTGATGCAGCATTCTCTCATCATCTAATTCTGGAGATGCCATATGAGCTCTCAGTGAACTTTTCTTTGCCGTCGAATCATAGGCAAATTTACAACATTCAAACAATATTTGCATTACTAAATCATCAAGATCAATTCTATCTTCAAGCAAAAAATATATGTACTGATCAGGAAGTGTGCTCGTGATAACTTGTTTTATTGTTTTAAATACTTTTTGCATTTTATCGTTCAGCACGCTGATTCACCCCTTTTACAATCTACATTACAAGACATCTGTTCGTTTTGTGATTTCTCAATGTCTACAAGTCCTTAATTTTTCATAGCAAATATCTTACGCTTTTCCTTTACGGAATCACAAATAACTGTAGCAATTGCTTTAACCGTTTTTATTTTCTGCTGTCTCCATTACATCATTAAAGAATATTGAAATTGCTTTTTCTTTAATCGAATAGTATCTTTTATCTCTTGTTACATATGATGCATAGTCTCTTTTTGATAGTTTCTCCATTATCTTTGTTATTGCCAAATGATGCCGATCAACTTCATTTCCGATCTCTACTGCAGACATTTCATGCTGTCTATTATTGTATAAAACACGTAATATATCAATTTCTATATCTGGCAAGCTTTCCGATCTCCACTTTGCTATCTGCTCCTTCATGATTTCTTCTAATTGATTTACCTCTTGAATACAATTCTTTTTTTGACAGTTTAAGCAGAATCCAAATTTTTTAGCAACTTCGTATTCGGCTTTATCTTTATATTCATAACCACAATTACTACATTTTGGAACTTCAACTGCATTTATGGCTGCCGGTATAAAATCGGTATAATCAAATTCATCCTGTCTCCAATAATCATATGCTCTTCTAAATTCAGGCTTACCATAATCTATTTGATTTTCTAAACACAATCCATAATTCAAGCCGTAATAGGATACTCTAACGCCAGGCTTTCTACTGCTTCCTTCATTAAACTTACTTACAATATAATACAACTCTAGCGTTTGTAAAATACTTTCAATCTCTTTATCAATATAGAAATGCGATGTCGGAAGCCAATATGTTATACCAGATTTATACTTTTCTAGAGTCTGCTTATATATATCTTTTACACTTTGTTTTCCTGTGTATTTTTCTATCAAACCTCTTTTTATGGTTTTTGCCATTTCAATCAAATCATCCATCAATTTTTTTGTGTCATTTGTGTAAGAATCTTATTCTCATCAAAAAATGATTCCTTATATCTACTGTCGTTGCAAAAATCTGCCAATATATTATTTAAAAAATATGTTTTAGATGAATTATTTAAATCTGCAATCGTGATACCATTTCCTTTATTAATAGAATTAAGAAAACTGTACTTTAAAATATAACCAAGGCTTCTAGGAATACCTGCAGATGCATAGAATAACGTTTTGTAGTATATATCAATTTTTTCTTTAGCAGTATCAAAAATATCATCTGCGTCTAATTGCCCATTCGTATATACTAAAACTCTCTTTTTTAGTGTTCTCTTTATATAATCAATTCCTGATGCCTCAACATTTTTGTAGTTCGTTGATGTTTTCTCATATACATCATAAAAATCAAGAGAATATGATACTATTTTCGACGAGTCTATATTCCCCAAATATATTCTATATGGATACGCAGCGAGCTTAATAACAAAAACATCATTATAGGAAGAAATAATTGGCGCTACTAAGGAATCTACTATCAATTTCTGTGAATCCTTTGTCAATTCACTAAAATCATCTAAAAATAGATATACTTTCGCCACTGAATGTTTATCCAATATTTTCTTCATTTTATTTAACACCGTATTTATGGAGAAAATACGCATTTCTTGTTTTGTATGTTGTTCTTCTGTTGCATTCTTTTGTGAAAAAGACAGCCCCGCCTCTGCTTTTTTATCTGTATTCGCTTTTAGATTAAACTGTGTGTGTTTTTCACTATTTGTAGTGAACTGCATTGTTCTTCTGAAATTTTCATCTATGTATTCACCATTTTTTATTTCCTCAAAAAGTTTTTCAATATCTTTATCCTGAAAAATCTTCTTACAGTCATTTTTTATTTTCTCTAATATTTGATTAAAAAACTTCAAATAGACATTATATTTATTCATTAACTCCTGCTCTTCACTATTTGATGTTCTAATTTCCTCATAACAAGATTGTAAATTTATATATACTGATATTACACCTTTCTTTTCTTTAAGTTTTTCTTCTGCTTGCAAAAAAATAGTAGACTTTCCAGTTCCCCTACGTCCCTTAAAAATAGCATGATTTTCATCTAATGCTTGTTTTAAGAAATAATCATTTTCAAACAAATCCACATATAACTGTGGCAACAAATTTTTATTTTCATCGTCTCGAATATCAGGACGACCACTTTTTATCAGAGATTTAAATGCTTCTTCGATATTATCCCTCTGAGACAACAATGTTAAACCATCCATTGTACTTTTCTCCTTTATCATCATATGACAATTTTTCTATCTTAATTAATAAATATATTCCAATAGACTCCTCAAAATAATAATATGAATTTTATGTAACATATTTTAAAACAATTTCTAGATCAATATTAACCAATAAAAGATTTCTAAGTGTAAGATTTAATTTATACGGGGAATCACCCACATCCAAAAAAATATTATGTCTAACTAATAAATTAGACTTTTTATTTATTTTAGAATATATTCTGTTTTTATTTCAATAATTTTCTAAGCGATTCAATATCTAAACATGGTCTTTTTCTATGAATCATTCTATGGCAATTTGCACAAATCAAAATTATATCTTCTAATTTTGTTACACCATCATCTTGTAAATTTGAAACGGGTATTATATGGTGCACTTCAAGATAATCTTCCCCTATTTTTCCATATTTTTCTTTAAATGAAAATCCACAAATTTGACATTTCATATCAGGATGTTTTTTCTTATATAATTTTTTCGCTTGTCTAACTAATTGCTGATTACGTTCACGTTGTAAATGTAATTTTAATTTTGCTTTTCCCTCAGGATAGCTATCGTCATCTTCAGTTAAATCAATTTGTTGAGCTACTCTTAATCCCCAATGTCCCTTATCTTTCTTATAAAAAAGATTCCGTCTATTTTTGGATTTGTTTTTTTGGTATACTTCTGAATCACTTGAAAACTGTTCTATTGTTCCCCTTATTTGTGCTTTATAATCCTTTACTTCACTCATTTTATCCGGATAAAATTCTAGCATCTTATCATACAAATCTTTATACGGCGCATCTCCTCCTAGTTCTGATAATACTGTTACTATCATTTCTAACCAACTCATATTTTTTCTCCAAATTTTCCTTAATGGTAATCTTTAATATACGATATCTATAATTAAAATTATTTTATAACATAGTCAATATCCATTTTAATATTTCTCTAGAGTATAAGAAAACAAAAGAGAGAATTGCATTTTTACAACTCTCCCCTTTTCCTTAATATTTTACCAATTATATCCTCTGTCAAAATCATGCAAATATACTCTTGGAATTGTTGTTTTAACATCTTCTACTGATCTTGGATATCTATACAATGTGTACAATTTTCCTGTTGGATCTCTATATTCACTAAATTTATGATTTTCTATTAGATTCTTCACATAACTTGTTACGCTCAATCTATTGTCTCCTGATTCAACAAATGCTCTCTGTAGTGCTGGTGGTAATGTCCTTTTTCCGACATATGTTTCTAATTTACCTTGTCCCGCCCATGCTCCACTTTTATCATTATCATGAGTATATACAACTACTTCTGGTGGATTTTTAGATAAAAATCCTAATGTTTCATAATATTCTTCCTCATTATAAAAGTGTATTCCTATTCCACGTCCAAAATTTAATTGTGTCATCAAATATTCTCCCCCTTATTTAAATAATTAAAAGATATTTCCTTTTATCACTGAAGCATCAATCTCATTATTTATGCCAAATCTATATTTAGCAAAACAAAATGTATTTTCTCTCTATCACATGCAAACCATTTACTCATAAAGTAAATCTCATTATTCCTATTAAATAACCTAATACATCTCAGAGTATCCACTCCTATATTATATCATATATTATTAATGTTCACTATAGTTTATTATATGATAAATAATGATTCTACAATTCAATTTTAAATGTAATAATTTTCTATCCTATTTAATACCTCTTTAAAATCATTCTCTTGAATCTCAAAAAATTCTTCAGTTTGTAACCCTGTATTCAATACAGTTTGAAATAAATAAAAATCATAAATAATCGGTTGAGCATTATCATTGTTTAATAAATTATCTCTAATAATTCCCGTTTTTGACACCAAACATAAATATTGATACTGCTTATCAATATATCTTGTATTATTATTTGGATGTGCGTAAGAAAAATGTTGAGTTGGAGTCAATGCAATAATATTTTCTACACAATCAGCAATTTGAGGAAATTCACTAGCAGGGAAGATATGATGCATTTGTGTTGCATGATCTGAATTATGTCTTTCATCGTATACTTCTGTTTTTCCACATCGATATTTATCATTAAAGCGTCTTAAATTTCTCTTAGCTCGATTAATTCTATAGCTTGTCATATAATCATCTTCATTAATCTCTGGAAATGCAATTCTATAATCTTCTCTTGTCATATCTTTAGGTTTTTCTGATAAAATATCGCGCCAATTACGTTGATTATACATAATTTTATCTTGAGTGATAATATCTTTAGACAAATGCCCTCTTTCTGTACCAAGCTTTCTATACTTACAAGCCAAAGGATTTAAAATTTTAGTAAATATACGACCACATTCCTGAGCACCATTTATTCGTGTATTTTGTATTGTAAAAAGCGTATAATCATCTTTTAATTCTTTAAAACTATTTTTGTCCTGCATTTTAAAAAAGTAATCAAATTTTTCATATAAGTCACTATCTTTTAGTACTTTTTCTATATATAAACATAAAAAATTATAGCTATTTCTTTCTCTAAAACTAATATATTCTAAAATATCTCCGTCCATAATTGAATATACATATCCTCGCCCTTTTCTTTCTCCATATATAACTCCTGCCGCATCAAGTAACTTAATTGGTTGACCAAAATACTTATCATATTCATTAGATGCCTTTTCACTAGGATTTGGTTTGCTAAAAATTTGTTGAACATTTTCTACTGTATATGAATTGTGCCAAACATCATTTACTGTAAAAGTTTGCTTTGAATTATTTCTTACATATTCTAATATGCAATCCGATACCAAACATAACACATCCATTGTACACTTCTGATCTATCCAACGTCCATTATGTGATTTTCTTATATCATAATCATGCTGATCTAAAAAATCTTGTATCGTTTCATTATCCATACTAATTCTCCTTTAGAATTCCATAAAAATACACACTAGTTGAATCTACATTCAAAGAGCGAGTTTGATAATTTCTTGCTATTTTATAAAACTTTCTATATTCATCCGTTGCGAAATACTCTATTTGTTTTTCGGTTAATTTAATTTTATTTTTAGGTATTAAAACAGCTACGGAGCCATTTACAACTGCTTCTTTTAGATTACAAATCACTCTTGGCTTATATGTCATATTAGGAGTTAAATATACATTCTCATCTCCCATATATTTATATACACTTAACTTTTTTACAACCTCTGGTTTGATATACGTGTCATAGCCTTCAATATCAATTATCTTTTTCCCATCGTCTCTAATATTTCTTGCTTTTATAACCCTTATACTATCCTTACACTTTTCTTTTATCGTATTTGAATTAGTGATTTGCCGATCTCTAAAAACATAAAATTGATCAAATTTCAATTTTCTTGCTATTTTATCAAAAAATTCATTTCTATAAATAATCCAATACGGAAATTGCTCGTCCATAATATATTCTTGTTTCTGAACAATATTTATATTTTCTGTAATTGATTGTATTATTGTATTCTTCGACTTTCCAATAGTGTCTATAAATAAACAAATTGTTTCTACTAACACTCCTTTAAATCCCTTTTCACCATAATCCTGAATACAATCTATCTTTTTTGTAGATAATAATTTTCTTGTTGAAATGAATTCTGGTGTATTGAGAACAGATTTAGGTGTAATCATTACCACATAATCTGCTATTGATATAGCTTTTTCTAAAAAAAACTCAAATGTATTTGTTGTTATTTTATTTACATTGTTGGACAAATATTTTTTTGCATCCTTGCTTTTTAGTTTAGTAAATGGAGGATTTCCAATCACTAAATCATACCTTTTGTCAAATTCATATAACAACGTATTAGCAATTATATAATTAATTTTAAAATTGCTTGGTATATCATATTTATCTAATAATAATTTAAGAATCGCTATATTTTTCTTATCAATATCAACTATATCCAAACAAACTTTTTTTGTTTTCTCATATTTTCTAAAAATAAACGGTAGAAAGTTTCCAATACCAACTGATGGTTCTAAAATACTAATTTGATCCTTTTCAAACTCCGGAAGTTGTTTATAAATCTCATTAATTATAAATTTATTTGTATAATATGCAGAATTATTTTCTCTTTTTGAATTCGTCAGTTCAGCAATTCGAGCTAAAGAAGCTATTCCTAATTTTAATGGATTTTTATATATAAAATTAATTAATTTGTCTGCATTTGCAAGATCATAGGATTCAATTGTATTATTTATCATCGCTGTAGTAAAATGTTCCTGATTCATGAAATCTTTTATCTTCTCTGCTATTTGACGAAAAATTTCTGTTGGTACTGCTTCTCCTATGCTTTGTCTTATTTTTATTTCTTCTTTTTTTAATACTCGTTTCTTCTCGTCTTCACTCATTTCATTAAGCTGCTCTAATGATTTATTTGTCCATCGAAAGTCATCTGGAATCGTCATTATTTTCATAAGTTCTCTAATAGAAAATACTCTATCTTCTTCAGGATGAACTGTATTTTGACTCGCCAATTGATCATTTCTTGTATGAATACAAGGTGCAACTTTATTCCAATATTGTCTTGTATATTTGTCTCCGTTTTTTTTCTTATTTGGAACAATTTCACCATTTACTATTTTATGAGGTCTTTTTAATTCATTCTTATTATCAAATGCTGATTCCCCCTCTCGCAAATCATGAATCCAACAACGCATTCTATCCGGATATGTTCGAAATGCATGATAGAAATCGTTTGAAGCAATCTCACCCCATTCTAAATTTGGCATTTCTCCAATTACTTGCCTTAAAGTTTTTTCTTCTCTATAAGCTGGATACAATTCTATTGGAGAAAGAAAATCTGACATCTCTTTAGATACTCCCATAACAACTGTTCTCGTTCTAGAAGAATTTGATCCATAATTTTTAAAATTAAGAATTCTACTCACAATAATATATTTATCACTTAATTCTTCATAAATTGTATCACCTATACTTTTTATATTCCCATCTAACGCTGTACAACCTGTTTTCATAAATGCCGCCACATTTTCAAATATAAAAAAGCGTGGATTAATCTCTTTAACTAGCTTTATAGACTCTACAACTAAACTATTTCTAACTATTTCATCTTTTGCTTTTTTATGATTTGCAACGGACATTCCCTGGCATGGTGGCGTCGCAATAAGTACATCCACTCTATCATTTCCTAGTTTTTCCCATTTATTTATTTCTTCAAAAATTTTATTTTTTGTTCCATCAGTCGTAATATCATCACAAATATATCCTGATTCAAATCTACATTTATTATTATATCTCTGAACATTCAATCTTCTTTCAATGATCTCATTTGTTGCTATACATTCAAATCCAGCTTTCTTAAACCCATAGCACCCAACACCTGCACAACTAAAAAGACTAATATATGTTAATGTTTTATCTTTTAGCATTTCATTACCTCTCGTTGTCTATGTCCAGTTTTTCTTGCATCTTCTGGTTTCTTTGACTCAGCTGGAATAAGCCATGTTTTTCCTTTTTTAATAACACCAAACACTCGCCCCTCTTTACATAAATAGGCTATTCTTCTTGCTGTTATTCCCCACTTCTCTGACATTTCAACCGTTGTTAAATATTCCATCTGATTCCTCCATATTATCTATATTATATTCATTTATCTGAATAATTGCAATACAAATCGAACAATAGTTCTATTTAAATATATGCATAGCAAAAGAGCATATATCTAACGCAAGGATATATGCTCCTTTGTTGAATTTCAAAAATATCAAATTAACTCTAACAAAGAATCAATCAATTATTTTAACTGAGCAGCAACCTCAGCCGCAAAGTCTTCTTCTTTCTTTTCAATA
>OHAC01003272.1_pt1 | contig 11638 bp, 13 predicted proteins | sample 1577051 | NCBI WGS metagenome assembly OHAC01 (sample SAMEA3541499, study PRJEB24748) | human gut metagenome | biome: human gut; feature: human-associated habitat; material: faeces | place: China | collected 2012 | reverse complement strand
CGACCAGTGTTCTCTATGAAAAATAGACGATTGAGTTTCGGATTGCCCTAATCATTTTTTGTTATTTGGAAAGGAAATCAATACCACACTTGCTATATTTATTGAAAATGGACAAGGAAAAGGCGTTGTACGGCAAGACATAAATGTACAGTGGATTTTACAGCAGGAGCAGCGAAATGGGCATGAAAAAATCTTTGTGACAGGTCACAACAGCCATGTCGCAAAATGGGGCAGTTCTGACTCGATGGGTAAATTTCTTTCCAAGGACGCAGCAAACGGTTACTATGTCATTGGTACCGATTTTTATAAAACCCATTGCAATATGCCGACCCGTTCGCCTGAAAAGCGTACAATTCAGGTGTTTTATTCCCATGACCCTTTAGCAAAGGCGGCAAAACTGGCGGGATTTGATATTTGTTGGTTGGATTTTACTAAAGTCCCGGAAAATTCTGAACTGGGTAGGCAGGCTTCTGAATACACCTATATGGGAACACTTGGAGAAAGCTACTCAATCATTATGCGACTTCTTCCTCCAAGTTATCGAATGTTTCAACCTCCTGCGGTGCTTTATGATAGTATGATATTTGTAACGGATGCGAACCCTACAAAAATATTAGAAGAATAACGTATGCAAAACTTCCAGCAAGTTTGAAAAAACCGAATCCCGAAAAACAGACCGTTGACCTGCGCCGTGTGCGTACAAAGTCGGCGGTCTTTTTTTATCCCCAAAATCAAAAAAGGAGGTCAATCACAATGGTAAGAGACTTCACGATGTTCGCACTTCCCGTGGCATTACGCAGGAGGAACTGGCGGTTCGCCTGGGACTGGCAAGCAAGCAGCATGTCAGCCGCATGGAGAATGGAGAACGCAGCTGCTCCATTGATTTGCTGATCGAACTGTCCCGCACCCTCCATGTCAGCACGGATTATCTTCTGATGGGCAGTGAGCCAAGTAAAGAGGAAGTCAAAAATGATCTTCTGAGCATTATTTCGGAGCTATCTACGATTGCGAAGAAAATCTAAAAAGCATTAGGCGCAATATAACTGCTGATGGCGTAGAATCTTGGTGGCTAACTTGGTGGATATCTTGATGGGTGTCATCCTCTAAGTTATCATGGGTTGCGTCATAGGACTTATCATTGGCTGTACCCATGATAGAGTGAGCATGAGTGATTTGAGCACCCTCACTGCCGTGGGCAATAAGGTGAATACAAAGATTCAAAACTGTGTGTGGGATCGATCAATTAAGGAGGCAGCAGAATGGAGTTAGAACTAACAGTATGAGGAACAATATACTGCATGAATGTAAATATTGCTTGGATATGTGGACTATTGTCCTTGAAATGCTCCTTTAAATATGATATCATTGGTTCGTACAAGGCGAAATAATGAAATGGAGGCTCTGACATGATCGTTTTAGACCTTGAGTTAAAGGAAATTTATGGATTTAATGATTTTCATATCAATTTCAGTTATCCAAAAAAGATTGTCAATTCGATTATCGATCAGGAACATCTGAAAGGAAGAGAGCGATTTCGCTATAAGAAGGCTGTAATTCTTATGGGTGCAAATGCTACCGGAAAGACCAGCCTTGGAAAGGCTTTGCTTCGTATTTTTGGATATATGACTGATGGAAATCCAACACCGCTGTATGAGATGGTTGCAGGCGATAAAGGATACTTCAGTATTGATTTTGTGAATGGTGATTATCGCCTGCAGCGGTTGTCAGCTCAGATTGATGCATCTAATCAGGAGATTGACATTCAGTATCAGACCGCAGACATTGATACGATGGATTCGTATGAAAAATGTGTAAGAAAACTGAAAGATCAAACGATAGAGGCAACCAGAACTACTGCAGCACTTAAGAAGCTGGTAGGTGCTGTTCGATATCGTTTTGCATATCCTGAAATAGAAAAATCTTTGAAACTTACAGGTGCGAATAAAAGCATCTTGTTGAAGACGCTGCGTGCTGTTATCGGAACGCTTGATCCTACATTACAGGACGTTAGTTTATCAAGAGATTTAAAGGATACCTTTATTATTCGGCGCGGTGGAATGGAAATCATCATACAGGAAGGTAAACTGCTGAATCGGGAGATACTGTCCAGTGGTACAGCAGAAGGAATTGATGTCGCAATGTTCCTTGCTGCAATGGCGACAAAAGAGAGCAGTTTCTATTATTGCGATGAACATTTTTCTTATATTCAGAGCGATATAGAAAAACGGATTTTCGGTATTATGCTGGATCGTATCGGAGACGATGAACAGTTGATTTTTACAACGCATAATACAGATATGCTGGATTTGAACCTGCCGAAGCATAGCTATGTGTTTTTGCGTAAGCATCTGGAGGAAGGCATATATCAGGTTTCTGCTGTTTCTGCATCGGATGTATTGAAACGAAATACAGACTCTTTACGCTGTGCGGTTGAGAATGACGTGTTTGCCTCGCTTCCGCAGGATTCGCTTTTGGACGAGTTGGAAATGGGGTGGGAAGATGAACAATAAGTGCATCTATTATGTAGAGGGCCCCTGTGAACAACAACTGATCGCGGCCTTAAAAGAAGCACCGGAAAGATTGATTCCAGGGAAGATAAAGGTCTTCAATGTGGTGCAGAATTTGATTCCCAAGTCACAGATGTTGTCTATTCAGGCGGGAACGACTGTCGTTTTGGTATTTGATACCGATGTACCACAGACATCAAACCTAAAAAAGAACTTGGAACTTCTCACCCGGTATTGCGGAAAGCTGAAAATCATTTTTCTTCCACAAGTTCTGAATTTGGAGGATGAGTTAGTTCGATGTACAGATGTGCGAACTGCGATGGAACTGACCAAAAGTGGAAGCGTTAAAAATTTCAAGACGGACTTTTGTAAGATGAAAACAAAAGATTGTCGTTCCATGCTTGAGCGTCATAAGCTGGATTATGCACGTTTGTGGATGGCAAAAACGCCTGAAGCATTTAATTTTGTGGAGAATAATAGTTTTCAAATTAAAACATTATAATCTTTGATGCCTCGTTGGGAAACCAACGGGGTATTTTTTTGCCCTAAGCTGGTTGTATAGAACACTGAAAAGTCAAAACGAACCGTAGGTAGTCCTGCAAGGACAACCAAAGTGCGCCTACGAGACCAACGCGAAATAGGAGGATTCTTGTTAAACTTACTTTGTAAGGACGAGAGTCCGGATGTCCCTTGAAAACTGAATACTCATTCTTCAGGTACATTCCTGTTTGGTCGAGCCTTCGACTGCACGCCATGAAGCCCATCGGGGCGATAGCGGTTTCGCAGAAGCAAATGCCGGATTGCAACCGGCGGCGGGGTTAAAGCCAGGCAGGGACAATGATACTTCCGTAATTCGCGGTCCGGCCATAAGGAAGGCGGGATGGTTAAATTCCAATGGAGCAGTGAAGCACACTGCCGTCTGTGAGAAATCCTACATCTCTGGGGTAATAAGAAAAAGTACAGAGAAACAATATTTTCAGAAAGCACTGCCGGGTGCTGTATCAGCATGATACCTGGCAGGCTTTATCCATATCAGTGTATGGAGATTGGAGACAACAGCAAATGAAAGAAAACTGGGTTTATCGGCGAGGTGATTTATATCTCGCCAATCTCGGTGTTCCGGTTGGATCAAAGCAGGGCGGTGTTCGTCCTGTTGTGGTTCTTCAGAATGATGTCGGCAATTATTATGCGCCGACGATCACGATTGCTCCGCTGACATCGAAAATTGAGAAGAAGCGAAAGCAGCCAACGCATTTCTTTCTCCGTAAAGCAAAGGGACTGGCAAAACCGTCTATGGTATTGGCAGAACAGCTCGACACCTGCGACAAGATATGCGTGATTCGCTATCTTGGGCGGGTAAGTAAGGGGCAGATGCGTGGGATTGACGAAGCTGTAAGGATTCAGCTTGGTTATTACATTCCGGAACAGGCAGAGAAAAAAAGACAGGGCAAATGCCGAAAGGAAGGCGAAGAAGGCGATGGATAAACTGATTACAAGGAAGGAAGCAGCCAGTATACTGGGAATCAGCGTAAAAACACTGGATGCTGCAAGAACAGACGGTTTGATCTCCTATGTTCAGTATGTGGAAAACGGCTGCGTTTATTTCACGGAAGTGGGGATTCAGGAGTACATTGCAAAATGTACGCACCGTGCAAAACCGATGGAACGTGCTGCGACATATCGCAAACCTCGAAGCTTTCGGCGGTAAAAATCGACATCGTTGAGTATGGACGATGAATCCGCAATAATGAAAGCAACAACAGGATTGGAGGTAATGATATGGCGGCAAGAAGAATGATGCTTCCCGATTATGGTACGGTGAGTATGAAGGGAACGCAATATTATCGAACCCGTGTAACAGATCAGCAGGGACGGCGGGTTTCCTTATATGCAAGAACGAGAGAGGAACTGTACCAGAAGGAACAGGAAGCGATCCAGCAGATTGAGAACAAGACGTATCGCCGCAGTACACCTACAGTGGAGGAGTATTGCGAGAAATGGCTGCTGATGCAGTCGGCACAGATCAGGATGACAACGCTGATTGACTATACATCGAAAGTGAAGAACTACATCATCAAGCCATTGGGCGATATGCATATGGGAGATGTAACAGCAGATGACATTCGCCTGGCACTGCTGGCGGCATCAAAAAAGTCGGCATCCGTGTACAAATCAGTGAACGTTCTATATAAGTGTATTTTCACGGCAGCAATGGAGAGTAAGATCATTGATGAGAATCCGACCATCTATCTGAAGAAGAATGTGGGAGGGATTCCCCAGAAGGACCGCCTCCCGCTTACGGATGAGCAGGTGAATAAGCTGCTGGATGCCATTTACGGCTTACCGCCGTATGTGTTCGTGATGCTGGGGCTGTACGCAGGATTGCGGAGAGAAGAAATCCTCGGACTTCAATGGGATTCGGTGTATCTTGATTGCGAGGCTCCGTATTGCGAGGCTCCGTACCTTACCGTTCGGAGAGCCTGGCATACGGAGCATAATCGTCCGGTGATTCTGACAGAGCTGAAAACAAAGGCAGCGCATCGGAATGTCCCTCTGCCGGACAATCTTCTGGAATGTCTGAAAGAGGCGAAGAAGACATCGACATCGGATTTTGTGGTTGCAAACCGGGATGGAGACCCGTTGTCCTATACGCAGTTCAAGAGATTATGGCAGTATATCGTAACCCGTACCACCAAGGAACGCTGCTATTATCGCTATGAAGATGGCAAGAGGGTAAAGCATACGGTGAAGCCGGTTCTGGGGCAAAAGGCGGCACACAATGGAAATGTGGTTTACAGTCTGGACTTTGAGGTGACTCCGCATCAGCTGCGGCACACCTATATTACGAATCTGATTCATGCTTCGGTTGATCCGAAGACCGTTCAGTATCTTGCCGGTCATGAAAGCAGCAAGATCACCATGGATATTTACGCCAAGGTGAAATATAATCGCCCAGAGCAGCTCGCAGGAGTGCTGGAAGATGCTTTTGCATCGTGGGATTAAGAGTAAATCAGAAAAAACTTAGGGCAGGGATGGTCAAAAATCCCTGCCCTTTTTACATACATTCGACATCCTTGAAGGAAGTAGTGTACGCCATGATAATAAGAGTAGCAACACCCAATGTATGAAGATAGACGAGGAGGAGAACACATGGCTAAAGGAAAAAAGCGCCCTGCTGAACTTCCGGAATACGGAACAGTGATGATGAAAGGGGTACAGTATTATCGTACCCGAATTACAGATGCAGACGGAAAGAGAGTGGCAATCTATGGGCTGACACGCGAAGAATTGTATGACCGGGTGGAAGATGCCCAGAAGAAAATCGCGGAAGTGGTTTTCCACAGAGAGAATCCGACCGTAGAAGAGTACTGCGAAAAATGGCTGTTGATGCGGTCTGGAACGGTAAGAACCAATACGTTGGAGGGATACGCGCGGATGGTGAATCGGTACATCGTGGGGCCGATTGGACAGATGTATATGGATGAGGTGACCACAGATGACCTGCGGCTGCTGATGGTTCCGCTATCAAAAGGTTCTTCCGGAATGTATGGTCAGCTCAATATGCTGATTAAGAACATTTTTAATTCGGCAGAAGAGAGCAAGGTGATCAAAGAGAATCCATCCAAAACGATTTGCGCAAGAGGAGGAAAGCCTGCGAAACGGCGCGAAGCTTTGACGGATGAACAGACTGCCATTTTGCTGGATAGCATTCGTGAGCTACCACCGTATGTTTTCGTAATGATCGGCTTGTACGCGGGATTGCGTAGAGAAGAGATTCTTGGATTGAAATGGGACTGCGTATTCCTGGATGAAAAAACGCCGTACATTTCTGTAAGGCGTGCATGGCATGTGGAAGGCGGTGAGCCGGTGGTCAACACACTTTTGAAGACTCCGGCAGCGAAGCGAGATGTTCCGATTCCCAAATGCCTGGTAGCCTGTCTCAAGGAAGCAAGGGAAAAATCAGAATCGGAATATGTGATCTCCAATTCAAAGGGAACTGTTTTGACGGAAGCACAGTTTGTGAGGGTCTGGAAGTACATAACAGTCCGTTCCACCGCAGAACGCTGTTATTACACCTATGTAAATGGGCAGTCCATCAAGCATAGAATAAAGCCAAGGCTTGGTGAGCATCAGCCGAACAATCCCAAGCTGGTGTATACGATGGACTTCAAGGTGACTCCGCACATGCTGCGGCACACCTACATCACCAATCTGATTTACAAAGGTGTTGATCCAAAGACGGTGCAGTATCTGGCAGGCCATGAGAACAGCAAAACGACTATGGACATCTATGCGAAAGTCAAGTATAATAAACCTGAGAAATTAAGCAGCGTTGTGAATGCTGCATTTGGGCTGCGTTAAACTGCACCAAAAATTTCGAGATTTCGTGGGTTTCCCTATGGGTTTACTGAGAGAGGAAAGCCCAAAAGCCCGCATGAATACTGGACTTTTTGAATCAAGGTCAGGTGAGTACGGTCTCAAGGCAGCTCGTCGCGTGCCTCAGCTCAGCAAGCGATAATCGACCGGCGAGACTTATCAAAAGGTTTATAATCCCCCCGGAAAATCAAGGCTTTCCGGGGTTTTCTTATATCTAAAATCACCTGATTCCGATGATGGAATGCCCGGTGTAGTGAGCAGAAGACAGTAGAAAAACCCTATTATATGAAATTGACAGTATAAAAGTATTTAATTTCGGAGGTGTCGGCATGAATAAAGACGAGAAACCGGACAGAATAGAAGTCAGAGGCGCAAGAGTCCATAATTTGAAAAATGTCAGTGTTGATATTCCCCTCAATGAGATCGTTGGGATTGCCGGGGTATCCGGCTCCGGCAAAAGTTCTCTTGCACTGGGAGTGCTGTATGCAGAAGGATCACGGCGATATCTGGAATCTCTTTCCACCTATACACGGCGGAGAATGACCCAGGCTTCAAGAGCAGATGTGGACGAGGTGCTGTATGTTCCAGCAGCGCTGGCTCTGCATCAGCGACCAGCGGTTCCAGGTATCCGTTCGACTTTCGGTACAGGAACAGAACTGCTCAACAGTTTGCGTTTGATGTTCTCACGTCTTTCCAGTCATCGTTGTCCCAATGGCCACTATCTGAAACCCAGCATCCAAGTGGCTGCCATGAACGGAGAATTGGTCTGCCCGGAGTGTGGAGAGCATTTCTATGCGCCGGGGGCAGAAGATCTTGCTTTTAATTCCACCGGAGCTTGTAAATGCTGCGGCGGCACAGGAATGGTAAGAACTGTTGACCGGGCAACGCTCATTCCGGATGAAAGCAAAACCATTGACGAGGGGGCCGTTGCACCGTGGAATTCTCTGATGTGGTCTTTGATGACGGATGTCTGCCGGGAGATGGGCGTGCGCACAAATGTTCCTTTTAAGGACTTGACAGAGAAAGAAAAAGAGATTGTCTATGATGGTCCGATGGAGAAAAAGCACATCTTTTATGTGCCAAAAAACAAGAGCAGTGCAGCTGTCGGTGATCTGAATATGACCTATTACAGCGCTACGGCAACCGTCCTCAATGCGCTGAATAAGGTAAAGGACGAAAAGGGGATGAAACGTGTCGAGAAATTCCTGAAAGAGGATGTCTGTCCGGATTGCCACGGAACAAGACTTTCTGAAGAAGCAAGAGCACCAAAACTGATGGGAATTTCATTGGCAGACGCCTGCCGGATGACCCTGAAAGAGTCCATTGCATGGGTAAAGCGTGTTCCAGAAGCTTTGCCGGAAGAAATGCGAAATATGGCAGAAACGATCTGTGAGTCCTATCTGGAAGTTGCTGCAAGACTGATGGATCTGGGACTTGGCTACCTGACTCTTGACCGGGCATCTTCCACACTTTCCACGGGAGAAAGGCAGCGGATGCAGCTTGCCAGAGCCGTGCGCAACCGAACAACAGGTGTTTTGTATGTTCTGGACGAGCCTTCCATCGGTCTGCATCCGGCCAATATTGTCGGCTTAAACGATGTGATGCACGATCTTATTCGAGATGGCAATTCTGTTTTGCTGGTAGACCACGATACGCAGATTCTGAAAGAAGCAGACTGGCTGGTGGAAATGGGGCGGGGTGCCGGAGCGGACGGCGGAACCGTGATTGCCGAGGGCACGATCCAAGACATTGAAAAAAATCCGGATTCGGTCATCGGCCCCTATTTGTCTGGTGCAGAGGCTGCCGGGAATCAGGCAAAATATAAAGCTGATTTTTCCGATGGAATCATCCATATGGAAACCGGACCAATTCATACGGTAAAACCGCTGAGCGTAGATATTCCTAAGCACCGGCTGACCGTAATCACAGGTGTATCAGGCTCCGGTAAAACAACGCTGGTGCTGGAAAGTCTGATTCCTGCGCTGGAGGCACTTTGTTACGGAAAGCGGATGCCGGAACATATCCGAACGATCAAAGCGGAAGGCATTCATCAGGTTAAGCTGATCGATGCAACGCCCATCGGTGTGAATGTGCGCTCAACCGTTGCCACTTATGCAAATGTGCATGATGAGCTGCGGAAGATTTACGGCAGAACAGCGGGGGCAAAGCTGCTCGGCTATAAAGCAGGAGACTTTTCCTACAATACGGGAAGTCTGAGGTGTCCGGTCTGTGATGGAACGGGGATGATTTCACTGGATGTTCAGTTTCTGCCGGATGTGGATATCCCTTGCCCGGAGTGCCGTGGCTCACGCTATGGAAAACAGGCAAAGCTGATCCGTTATACCAATAAGGATGGAGAGGAACGGTCTTTGCCGGAACTGATGAACATGGATGTCAATGCGGCGGTACATTACTGCCGGCACATGAAATCCGTCAGACCGAAGTTGGAGATTCTGCGCGATCTGGGACTTGGTTATCTTACGCTTGGCGAGGAAACACCATCGCTCTCTGGAGGAGAAGCACAGCGTTTGAAGCTGGCAAGTGAAATGGGTCGCAAGCAGACAGATTCGGTTTTTGTTTTTGATGAGCCGACCATCGGACTGCACCCAAAGGACGTAGAAACCCTGCTTAAGGTATTTGCAACGCTGATCGATAACGGAGCAACGGTCATCGTTATTGAACATGATCTGGATGTGATCCGCAGCGCAGATTATCTCATCGATATGGGGCCAGAGGGAGGCGAAGATGGCGGAAGGATCGTTGCCTGCGGTTCGCAGGAAGATATCCGAAACTGCAAGGAAAGCATAACCGGCAAATTTATCAATGCTCAAACGAGGTATCATGAATAAAGCATTTGTGGAAAGGCTGGATGCCTTGGGGTATGACATAGAACTACATTATGTAAAGAAAGAAGAGGTGTAAGATTGTGGCGTATGAATCACCATTAACAATCGCCGATGTCGTAAAGGATATATCTGCGAATAAATATGTGCTTCCCTCCATACAGAGAGAGTTTGTGTGGAGTACTTCTCAAATAGAAAAGCTCTTTGACAGCGTAATGCAGGATTACAGTTCTGGAAACAAAGGTATTCCCAGAACTGCAGGAAAAATATTTGGCTGATTCGAAGTTAGGACCGTGTCCCTGCTTCAAGGGGGTGATACATTTTTATTGAAGAGAACACCACAGCAGGATGATTTTTACCATCTGATGAATGGCAAGTTTTGCGGTGAGGCATGGGACGCAGTGAGCCGATATGTCTATACAGCTTTGCAGATAACTGTGCCAAACAAATCCCACTTTTTGGATACTGTTACAAATGCGATAACAAAAGGCGTGATAAAAAAATATAACAAACCATCGGATAAGAATATTCAGTTGAATGAGCTGGGGATTAAGCTTTCTAAATTGGCTAAGAAAGAAGGATGATTAAATGGATTATTTTGCTGTAATTGATACTGAGACAAACTGGAATAATGAAGTAATGTCCATAGGTGTTGTGATAGCAGAGAAGGATACATTCAAAAAGGTCGATGATCTATATTTTATAGTTGATCCCGAGTATAAGATTGGCGGTATGTTTTCTATGGTGCTTCCGGTAAAAGGAAGAGCACCTAAAGATATTTTATTGACACGTAAGAGAGTTATGGAAAAATTTAAAGAAGCTTTTGAAAAATATGGTGTAAAAGATTTGTATGCTTATAATGGCTCCTTTGACAAGAATTTGTTGAAAGAACTAGCTTCTTATAGATGGTTTGACATTATGAAAATTGCAGCATATAGGCAGTATAATGACAAAATTCCTGCCAGTATAGAATGCTGCAAAACAGGAAAAATGAAACGTAATTATGGCGTGGAACCTATGATGCAGTTGTTATCTGGTAATCGTAGATATACAGAAGTACATAACGCTTTATATGACGCGGCTGATGAACTTGAGATTATGCGGTTGCTTGGAAAAACGCTAGAAGAGTATATTGTTGCAGAAATTTGATTGATATCAAAAGCTGGTATTTTAAAGACAATCACACATAAAACAGCGGAGAAGTGATGGAATGACACGACAAGAATTATTTACATGGATACGTCAGCAGTATGGCACAGAGCCGGAATACCCCTGGCATGACCGGAATGCTGTGCTGCGGCATAAAGACAATAATAAATGGTATGGTGTAGTCCTGGAAGTATCTGCTGATAAGCTGGGACTGCCGGAGGCAGGCATCATGGATGTCCTTAATGTGAAAAGCGATCCGCTGCTGATCGGCTCGCTTCGCGTGCAGGATGGCTATTTTCCGGCCTATCACATGAACAAGGAAAAATGGATCAGTATTCAGCTTGGCAAACCGGAACTGGATGATGCGATCAAAGACCTGCTTTCTTTGAGCCATGAGCTGACAGCACCGAAAAAGCGAAACAACAGATTTTTTCATTAGTTCTTGACAAGTAACCATTCGGTAACTATAATAGAGTTACCGAATGGTTACTTTAATAAAGGAGATAATTATGGCAGAGGGTACAAAGGAACGGATTTTGAGAATCGCGCTGGAACTGTTTGCGCAGAATGGCTACCTGGGGACATCTATGAATGATATTGCAGGACAGTTGGGATTTACGAAAGCTGCCTTATATAAGCACTATGCCAGCAAACAGGAAATCTTAGATAAGATCGTGGAGCGGATGAACAAGATGGACTATGAGCGTGCTGAGGCGTATGAAATGCCGGAAACGGAACCAGACGGCTTTGCGGAAGCATATC
>OHAC01003265.1_pt1 | contig 11660 bp, 10 predicted proteins | sample 1577051 | NCBI WGS metagenome assembly OHAC01 (sample SAMEA3541499, study PRJEB24748) | human gut metagenome | biome: human gut; feature: human-associated habitat; material: faeces | place: China | collected 2012 | reverse complement strand
AGAATGTATAATTGAGGTGCTTCGGCATCTCTTTTTTATTATTCTTTAAAAGAGTCGTATTAGGTGTTTGTAAAAAGTGACACCTTAGTGTCTGAAAGGTTACATTTCTGTCCGAAATCTTGAAATGCCTGAAAATTTAATATATAATGTTAAATGGTTAACTGTAACGAAGAAGAATTATAAGATGAAGAGGTGTTACTGATGAAGATATGCTATAACAAACTTCAAAAACTTATGATTGACAATCAAATGAAAAGACAGGATTTAATGCGTGCAGCCGAAATTACATCATACGCTGCAACGAAGATAAATAAGAATGAGCCAGTATCTCTTGAAGTACTGATGAGGATATGTCAGGTGTTTCATTGTGACATCGGAGATATATGCGAAGTTATTTTAGACGAAGATTAAAACACGGAGGTAATTATAGATGGCAAGGGCTGCTAAACCAAAGAAAGAAATATCAATGGAAGAAGCACTTTGGAAAAGTGCTGATAAACTGAGAGGTTCTGTTGAACCTGCGGAGTATAAGCACGTTGTTCTGAGTTTATTCTTCCTTAAATTTGCCAGTGACAAGTTTGAGGAATGCCGTAATAAGATTATTTCTACACACGGCGAAAAGTATGCGGATATGAAGCCGTTTTATACTCAGGAAAATGTATTCTATCTTCCTGAAGAAAGCCGTTGGAAGTACATTATTGAAAATGCAAAGCAGGACGATATTGCCCTAAAGATAGATACAGCACTTTATACGATTGAAAAGAACAACCCGGCACTGAAAGGTGCTTTGCCGGATAACTATTACTCCCGCTTACATATTGATACGGCAAAGTTGGCTTCTTTGCTTGATGAAATCAATCGTATCAATACAGATGATAAAGAGAACGACATTATAGGTCGTGTATATGAGTATTTCCTTAGTAAGTTCGCTCTTGCAGAAGGAAAAGGTAAAGGAGAGTTCTACACACCAAAGTGTATTGTAAACCTGATTGCCGAAATGCTTGAGCCTTATGATGGAATACTTTATGACCCTTGTTGCGGTTCGGGTGGTATGTTTGTGCAGTCCATCAAGTTCGTAGAAGCACATAGCGGTAATAAAAAGAAAGTGTCTATTTACGGTCAGGAATACACAAATACCACTTTCAAACTGGCAAAAATGAATTTGGCTATCCGTGGTATTTCTGCAAATCTTGGAGAGATGGCAGCCAATACATTTACCAATGACCAGCACAAAGACCTTAAAGCAGATTTCATTATGGCAAACCCGCCTTTCAATCAGAAGCAGTGGAGAGCCGAAAATGAGCTTGTAGATGACCCTCGTTGGAACGGCTATGAAGTCCCGCCGACAAGCAATGCAAACTATGGTTGGATACTGAATATTGTTTCCAAACTCTCACAAAACGGTGTGGCAGGTTTCTTGCTTGCCAATGGTGCATTATCCGATGACGGTACAGAGCTGAAAATCAGACAGCAGCTTATAGAAAATCATTTGGTAGAAGCGATTATTATTCTTCCGAGAAACCTTTTCTATACCACGGACATCAGCGTTACCCTTTGGGTACTCAATAAGAATAAAAAGGCTCGTGTTGTGGAACAGAACGGAAAGCTCAAACGCTATCGTGACCGAGAAGATGAAATACTCTTTATGGATTTACGACAGATGGGCAGTCCTTATGAGAAGAAGTACATTGAATTGACAGAGGAAGATAGAGCTAAAGTTACAAGTGTATATCATAACTGGCAGCAGGAAGGCTATGAGGAAACTTATGAGAATGTGCCAGAGTTTTGCTATTCTGCTTCTTTTGAAGAAGTAAAGGAAAAAGGATTTACTCTTGTACCGAGCAGATATATTGAGTTTGTCAATCGTGATGAGAACATCGACTTTGATACAAAAATGAAGTCGTTGCAGGGAGAACTCAAGGAACTTCTTGTTCAAGAGGAAAAATCCAAATCAGATTTGCTTGCTGTATTTAAGGAGTTGGGATATGAAATCGAATTTTGATATTTTAGAAAACCATATCCGACTAATTGATACTCGGAACAGAGAAAGCATAACGGACAGAGTTTTGGGAATTAACATAGACAAGTTCTTTATGCCATCGGTTGCAAATGTCATTGGTACGGATTTGAGTAAATATAAACTGATAACAAAAGGAAAGTTTGCATGTAATCCAATGCACGTTGGTCGTGATGAACGACTTCCGGTTGCATTGTATGATGAAGAAGAACCTGCTATTGTTTCTCCGGCATATTTTATGTTTGAGGTAATAGATAACAGCATTTTGAATGAAGATTATCTGATGATGTGGTTTCGCAGACCGGAGTTTGACCGTATTTGTTGGTTACATACTGACGGAAGTGTACGTGGTGGGATTACTTGGGACGATATTTGCAGACTAGAATTGCCTATTCCGCCTATTGAAAAACAGCTTGAAATAGTGAACAGTTATAAGGCGATTACGGAGAGAATTGTTTTAAAGCAGAAGATAAATGATAATTTAGCGGCTTAACCGTGATAAAAGCATCTCTTGCAACTTGAAAAGCTGTCTGATTTCATCAGCGTTTTTTTCAATAGTAATCATTATAGGATTACAAAAACGTGCAAACTCTTTTTGAATATTCATTGGCGGAACGATGATAGGTACTTGTATCAATTCTGATTGTCGAATACCTGTAACTGTTGTTCCTGTTTTGCGAATATCAATTTGATGTTTTCCAATGGAATCTGTCAACTGAAAATACAATACAGTAGGTTCAATAATTGTTTTATTGGCTCTCATTGCAAATAATCGTTGGCTTAAGCAATATGTAGAAAAATCCGCAAGATAATAAAATTCTCCGAGTGGTGCTTCAGAGGTCATAAGAATATCTTGAGATTGTAATTTCTGCGGCATCCAGCGATTGTATAAATCATTATCAACATGATTAGCTATATCTAAATTCACAAGTTCGTGATTTTTAACTGACTTAGCTGATAATGCAATAATTCCTTCATTACTCCACTCACTACCAAGTTTAGTAGGAGTCAAACCTCGACGGTCAATGATTGTATCAAGAACATCTCCAAGAGTGAACAGAGTCCAGTCAATCGGATATGTACCAATTTCAGTTTCTTGACAGCATTCAGAGCATTGAACATATCGAATTTTATTAAAAAACATTATTGAAGCGGAAGCACGTAAATTATCATTTACGAGGGAGGATATATATGGATAAAGAGAAAGTGCTTGGCACTATAAAATCAGCCACAAGAAGTTTCGCAGACCGACTGAATAATCAGTATGCAGAAAACCTGGATGATGAATTTTATCAAGGCTTTGATTTATGTATGATGAAAATGATGAACTTATTGGTAGATTCAAATTTGAAAGATGCTGAAATAATTCGTCTTTTGCATAAACATTTCGATTTAAGATTATCCGAAGCTGAGGATATGATAAGAACAGCTAAAAACAGGAAAAATCGAAATAAAGGAAAATAGTAAGACGCTCCTACCAACGGCAGGAGTAAAAAAAGAACAGCCGTTGCGTGTCGGTTCTCAATAATCCAAAGGAGAAACGACAATGAAACAGAATCTAATTACCGATGTTGTCCAAGCTATGCTCCCATACTTGAACAACGCACAGACAGAAAAGTTGCAAGAGGTTCTGCAACACAGCTTATCCGACTACGAGGTAGTCGAGAACGAAGAAAAAAAGGAAATCTCGGAACAGAACTTAGTAGATCTGTTCCTATCGGCAAAGCACATTGAAGGCTGTTCTGAGAAAACCTTGAAATACTATAATGCAACGATACAATCAATGCTTGATGGCATTGGAAAAGGTATCAAACACATTGTAACTGATGATATTCGTTGTTATTTGACCGAGTATCAGGCTAAGAAAAAATCCAGTAAGGTTACGATAGATAATATAAGACGAATACTTTCCAGTTTTTTCTCTTGGCTTGAGGACGAGGATTATATTTTGAAAAGTCCGGTCAGGCGAATACATAAGGTTAAGACCGGAACGAGCATTAAAGAAACTTATTCAGATGAAGCACTTGAATTGATGAGGGATAATTGTACGGAACTCAGGGATTTGGCAATGATTGATATGCTTGCTTCAACGGGTATGCGTGTCGGAGAAATGGTGTTACTAAATCGTGAGGACATAGATTTTAACGAAAGAGAATGTGTTGTTTTCGGTAAAGGCGATAAGGAGCGAATAGTATATTTTGATGCAAGAACAAAGATACATTTGCAGAATTACTTGAATAGTCGCAAGGACGATAATCCGGCACTTTTTGTATCATTGCAATCTCCGTATAATCGAATGAATATCGGAGGTATTGAAGTAAGATTACGGCAGCTTGGAAAACGATTGGGACTAAATAAGGTACACCCTCATAAATTTAGGCGAACACTTGCAACAATGGCAATAGACAAAGGAATGCCGATAGAACAGCTTCAGCAGCTCTTGGGGCATAGAAGAATAGATACGACATTGCAATATGCAATGGTTAAGCAGAGCAATGTGAAAATTGCTCATAGAAAATATATAGGATAAGGCGGAGAAGATATGTATAAAACCATTGAGGAACTTGTAACAAGGGTAGATGAAAGAAATAATGGTGGAATAGTTTCAGAACTGATAGGTGTAAGTATTGATAAATGTTTCATTAAGTCTGTTGCAAATACAAATGGAACAGACCTTTCAAAGTATAAGATTATCCGTAAAAATGACTTTGCGGTAAGTTTAATGCAGGTCAGTCGTGATGGAAAAATACCGGTTGCAAGATTAGAGGAATATGAAGAAGCAATAATGTCGCCCGCATATCCTATTTTTAGAGTAAAAGATAAGAATGTTATTTTGCCAGAGTATTTGGAGATGTGGTTCAAAAGACCTGAATTTGATAGAGAAGCTGCTTTTATTGCAGTTGGCGGTGTGCGTGGTAGTATGCCGTGGGAAGAATTTGCAAAAATGAAATTACCAGTACCGACTATTGAAAAACAGCGAAAGATTGTGAATGCATATAAGATTGTTACAGACAGAATTGCATTGAAGCAGAAGATAAATGATAATTTAATAGACACCACTGATACAATTTTCTTCAAAATGTTCTTAGAAAATAAGCCGGCTGCCACAATATCTTTCACGGATATTGTACAACTTATGGGTGGTGGCACTCCTAAGACAGATGAAAATAGTTTTTGGAACGGTAATATTCTTTTCTTTACTCCTAAAGATATTTCACGTTCACCATTTTGTATTAGTACCGAAAAGCATTTGACCAATGAAGGGTTAAACAACTGCTCAAGTCGATTATATCCACCATATACAACGTTTGTTACCTGTCGTGGAACTGTCGGTAATTTAGCTTTAGCTGGTGTATCTATGGCTATGAATCAATCGTGTTATGCTTTGAAGGGAAAGAATGACTTTCCAGCCTTATTCGTATTCTCTTTTACTCGATATGCAATAGCAACGATGAAGAAAAAAGCATCGGGAGCTGTTTTTAGTGCATTGGTAACACGAGATTTTGAAATGGAAAAAGTATTTGAACCTAATTTGAAAGACGCAATTCTATTTGAAAAACGTGTCGAACCTTTTTTTGCCCAAATTCTTGCAAATACCAATGAAATACAACAGCTTCTTGACTTACAAAATGCTTTATTAACTCAGTTATCAAGCCGCTAAATTATCATTTAACGGAGGTGGTAGGTATGACAACCGCAGAAATAATTCAGATAGTCATTGGAATATTGTCATTAGTGGCAACAATAGCTGTTTCGTTTTTGATATATTGGTTACAAACACGACACGAAAAAGAAATTCAAAAGCTACAAGATGAAAAGGAACAGAAAGAATTAGAAACGAAAGCACGTTTGTTTTTAATTGATAATGAGTCTGAGAGAGATTATTTACCGTGGTGTGTTGTAGCTGCTAATGTGCATCCACTAGAAAGACATTCCAGAAAGATTTATACGGAATATTGCCGTTGTACGGAAGAACTTCAGAATGAAATATTGCATCAAGCAGGATATAAAAGTAATTCAATACAAGGAACTCGTTGGGTACAGAAATGTATAATGGATTTGGAGAAGGATATTGAGCAATATAATTTAGGTGGGGATTATCTGTATGATGGAGCAAAGTATTTTCATAGAAGTTATGAGAGATACCGTGATTTGCAGTGGAATGGTACGCCAAGCGTGTTTGAACCCATAAATAAGAACAATAAATTCAGAAGAACTTTCAATATAAATCAACTTTCTATCGGGGAATATGTAGATGAGTATTTTTATTACTATATTGATAAGAAAATGGAATTTAATGAAGATGTGCCTATTCCTCCAATGGATTATGTATGGAATTCTCAAAATATTGCAAATTGCGAAGAAGAAAAAGTGTGTATGTGGTTAATGGAATTGATTGAAGGTATTGCTATTGTAATAAGAAATAGGAAACCTGATGAAGAAATAAATCAAAAACCATTGGAATATACAGATGCACAAGCTGAAACATTTGAGGACAAGTATTATGAGGTAATACAACAGCTTTATAATACTTACTATGTGAGTGTTGACGAAAATAAGAGCAAAAGAAAGAAATGCTAACGCAAAAGGAGTGAACGCAATGGCAAATTTTAATGAACACGCATTGGAAATGTCAATAATGGAGTTGTTCAAAGACGAGGGATACACCTATGTCAGTGGCGACCAGATACACAGAGAAAGGACAGAGGTTCTGCTTACGGACGACCTGAAGCAATACCTTTATAATCGCTATGCGAAAGACGGTATCACACCGAGTGAGGTGGATAGTGTCATTCTAATGCTGCGTAATATTTCCGGTACGATTTATGAAGCAAACAAAGCTGTATTTAAGTTGCTCTGCGATGGCTTTATTCTTAATCGTGAGGACAGAACACAGAAAGACCTCTATATTGAACTTATTGATTTCGACACTCCTGAAAACAATATTTTCAAGGTGGTTAATCAGTTTGAAATTGAAGGCGTAAATAATCAGTTGCGTATTCCTGATGGCATTGTGTTCGTAAATGGTATTCCTGTTGTTGTTCTTGAATTTAAGAGTGCAGTACAAGAAAATACGACCATAATGGATGCATATAAGCAGCTCACAATTCGTTATCGTAGAGATATTCCGGAGATTTTCAAATACAATGCGTTTGTTGTTATCAGTGACGGAGCAAATAATAAATATGGTTCATTCTTCAGCCCGTATGATTTCTTCTACGCTTGGAGGAAGATAAACTCAGACGATAAAGAGCTGGACGGTATCAATTCTCTTGTAACAATGATAAAAGGACTTTTCCGAAAAGACCGTTTGCTTGAAGTTATCAAAGATTTTATTTATTTTCCGGATAACTCAGATAAGGATTTGAAGATAGTGTGCCGTTATCCACAGTTCTTTGCGGCAAATAAATTGTATGAGAATATCAAGGCTCATCTTCGCCCTGAAGGAGATGGTAAAGGTGGTACATACTTCGGAGCAACAGGGTGCGGCAAGAGTTATACAATGCTTTTCCTTACCCGTATGCTGATGAAAAGTAAATACTTTTCTTCTCCGACTATTCTTATTATTACGGACAGAACAGACCTTGACGACCAGCTTTCCAAGCAGTTTGTCGGTTCAAAAAAATATATCGGAGATGAAACTGTTGTAAGCATTGAGTCCCGTGAGAAACTTCGTGAGGAGCTTCAGGGACGAGAGAGTGGCGGTGTTTATCTGACTACCATTCAGAAATTTACAGAGGATTTGCAGCTTCTTACAGACAGAACAAATGTTATTTGTATTTCTGATGAAGCACATAGAAGCCAAATCAATCTCGACCAAAAGGTTAAGATTACAGAGTCAGGTGTTCAGAAAACCTATGGATTTGCTAAGTATCTGCACGACTCTTTACCAAATGCAACTTATGTTGGATTTACCGGAACTCCGGTTGATGGAACAATCGAAGTCTTTGGTGGTGTTGTAGACGCATATACAATGACGGAAGCTGTTAAGGACGGTATTACAGTTAATCTTGTTTACGATGGTCGTGCAGCTAAGGTTATGCTCAATCAGGACAAGGTAAGACAGATAGAAGAATACTATGCACAGTGTGAGCTTGAGGGAGCAAATGAACATCAAGTAGAAGAAAGTCAGAAGGCAGTTGCCAAAATGGAAGTTATTATTGGCGACCCTGATAGACTTCGTGCTGTTGCGGAGGACTTTATCAAACATTATGAAACCCGTGTGGCAGAAGGTGCAACCGTAGCAGGCAAAGCAATGTTTGTATGTTCTAACCGAAATATAGCATACGATTTCTATAAGATAGTAAAGGAACTCAGACCGGAATGGACAGAAAAAAAGATTTGTGATGACGGTGTTGTTCTGAGTGAGAAAGATAAAAAAGAGTTGAAGCCAATGGAAAAAATCAAGTTGGTTATGACTCGTAATAAAGATGATGAAAAAGACCTATTTGATATGCTTGGCACAAAAGAGGATAGGAAAGAATTCGACCGTCAATTCAAGAACCCAAAATCAAACTTTAAGATTGCCATTGTTGTAGATATGTGGCTGACTGGTTTTGATGTGCCGGAACTTGATACGATTTACATTGATAAGCCTATTCAGCAGCATACACTTATTCAGACGATTTCCCGTGTAAATCGTGTATGCGAGGGCAAGGATAAAGGTTTGATTGTTGACTACATAGGTATTAAGAAAAATATGAATACTGCCCTCAAGAAATATACGAATTTTGAGAGCGAAGAATTTGAAGGTGTGGAGCAGTCTATCACGATTGTAAAAGACCAGTTAGAAGTTCTTGGTCAGATGTTCCATAACTTTAACAGCAGTGATTTCTTCAATGGTTCGCCTACCGAACAGCTTGCCTGCCTGAACCGTGCGGTTGAGTATGTGCAGTTGTCTGAAGAACTGGAAAGAAGATTTATGGCAGCAGTCAAGAGAATGAAACAGGCATTTAACCTTTGTAGTTCAAGTGAGAAATTCTCTGATGAAGATAAAGATTATATCCATTTTTATTGTGCTGTCCGTTCTATCCTTTTCAAGTTGACAAAAGGCGATGCACCGGATATTGAGCAGATGAACGCTCGTGTCCGCAAAATGCTTGAGGGTGCAATTCAGTCTGATGGCATTGAGGAATTATTTGAAACCGGAAAGCATATATCGGTGGATATTTTCAGCGATGAGTATATGGATAAGATAAATGCTATTCAGTTGCCGAATACGAAAATTAAGATACTTCAAAGACTTCTTTCTCAGGCGATTGACGAGTTTAAGAAAGTTAATAAGATTATGGGTGTGGAATTTGCAGACAGACTCAAGAAAGTTGTTGATGAGTATAATAACCGTCGTCGTGATGAAGCGTATGCCAACGAAGTCCTTGATGATGTTGCGGAGCAGCTTGCACAGTTGTTGTCTGAACTGAAAACAGAAAAGAACTCCTTCAAGAATATGGGTATAGATTATGAAGAAAAAGCTTTCTATGATATTTTGAAAGCAGTTTCCAAGAAGTTTGAGTTTGAATATCCGGACGATAAAATGATTGAACTATCCAAGAGGATAAAGCTGATTGTTGATGATAAGTCACGCTATACCGATTGGTCTGCCCGTGATGATATTAAGGCAAACTTGCAAGTGGATTTGATATTGCTGCTTGATGAGTTCGGCTATCCGCCAGTAACCATTGATGATGTTTACAAGGAAGTTCTTGAGCAGGCAGAGAATTTCAAGAAATATGCGAATTAAAAACTGATTGTATCAGGAGTAATTTTCAGAAGATAGAACTTAGAAGAGAAAGGAATTGGGTTATGTCAAAATTAAATGTTGACCAAAAAACAATAAAAGATTTATTTCAGAGTAAAAAATCGGACTTTTTAATACCAGATTATCAAAGACCTTATGCTTGGGGCGAAGCTGAATGCAGAACGCTTTGGGACGATATATTTTCATTTGCTATTCCCGATGAAGGAAAGACAGAATTTGATAGTAATAGCGAGTATTTCCTCGGTCCGATTGTAACTTTTAGAAATGAGGATAAATTAGAGGTTATTGATGGACAGCAGAGATTGACAACTCTTATGTTGCTTTTAAGAGCGTTCTATTCTAAGTTCGGTCATATGCAGGACAAGGCTTCTATATCAACAAAGCAGAACATTGAAAAGTGTTTATGGAAAACTGATGAATTTGGCGAGCCTGATATGTCACAGCTCAAGATAGACTCTGAGGTTGCTACTGATAATGATAAGGAAGAATTTCTTGAAATATTAAGAACAGGAATTGTCAATAAAGAAATGAAAAGCAAATACGCTTGCAACTTCAGATTCTTCCAGAATAATATTGATGAATTTTTGTCCAAATACCCTACTTACTTTGCTTATTTACCTACCCGTATTATGAATAACTGTATTCTCCTTCCGATTGAAGCTGAGTCGCAGGATACAGCGTTGCGTATTTTTTCAACGCTTAATGATAGAGGAAAGCCGCTGTCTGATGCGGATATTTTTAAGGCACAGTTTTATAAGCATTTTTCTAAATTGGGTAAAAAAGAAGAATTTATTGCTCAATGGAAAAAGCTCGAAGAACTTTGTGAGAGAATATTCCATCCGATTTCTGGTACACCGATGGACGAATTGTTTACACGATATATGTATTTTGTCCGTGCAAAAATGGGGATTGTATCATCTACAACAGAAGCTTTAAGAAAATTTTATGAGAAAAATTCTTATGCCCTTTTGAAAGATACTAATACATTAACGGAATTGATTGTATTGGCTGAATTTTGGGAAGATGTTTCCAATCAAGATACCGAAAGATTTTCAAATAGAGTTTTGAAGCAATTTTTTGTATTGAACTATGCTCCGAACGGAATGTGGACATATTTTGTATCCGTATATTTTATGCAAAATAAAGATGATGAAGGTTTGCTTGATGATGAGAAGTTCTATACATTCTTGCAAAAGATAACTGGATTTATATGGACGTATGCTATTACAAATCCGGGTGTAAATGCACTTAGAACACCAGTGTATGCTGAGATGGTAAATATCGTAAATGATAAGCCTGTTGAATTTTCAAAATATAAGTTCGATGCAGATACTATAAGAAGTATGTTTGATAATTTCAGCTTCAATAATGCACGTCCAATTACAAAAGCAATGATAGCTTGGTGGGCATATCAGAATGATAAACAGCCACTACTTTCACTTGAAACTACTTTTGAGATTGAACATATTTATGCTCGGAATAGAAACGAGAAAGAAAATTCATTAACAGATGCTCGAAATGTAGAGTCATTGGGCAATAAAGCATTACTTGAGAAAAGAATCAACATTCGTGCTTCTGATTATCGTTTTACGGATAAGAAGAAGTATTATGAGGGATTTACAAACAGTAAAGGTCAGATAAAAGAGGGAACAGGTGTTGTTGAACTTCTTGACCTGACGGCTACATCGGCTGACTTTACCGAGAATGATATTATTGACAGATATAAAAAGATGATTGATTGCTTTATCAATTACTTGCAGAAAAACAGTTTGATTAAATAGTATTTTAGAAAGGTCGGGCTATGGAAACAAAGCCAAGGATTTTATACCTACAAAAGATTTTACTGGAAAGAACCGATGAAGAAAATCCTCTTTCCACAACACA
>OHAC01003258.1_pt1 | contig 11682 bp, 10 predicted proteins | sample 1577051 | NCBI WGS metagenome assembly OHAC01 (sample SAMEA3541499, study PRJEB24748) | human gut metagenome | biome: human gut; feature: human-associated habitat; material: faeces | place: China | collected 2012 | reverse complement strand
AATAAAAATATTGAGACGGAACCACTAAAAGGTCCGAAGTTCCGGAAACCGCGTACAGAAACGCAGAAACGGTGGAATTTTGCGCTTTGTTCACTGCGCCGCCTATTGTCAGACCTGCGACCCAAACTCGCACGCGCTGCGTGCTCAAACAAGGGTCTCCGGTCTGACGCTATGCTCGCTCACAAAGCAAATTCCAATGTTTCTGCTTATTCTGTACGCGGTTTCCGGAACTTCTACTTTATTGGCTCCGTTACGATAATTAAAACCGTGCAATCGTAAGAGATTTAAACTAATACCTTGTGCTTGCGTGGTTTTTATCTCTAGCGGAGCCAATGAAGATAATGGCTACAGTCAGGCATTCACTCTGCCAAAAAACAAAACACAACCAGAATGATATTTGGAAAAGTCTATTTTTACAGACTTTCGTTAATATCGTTCTGGCTGCGTTATTCATTATCGTAGAATAGTCAGTAAAGCAGAAGTTTCGGGGAGGGCATACAGAATAAGCAGATGCATTGGAATTTTCTTCATGAGCGAGCATAGCGTTTCCCCGGAGACCCTTGTCTGAACGAGCGCAGCGAGTGAGTTTGGGTCGCAGGGGAAACAATAGGCGGCGGAGCGAATGAAGTACAAAATTCCACCGCATCTGCGGTTCTGTAGGCCCTCTCCGGAACTTCGGACCCTTTCGTGCTATTCCCTTAAATTGATATCACCGCAAGCATCCCATCAGTTTTTCAAAATCCCCTCTGCACATTGGCCGGTAATACAGAAATCCCTGAATTTCATCGCAGCCCTCCTGCTTTAGGAAATCCGCGACTTTCTGGGTTTCCACGCCTTCGCAGACGATGGATTTTTTCATGCGCTTTAACATGTGGAAGATTTCTTCCAGGACGATGTGGCCGCTTTCGGAGATGGTGTCTCCGAGGAACATCCGGTCAATTTTGACTTCGTCGAAGAGCAGATCCTTTAAGGTGTTTAAAGAGGAGTATCCGGAACCGAAGTCATCCATGGAAATCTGGATGTTGCGGTTCCGGAGACTACGGATGACCTGGTTGACGGCCAGCGGATTGTTCACATAGGTGGATTCCGTAATCTCAAAGGTGAGGAAGGACGGCTCCACGCAGTAGGAATCGATGAGTTCCTGGATCTTCTGGATGAAGGTCTGGGGCTGCTCAAAGTGGACCGGGGAGACGTTTAAGGAGATGCGGAATCCCTGGGGCAGTTTCCCGGAATATTTGCGGAGCCACTGGAAGGTCTGTTCATAAACGTAATAGTCCAGATCCACCACAAATCCGTTCTGCTCAAAGAGTGGAATATAGATATCCGGGGACCAGAGCATTTTCCCGTTCCGGATCCAGCGGACTAAAACTTCCGCACTGGAAACCGCCAGGTTTGATGTTCGTACCTTTGGCTGGAAATAAATTTCAAATTCTTTGTTTTCCAGGGCCGGGTGGAAGGAATGCAGGATCTCGGCCTGCATTTTTTCCTGCCGGTTAATTTCCGGGGAATAGAGACAGGTGTGGCTGATCAGTTTTTTGGCAATCCGCCGTGCGACATTAGCACAGGAAATCATGGTTTCCGGTGTGACTTCTTCGTTCGGAATCAGGTAGATGCCGGAGTTGGTGCGAAAGAAACTGATGTGGTAGGTATCGCGGATCCGGTCACAGATTTTCTGGTCCAGTGCCTGAATCTGTTCACGAAGGGCATCTCCGGTCTGTTTGCTGACATCGGCGATGCTGATAAATACATCGGAGAAGAACCGGGCCGTAAATAAAGAAAGGGAATAGGCCGTCATTTCTTCGTAGACAATGTTTAAAATTTCATTTCCAAGCGGATAGCCGTATTTATCATTGATATAATGGAAGTTTTCAATATCGGTGGAAATCAGTGCAATCTGAAGTTTTCCGTACGCCTGAGACTGGATCAGGCGGATTTTCTCCGCAAGATATTCCGAAGATACGGTGGGAATTACCTGCGGATTCTGCTTTTGCTGTTCGGTAGCAGTGCGGGAATTCTTTTTATAAAATTTATCCTGATACATGTTTTTGTCTGCGGCGTTGATGAGGTCGTCCATCAAAAAATAGTGATTCCGGTAGCTGACCTCGAAGCCGACTGCGTAGCTTAAAGGCAGGCTTGCGCGGGTGTTGTATTCCTGCACCAGCGTGCTCAGATGCAGATCCATGTGTTTTAATTCTTCCGGGGTGGTGTTTTCCTGAATGATGATGAATTCGTCACCTCCGTAGCGGGCCAGGAAGCTGTGCTCGTCCAGAATGCGGGTCAGACAGTAAGCGAAGGCCTGGATGAATTCGTCGCCCTTTTCGTGCCCGTAGGTATCATTGACATGTTTCAGGTTATTCAGATCAAACATCATAACACCTACACCGAATGTGGTGGCGCGATCGTTTAATTCCAGAAGCTTTTTCTCCAGGGATTTTTTATTGTGGATTCCGGTGACATCCCGGTAGGCGTTATGGAGCAGGCGGGCCAGCAGCTCTCGCTGGATCAGGGCCAGTACCATGCAGAATACAAGCAGAGCCAGGGTCAGGCAGAGGTTGCGGTATATGGGGGTATAAGAGATATCCGGGTCGACCAGAAGCTTGACAAGATAAAGATTGAGTATCAGAATCAGCATGAGCACGCCCAGGATGACTTCACAAAGATGCAGGATGCTCTTGTTTCGTTTCATAAGGTTCTCCTTCAGTATAGTTGCTGCAGTTTTGATATGGATTGACAGCATCGGGATCCGCGGCCGGTTAATCAGCCCGTACGATGATTATTCGCGCAAAATCAGCGCCGATCGCGATCTTACTCTCCTTGACCATGACGATGTAATTGCCAAAAAAGACAGAAAGAATGTGGACAGCAGCGTTTTCTACAAAACCAAGGGTTTCCAGATAATGACGCTGTTCCTCATCACCGCATATTTTCTGAATCATTTACTGCTGGTTAATCTCAGCTAAATTCAGTGGCATGGTGTCCTCCTCTGGAAAATTTTGTTAAAGTTAGTTGCAGCTAACATCATAGCATAAATCCAAATCCTGTCAATCTTTTTCCATATGAAAGAAGTCTTTATTCCGGTATAAAACTACCAGAAACGGGGATAATGAGAAAGACTGATCAATAAGGCCAATTTACAGAACAAAGCCCTTATGATAGACTGTAGTCGGTTAGCAACAGCTAACATATAACCAGAAAATGTGTGCCGGAAGCGGCACAGGCAGGAGGATTTGACTATGATGTATCTGGAAATTGAGAAGGTAATTGGAAGAGAGATTATCGATTCCCGCGGAAATCCAACCGTAGAGGCTGAGGTTTATTTAACCGACGGCACCGTTGGAAGAGGCGCGGCACCGAGTGGCGCATCCACCGGTGAGTTTGAGGCACTGGAATTAAGGGACCAGGATAAGAGCCGCTTTGGCGGAAAAGGCGTTTCCAAAGCAGTGGAGAACATCAACACCGTCATCTCCGATGTGCTGTGCGGTATGGATCCGTCTAACGTTTATGCCATTGATCAGGCTATGATCCAGGCAGACGGCACAAAAGATAAATCCAGGCTGGGTGCCAACGCGATTCTGGCCGTATCCATCGCCAGCGCAAGAGCAGCAGCCAACGCAATGGAGATGCCGTTATACCGCTTCCTGGGCGGCGCAAGCGGAAACCGCCTGCCGCTGCCGATGATGAACATCTTAAACGGAGGTGCTCACGCAGCGAATACTGTAGATGTGCAGGAGTTCATGATCATGCCGGCCGGCGCTCCGAGCTTCAAAGAGGGCCTTCGCTGGTGTACCGAGGTGTTCCACGCTCTGGCAGCTCTGTTAAAATCCAGAGGACTGGCTACCTCCGTTGGTGATGAGGGCGGCTTCGCGCCGGATCTTGGCAGTGATGAGGAAGCAATCCAGGTCATTCTGGAGGCAGTGGAGAAGGCTGGTTACAAGCCGGGCACCGATTTCGTTCTGGCTATGGACGCGGCTTCCAGTGAGTGGAAGAGCGACAAGAAGGGCGAATATCTGCTTCCGAAGAGTGGCAAGAAGTTTACCTCCAAAGAGCTGGTTGAGCACTGGAAGAGCCTGTGCGAGAAGTATCCGATCTACTCCATCGAGGATGGCCTGGATGAGGAAGACTGGGAAGGCTGGCAGATGATGACCAAGGAACTGGGCGATAAAGTTCAGCTGGTTGGTGATGACTTATTTGTAACCAATACCGAGCGTCTTGCAAAGGGTATTGAGCTTGGCTGCGGCAACTCAATCCTGATCAAGTTAAACCAGATCGGTACCGTATCTGAGACTCTGGAAGCAATCAAGATGGCCCACAAGGCCGGCTATACCGCAATTGCATCCCACCGTTCCGGTGAGACCGAGGATACCACCATCGCAGACCTGGCAGTGGCTCTGAATACCTGCCAGATCAAGACCGGTGCGCCGAGCAGAAGTGAGCGTGTCGCGAAGTACAACCAGCTGCTCCGCATCGAGGAAGAGCTTGGTGCTGCAGCACAGTTCCCGGGTGTGAAGGCATTCAATATCGAACGATAAGATCAGTCGTCTGACAGAACTTTTAAGAGAACTTCCTGAAGGGCGAGTGCTGCTTTGGAGTGGTAGCGGCCTGGCGGAAGGGCTGTGGCGAGGCTGACGGAAGCACCGTCTGCACCCAGCGACAGAAATTTTGCATCCCGGAAATAATGCCGGGAACTATAGTAAGTAAAGGCCAGCCCATGGCCTGCAGCGCCCAGAGCGGCAGCCATAAGTGCCGTGAGGGATTCGTTGCAGGTGATGGGCTGGAGCCCGTTTTTACTGAAAATACGGCGCGCTTCCCGCCCGAGAATTGTGTCGTAGTCACTTAAGAAAAATTCATACCGGATGGCATCTGCCAGATTGACGTACCGGGGAATCAGGGAGGTTGTCCGGGAGTTTGCCGGAAATTTCCGGGCGGATTCCATAATCGGATGATTTTCGTGGGCAATCAGGCAGATCTCATCGTTCATGACAAAGGTGGACTGGATTCTGGAATCAGAAACCGGAAGCACCAGAAGGGCCACATCAATCTCACCGTTTAACAGCATCTGCTCCAGGGCCATGGAGTTTTGCTCTACAATCTGAACCCGGATTCCCGGGTAATCCAGCTTAAATGCGTTTAATACCGGAGGCAGCAGATAGGAACCGCGAAAACCGCTGATTCCAAGAATGACGCTTCCGCTTTTTAATTCTTTGAGATCCTGAATCTCATCCTGTGTTCTGTGATATTCTGCCAGTGTCGCATGGGCATATTTTAACATGATCATTCCGGCTTCAGTTGGCCGGACTCCTCTGGATGTGCGGACAAACAGTCTGCTGTCCAGATTGCTTTCCATGGTCTGCAGAAACTGGCTTAAGCTGGACTGGGCCATATAGAGCCGGTCAGCCGCTTTTGAGATACTTTTTTCTTCTGCAATCGCGATCAGGTAATTCAGTTCTTTGATTTCCATAACATCTGTATCCTCTTTTATGTAACATAAGCTATCGGTTTTTCCGATGACGAGTATAACATATTTTGCCTTTTTCTGCTATCAGAAAGTGAATATAATAAAGATATGCTAGCAAATGAGAATCAAATAATAAAAATCACCAGGAAGAGGGGAGAACAAATGGGAACAGTATCTTTACACGGTGTATGTGATATGCATGTACATACGAACCCGGATTTACGGCTGAGAGCCTACGATGATTTTGAACTGGCGGATGCTGCTGTCCGTGTGGGAGCAAAAGCAATTGTGATTAAATCACATCTTGGCTTTACCGTAAACAGGGCGTATCTGACGAATCAGTACGTAAAGCGGGTCTATGGAGAAAATACCGGTTTTACCATGTACGGCGGCGTGGTCATGAACAAGGTAGTTGGAGGGATCAACCCGGAAGCGGTAGAAAAAGGATTAAAGCTCGGGGCGAAAGAAATCTGGCTTCCTACCCAGTCGGCAAAACGTCATCTGGAAAAGATGGGACAGGATCCGGAAAAGGGAATTGAACTGGTGCGGGACGGAAAAGTAGTTCCGGAACTGCTCGATGTATTCCAGCTGATTAAAGATTACAATGTGGTGCTTGGAACAGCGCATGTTTCACCGGAAGAAGCCTTTGTGGTAATCGAGGCGGCAAGAGATGCCGGAGTAAAGAAAATCGTGGTCACACATCCGGAGTGGTGGGTTGTGGACATGAGCATGGAGGATCAGATACGTCTGGTGAAGGATTATGATGTAATTCTGGAACGCTGTTATGCGCAGAACATGGGTGGAGGTGTTTACAAGAGCAACCTGCCGGATAATCTGGAGATCATCAAAGCAGTGGGATATGAGCATGTGATGGTGGACACAGATGGCGGACAGACCGAGAATCCGCACTGGGAGCTGGCTCTGGCAGAGTATATGCAGTATCTTGTGGATCATGGAATCCCGGAGGAGCAGGTTTACCATATGACGAAGACGATCCCGTACAGACTTCTGGGAATCGAAGAATAGGGGGAGAAGTGGATGTTAAGTGTAGCGATTATTTTAGCGATTGCGCTGGCAATCTTTCTGGGGTATAAGACAAAAATCAATACGGGCCTGTTCTGCATCGTGTTTGCCTACATCATTGGATGCTTTGTTATGGGATTAAAACCGAAGCAGGTGATTGGATACTGGCCCACCAGCACGATGTTTGTAATTCTGTCGGTTTCCCTGTTTTACAATTTTGCGGCCATCAACGGAACTCTTGAGAAGATGTCCGGTGCTCTGTTGTACGCATGCCGGAAGTTCCCGGGACTTTTACCATACGCGCTTTTAGCCGTAGCAGTTATTTTGTCTGTGATGGGAGCTACCTATTTTACGGTTCTGGCATTTCTGGCACCGATCACTCTGGTCATCTGTGATGAATCCAGAATGGACAAGCTGACCGGCGCGGTGGCCATCAACTGCGGCGCACTGGCAGGCGGAAACTTTCCGACCTCCAATCTGGGCGTCATCTTCCGCGGACTGGCCGATACCGCGTTTGAGGCATCTCCGGATGTGGCAGCAGTGGAAACCTTTGGAATGGAAATGAAAATCTTTCTGTTCTCTGTACTGTTTTCTCTGATTCTGGTTACGATCTCCCGCTTTGGATTTAAAGAAAACCGGAATATCGGAAAGGGCGTTACCTTTAAGAAACCGGAGGCATTTACAAAAGACCAGAAAATTACCCTGTCTCTGATGATGATCATGATGGTAGTGGTTCTGATTTTCCCGCTGATGCAGATCCTGATGCCGGGCAATGCGGCAATCCAGTATGTCAGCAGCAAAGTGGATGTGGGCCTGGTAGCGATTGTGTTTGCAGTGATCGCGCTGTTATTAAAGCTGGCTCCGCAGAAAGAGGCACTGGCAAAGATTCCGTGGAATACCATCGTGATGATTGCCGGAGCTGGTATGCTGATCGCGGTAGCCGTGGAAGCTGGTACCATTGATGCGTTGTCCACCTGGATTGGTTCCAATGTACCGAAGCCGCTGGTTCCGATCGCATTTAGTATTGTGGGCGCGATCATGAGTTTCTTCAGCTCTACCACCGGTGTGGTTGCACCGGCACTGTTCCCGCTGATTCCGAATCTGGCTGCTTCCGCAGGGTTAAGTTCCTCCGCGCTCTTTGCCTGCACCATAATCGGAGCACAGTCCAGCGCAATCAGCCCGTTCTCATCCGGCGGTTCCCTGATCCTGGGCTCCACTCCAAAAGAAGAAGACCGGAATATGCTGTTCAACCGACTTCTGATGGTTGCAGTACCGATCAGTGTGTTGTTCGGAGCAGCGTATAACTTTGCGCTGGCGATGATTCTGTAGAAAATTTTTGATTGTAAATCAGGAAAAACGGCTGTTCTCCGGATGAAGGGAGAATGGCCGTTTTTCGTATGGTGGTGAAAGTCAGTTGTTTTCAGTGCTGCGGTACTTCGCGTTCTTCTCTTTCAGCTTTGCCAGATACTCATTGGCTTCCTTTTCAGACTTGAAGTGCATTTTCGGGCCCTGGGGGCTGAGCTTTAAGACGTAACCGCCGGTATTTTTCTTTCTGAACATGGTGGATTCCTTTCTTGCTTATGAATGGTTTTAGTTTAGCATAAAGCGCACAAAATGAAAAGTGTTATAGTTAAATACTGCTAAAACAATAAAAATGTATTGATTTAAACATGAAATAGCATATAATAAAAATAGATAGGAATTAGATGAGCAGGAAAGGAGAAGCAATTATGGCATGTACAATACAGGTGCGGGTTGATGATGAACTCAAAACAAAGTCCGATAATTTATTCAAAGAACTGGGAACGGATACAACAACAGCGATTCGTATGTTTCTGACGCAGGCTGTAGCAAATAATGGTTTTCCGTTTGAGATAAAAAGGAAAACCGTAAATCCGTTCACGGCATTATCGGAAACGGAAGTGTTGGATAAATTGGAGAAGGCACGCAAACACGCTGATCAGGGGGAATATCGGGATGCTGCTGTGATGGTAGCCGATATGAAGGCAAAATATGGATTATAAAGTTGTTGTTACATCCGGTGCGGAAGCAGACTTGGACGGTTTTGTAAGATATCTTCTTTTGGAGAAGAAAAATGCTCAGGTAGCACAGAATCTTTTGGATGATTTTGATTCAACCAGAAGAATGCTGGAACGAATTGCCGGTAGTCTGAAAATGTGTGAAAATCCCAGACTAAAAAAGTTGGGATATCGAAGAATTAATTTTTTGTCACACAGATATTTTTTGCTTTACCGTGTTACAGAGGATGTGGTTTATATTGATGCGATTTTTCATGAAATGCAGGATTACGAGAACCATATTTTATAGACTGATTGTGAAAAATTGACAATAAAAAGTCGAAAATAAGTTGACATGTCGTCAAAATCATGGTAACATGAGGATAAGATGATTTGGATAGCAACAGATTGGGTTGTTACTGTACGGCAGGCAAAACCAGTTCTGAACGATATTTTGTGATGCAGATATTTGTTCAGAATTGGTTTTTTTATTTCTTTTATATTGCCTGATAATATAAAAACAGATTAGATCGTTGAAGACCGGCTGGTACTGGTGGGGACAAGTATGAAAATTGAAAAAGTGATTAACAACAACGTGGTCAGTGCCCTGGAAGACGGACGGGAAGTGGTCGTTATGGGAAAGGGCATTGGCTTCCAGCTCCGGGCTGGCATGGATATTCCAAACGAGCTGATCGAGAAGGTATTCCGTCTCGACAATCCGGGGATTATGGATCAGTTCAAGAGCCTGGTCCAGAAGCTTCCGCCGGAGCGGCTCCAGATTTCCGCAGAGGTGATCCAGTATGCAAAAGGTGTTATGAATAAAAAACTGAATCATAACATTTATCTCACGCTGACGGATCATATCAATTTTGCAATCGAGCGGTATCAGAAGAAGATGCTGTTTGGCAATCCGCTTCTGCGGGAGGTTCGTACCTTTTACAGGGAAGAGTACCTGATTGGCACTTTTGCGCTGGATCTGATCGAGCGCAGGCTGGGCATTGCTTTTCCGGCCGATGAAGCAGCTTCCATCGCCCTTCATATTGTGAATGCGGAGTACAACACCCGCATGCGTGACACCATTGACATGACAAAGATCATTCAGGATGTCCTTAAATTAGTGGGAGATTATTTTCATATAGAGCTGGATGAAACCTCCACGAGCTACGAGCGCATGATCACGCATCTGCGTTTTCTGGCACACCGGATCTACAGCGGAGAGTCACTGGATGACGGAGCCGGTCTGGAAGAATTTCATGCCATGATCCGGCAGATGTATCCGGAGGAATACGCCTGCAGCAGAGGTGTGAAGGATTTTATCTGGCAGACCTACGGCCATGAAGTGTCGGAGGAAGAGGTATCCTATCTGTCTGTTCATATCCGACGGGTTAGAAATTGCAGTCCGCAGGCTTAAGAAAAACGCTGTCACAGGGGGGGGAGTGCATCGGCGGCATGCAGAAAACACAGACGGAAATGGATGGCAGAAAAAAGAAAGGGGAAGGGCGTTATGTTTCAGACACTGAAAAAAATGTTTGGAGGGAAAAAGGAGGCGGCTGAGGTATTATCACCGGTATCCGGTTCAGTAGTTCCGCTGAGCGAAGTGAATGATCCTGCCTTTGCGCAGGAGATCCTTGGAAAGGGTGTGGCTGTGAAGCCGTCCGAAGGAGAATTCAGGGCACCGCTTTCCGGTGAGGTCACAGTGATGTTCGACACCGGACATGCCGTCAGCATCAGGGGAGATAACGGTGCTGAAGTCATTGTCCATATCGGGCTGGATACGGTGCAGTTAAAGGGACAGTATTTTACGGCCCATGTAAAGCAGGGAGACCGTGTTCAGGCCGGAGATCTTCTGATCACGGCAGATTTAGAGCAGATCCGTGCAGCCGGATACGATGTGATCACGCCGGTCCTCATCTGCAATACACCGGATTTTCCGGATATGGTCTGTCACACCGGTATGCAGGTAAAGCCGGCTGATCCGATCATTACCTTATGATTATAAAAAGAACGGAGTGAGGAGATACGAGCTGTATTACGGTCAGACTTCAGGATCCGGAGGGGCTTCATGTCCGCAATGCTGCGAGGATTTTTGCGGCAGCAGGAGACCTGAATGCAAAGATCCGGCTTTGCTTAGGGGAGAAGACAGCAAGGGCGGATCACATCCTGGAACTGATGGCCATGGAGGCCAGAGCCGGAGATTTTATTGAAATCCAGGCGTGTGGCGAAGATGCAGAGCAGGCAGTAAAGACAATTGCGCAGATTCTGCAGAAGTGAGCTGGCAAACCGACTCTTTCATGGCTGTTGTTATATGCAAATGTGATTTGAATCCATTGGGGAATGGTTCAAATAAAGAAAACGCCGAGAGGCGAAAAAAAGAAAGGGGTTTTACATTATGATGAAGTTTTTCCAGAGATTGGGCAAAGCTTTGATGCTTCCGGTAGCATGTCTTCCGGTATGCGGTATCCTGATGGGAATCGGATACATTCTGGCACCTGCGGCAATGGCAGGTGAGGTTCAGGGCTTCACGGCAGGAGGCCTGAGTTATTCCATCGGTCTGTTCCTGATCAAGGCCGGCGGAGCGCTGATCGACAATATGTCCTGGCTGTTTGCAATTGGTGTTGCAGTCGGCATGGCAGATGACAGTGATGGTACAGCAGGTCTGGCAGGCCTGGTTTCCATGTACATGATCACTACGCTCTTAAGCAGCGGTTCCGTTGCCGGTATCACCGGTCACGAGGCAGCTCCGGCGTTCGGCAAGATCGTGAACCAGTTCGTTGGTATTGTTTCCGGTCTGATCGGTGCGAACTGCTACAATAAGTACAAATCCGTAAAACTTCCGGATGCGCTGGCATTCTTCAGTGGCAAGCGTGCAGTTGCGATCTTCACCGCACTGTATTCTATCGTGGCAGCACTTGTTCTGTTCTTTGTATGGCCGTTAGTTTACGGTGCACTGGTTACTCTGGGTGAGACCTTTATCGGCATGGGCGCTCTGGGTGCAGGTATCTATGCATTCTTCAACCGTCTGCTGATCCCGTTCGGTCTGCATCATGCACTGAACTCTGTATTCTGGTTCGATGTAGCCGGAATCAGTGATTTAAGTAATTTCTGGGGCAACACCGGTGTTTACGGACAGACAGGTATGTACATGACCGGTTTCTTCCCGTTCATGATGTTTGGTCTTCCGGCAGC
>OHAC01003255.1_pt1 | contig 11686 bp, 8 predicted proteins | sample 1577051 | NCBI WGS metagenome assembly OHAC01 (sample SAMEA3541499, study PRJEB24748) | human gut metagenome | biome: human gut; feature: human-associated habitat; material: faeces | place: China | collected 2012 | reverse complement strand
GATGAAAAAACATTCTGCGTTATTTAACTGAAAGTCAATGAGACAGCACACTAGGACGTTTTTTGATCGTTTTCTGATATAGAAAACAACGAAGGAGATTTTACCAGATGAGTACGCTAAAGGATGTTGCAAAGGAGTGCGGGCTGTCGGTGACGACGGTTTCCAGAGCATTGAATAACCGCGGGTATATCAGCAGTGAAGCACATGAAAAGATTCAGGCTGCCATGAAGAAGCTGAACTATCAGCCGAATGAGATCGCGAGATCTCTGTCAAAGCAGTCATCAAAGAGTATCGGGGTAATCATGCCCTATATCGATCAGCCGTTTTTTTCGAGGCTTCTGAATTATCTGGAACTGGAAGCGGATAAAAAGGGCTATATTCTTTATGTATTCTGTTCCAAAGCATATGCTGCCAAGGAGGAGGAATATCTGGAAATCTGCAAGCGCCACAGGGTTGCGGGGATTATCCTCTGTACAGATGCGGTAAACATTGATAAATTCGCAAGTGTCAGCGTACCGATTATTTCTCTGGAGCGGGAAATCTCCTATGCGGCGGAAAGCATTGTCTGTGACAATGAAGCAGGCGGAAAAATGGTAGCGGAACATCTCTACAGGCAGGGCTGCCGGAAGCTTCTGTATTTAAACCCGGGTCACTGGACCGGGATGCAGAGTGACAGCCGTGGAATCAGCTTCAGAAGACAGGGCGAGCAGATGGGAATGCAGGTAAAAGAATACTGTGCGACCTGGGAAGAGCATAAACGTCTGGACTACCATAAAACGATCCTGGAGGTTCTGGAAAAGAATCCGGATGCGGACGGAATTTTCTGCAATGGAGATGCGATGGCTCTTCAGACGATTCAGATCTGCCACAGAAAGGGAATTGATATACCGGGACAAGTCCGGATCGTGGGTTATGACGACGCGCAGCTGGCGGAGCTTTCCTGGCCTCTGCTTACCACCGTCCACCAGCCGATCCGGGAAATGGCGGAAAAGGCCATTGAATCTGTGGACCGCCTCTGCAATGGCAAAAAGATCGCGGCGAAGGTTTTGCTGCCGGTGACTCTGGTCATCAGAGAGACAGCATAAGCAAAAAAAAGATATCTGGCTGAGGTTTTCAACCCTGAAAAGTTGAAAACTTCAGCTTTTTTTACCCCAAAACCGGATTTTCAAAGAGAGTGTAAGGCTCAGACAGTAATTTTATGTGCAATATGCCAGAAAAATGGTGTTTAAAATTATTAAAGTGTACGAAAAATATGTCAACGGGTTGACATACGGCGAATCATATATTATACTCTGTTTTGTAAACAAGGTGTGAGGCGCCCACACCGAAATCGTGAAAATATTCGATCAACCGTGATACGAATGGAACAGGATCTGACCGAATCCCAAGAGATCCGTCAGTCAGGAAAACAGGAGGCAATTATGAAAATGAAGAAATTTGCAGCAATGATGCTGGCAGGAGTTCTGGCTACCACAACCATGGGTATGGGAGTTAGTGCTTCCGATGACGACTATGATTTTTACTTTTTCAATATCAAAGGTGAAGATGCAGATGCCATGCAGGCAGCAGTAGATGCCTACAAAGAGGAAACCGGAGTAACCATAAAACTGTTTACTCTTGGTTCCGGTACTGACAGTTCCGAGGCTTTAAGAGCAGATCTTCAGTCCGATCATATGCCGGCAATCTTCGGTGTACAGGATGCACAGAGGCTCGTTGAGTATCAGGAGGGCGGATATACAATGCCTCTCAGCGATGCTACCAACGAGGAGTTCAAAGCTCTTGCAGATGCTATCCCGGAGAACTTCTATCTGACCAGAGACGGTGAGACAAACTACGGCGTACCCCTTAACATCGAGGGATATGGCTACATTGTAGATACCAGAGTAATCGGCGCTATGTTCGGTGAGGACAATACCGATGCATTTATCGAAGCTTACAAGACTGCTTCTTATGCAGAGTTTGAGGCAATGATCAATGCAATGCAGCAGTACATCACCGATGGAACCGCAGATGACATCACCTTAAGCGGAAGCACCTTCTCCTTTGCAGAGAAAAACGATATCACCTCCAAACTGAAAGGTGTCATTGCAGTAGCTGGTTCTGAGAAATGGACCTACGGCGACCACCTGGTAAATATAGCAGTAGACGGCGTTTTCTCTGACTCCGTTGCAGCAGCAGAAGCAACCACCGAGCAGCTGGAAGCTGGAAAACCGGTTTGGGAAGCATATGCAAAACTTCTTGACCTCCTGACCTCTCATGCACAGACCGAAAGAGGACCGGAGCTCATCAACCAGACAACCAACGGTTATGATCAGGCAGTAGCAAGCTTCGCAAATGGCGAGACCGTATTTATCAAACAGGGTAACTGGTGCTACACCAATATTACCAAGGCAAACGCAGATATCGCTGATTACATGACCTTCCTGCCGATCAAACTGGATGTTACCGATGAGGATCTTACCTCTGGTATCACTGCAGAGCAGATGAACACCTCCATCCCGGTATTCGTACCTCAGTACTACTGCATCAACGCAAAATGCAGCGATGAAGAAAAAGAAGCAGCAGAGAAATTCCTGGTATGGCTGAACACCTCTGAGACCGGTATGAAATATGTCATCGAAGAGTGCTCCTTCATCCCGTACAATGCAGATCCGGATGTTACCAGCGCTGGATACAGCCTGGGCGACAGCATTCTTTCCTATGTAAAAGAGGGCAAGACCATCACCAATGCATACGCAGGTATGCCGGCTAACTACGCTACATATACTTTAGGTGCTCATCTCCTTGAGAACTATGTAAACACCGCTGAGTGGCCGGAAACCGCTTACTCCGATATCGCTGATTTCATCGTAAGCAGCTGGAGCGAAGCAGCAGGTTTATAATTTTTGTAACTGTTCAGAGCCAAGCAGATTTTCGTGCAAAAGTGTGAGGCATGCTTGCATGAATGAACACTTTTACATGAAAATCTATTTGGCGGATACGCCAAACCGACGAAATGCGTAGCATTTTGGAGGTGGCTCTGAATAGTTATTAATTTTTAAAGAAAAAAGATTGATCCATAGAGGGTGTGTGGAATACCGCACACCCTCTATATGAATCCGAAGAAACGCTGCCAGTGCAGCAGAATGGTGGTAAGTATGGATAAATATTATCGTAAGCGGCTGGTACCGCTTTTACTTCCGGCTATGATCCTGTTTATCATGGTAATTCTGATCCCCTTTGGAATTGGCGTAATCTATTCTTTCTGCGGGTGGAGAGGAACTTACTTTGCCGGAGGAGATCATTTCTATGATGCTTTTGTAGGATTTCAGAACTATATCAAAGTGTTTAAATCTTCCAAATTCAGAGATTCCTTTGTATATACACTGGAGTTTACCGTGGTTGCTGTGATTGCATTGAATATTGTTTCTCTGATCATGGCACTGCTGGCAACATCCGTTCATAAGGGAGCCGGTGCTTATCGTACTATTTACTTTATGCCGAACCTTCTGGGCGGCTTGGCTCTTGGTTATATCTGGCAGTTCATTTTTGAGATCATTTTCTCTCAGCTGATTTTCAACAAAGATGGAATCATCAACATTCCGTTTTTCTGCAACATGCTTCAGGACCGTTACAAAGCAATGATTGCGCTGGCTATTCTCGTTACCTGGCAGATGGCCGGATACATGATGCTGATTTATACGACAGGTCTGAACAACATTCCGACCGATCTCTCCGAGGCGGCTGCTATCGACGGTGCAAACGTATTCCAGAGATTCCGTTATATCACGATCCCGATGCTGATGCCGTCCTTCACCATCGTATTTTTCCTGACTCTGTCCAAATGCTTCATGTTGCTGGACCCCAACGTAGCCCTGACAGATGGTAACTTCAATACCCGTCTTCTGGCTATGCAGATCTTAAGAACCACGAAAGATACTAACCCGCCGGATTACGGTCTGGCTCAGGCCCAGGCAGTTATTTTCTTCCTGCTGATCGCGGCTGTTACCCTGACTCAGGTAGTAGTTACCAAAAAGAAGGAGGTTGAGATGTAATGTCAATGAAAAACAGACATGTACTGGGAGAAGCAGTACGTCACCTTATTCTGATCATTCTGGCTCTTTACACACTGGCTCCTTTGTTGTTCCTGTTTGTAAATGCGTTTAAGTCAAACAATGAAATCATTGCTTCGCCGGTAGCGCTTCCGGAACACTGGACTCTCCAGTATATCAAGACAGCAATGGAAGCAATCAACTTTGGAAAAGCTCTGGGACTGACCTTTATTATTACTTTTTTCTCCATCCTGCTTCTGGTAATCGTTTCCTCGTTTGCCGCATGGGCAATGGTGAGAAGTAAAACCATCCTTTCCAACATCGTGTTCCTCTGCTTTACCGCAGCTATGCTGGTACCGTTCCAGTCTCTGATGTACCCACTCCTGAGCGTGTTTGAAAAAATGGGACTGAAAAACGTACAGGGACTGATCCTCATGTACGGCGGTTTCGGACTGAGCATGTCCGTCTTCCTGTATCATGGCTTTATCAAGAGCGTACCTGCCTCTCTGGAAGAAGCGGCAGTGCTGGATGGAGCAAACCTGTTTCAGATGTTCTTCAAGGTCGTATTCCCGCTGTTAAAGGGAACCACCGTTACCGTGATCGTATTAAATGGTATGTGGATCTGGAATGACTACCTTCTTCCTTTCCTTGTAATCGGAAACAAGACAGGATCCAAGACACTGACGCTGGAGCTTTATTTCGCAAAGCTGACTTCCGGACAGTACGGAAACCCGTGGGAGTTAATTTTCCCGGCTGTATTTGTTACAATCATACCGATTATTATCTTGTACATTTTCCTTCAGAAATACATTGTTGCTGGTGTATCTGAGGGTGCTGTGAAGATGTAAACCTGAGGTGGTGATCAGATTTTTCTGATCACCACTACATGTATAAGGGCATAAAAAGGAAAGGAACGTAAAAATGAAGCAAGACTTAAAGTGGTGGCAGAAATCGATCGCCTATCAGGTGTATCCAAAAAGTTTTTATGATTCCAATGGAGATGGAATAGGAGATTTAAGAGGGATTATCCAGAAGCTGGACTACATTCAGGAACTGGGAACGGATCTTCTGTATCTGAATCCGATATGCAAATCTCCGATGAAAGATAATGGATATGATGTATCCGATTATTATGAGATTGATCCGATGTTTGGAACGACGGAGGATATGAAGGAGCTCATTCATGAGGCGGACAAACGGGGCATCCATGTGATTATGGATATGGTTTTAAATCACTGTTCGGATCAGCATGAGTGGTTTCAGCAGGTTTTGAAGGATCCCGAGAGTGAATACGCGGATTATTTTTTCCTGAGAAAAGGAGAAGGCGAAAATCCGCCGAATAACTGGCGCTCCATCTTCGGGGGAAGTGCCTGGGAAAAGATTCCGGGAAGCGAATACTATTATCTTCATCTTTTTACAAAAGAACAGGTGGATCTGAACTGGGACAATCCCCGGCTCAGAGAAAAAATGTACCGCATGATGAACTACTGGCTGGATCTGGGAGTCAGCGGTTTCCGGCTGGATGCGATTACATATATGAAGAAAAAAGAAGGGCTGCCCTCTTTTCCGGCAGACGGACCGGACGGTCTGGTTTCTGTGAAACACGGAACCCTGAATCAGCCGGGACTGGAAGCTTTTCTGAAAGAGATGAAAGAAAAGACTTATGGAAAAGGTGATTATTTTGTCATCGGCGAGATGGAAGATGCGGACGTTCACTCCATGCAGAATTTTATATCTCTGAAAAATGGGTACTTTTCCTGCATTTTTGAAGTATCCCATTTAAGCCTCGGAAGAAAAGCGCCGAACTACTTCTGGTTCGAGGAAGAAGAGTGGGCCCCGGATGAACTGCGGGACCAGCTTTTAAATTCCCAGACGGTGCTCTGCCCGGATATGTGGATCGCTACGTTTCTGGAATGCCATGATATACCCAGAGCGGCGGACCGGCTTCTGAGAGAGGAAGGGAAAAATTTCTACGGTTTTTCCATGCTGGGAATGATGTATATCTATCTCTGGGGAACTCCGTTTATTTATCAGGGTCAGGAGCTGGGAATGCGAAATTTTGCCTTTCCTGAGCTGAAAGATTACGATGACTGCTCCACGCATAATCAGTATGAGCTTGCAAGAGAGTATGGCTTCACGGAAGCGGAGGCCTTAAAGATCGCGCAGAAGGGAAGCCGGGACAATGCGAGATACCCGATGCCCTGGAACAGCGGAAAAAATGGCGGTTTCACCGAGGGAACGCCCTGGCTTCCGGTCAATCCGGACCATAAAGAAATCAATGTGGAAAAAGAAAGAGAAGACAAAAATTCTCTCCTTTCTTTCTATAAAAAAATGGTTGCGCTGAAACGAAGCGAAGAATACAGTGAGGTGCTGGCGACAGGAAAAATCACCCCTTTTCAGAGAGAGCAAAAGGGCATTTTTGCCTATACGCGAAGCAATGACTCTCAGAGTCTTCGTGTCATCTGTAATAATCAGAACGAGAGCTGCCGGATCGAGCTTCCGAAGGCTTTCAGGGTTTTGCTGAATAATCACAGCTGCCTGGAAAAGAAGGAAAAAACGATAGAACTTCTGCCCTATCAGGCAGTATTGCTGGAGGATTTGTAATATGGGACAAAGTGTAGATGAATTATTAAAAGAACTGACGCTGGAGGAAAAATGCTCTCTGCTGTCCGGCGAGACCTTCAACGACTCTCAGAGCGTTCCAAGACTTGGAATTGAAAAAATGCTGATGACCGACGGCCCTCACGGACTGAGAAAACAGAGTGATAAACCGGATCATCTGGGAATGAATGTGAGCGTACCTGCCACCTGTTTCCCGCCGGCCTGCGCTCTGGGTTCTTCCTGGAACCGGGAAATCGTCTATAAAATGGGAGAGGCCCTGGCTTCCGAGTGCCGGGCAGAGAATGTTGCAGTAATTCTCGGACCGGGCAATAATATCAAGCGTTCTCCCCTCTGCGGAAGAAACTTTGAGTATTTTTCAGAGGACCCCTATCTGGCCTCCAACCTGGCAGCACAGCATATCAAAGGCGTGCAGAGTAAGGGCGTGGGAGCATCCCTGAAACATTTTGCCGTAAACAACCAGGAGACCAAGCGACTGACTCTGAACGCGACCGTTGACGAGAGAACGCTGCGGGAGATTTACCTCACCAGCTTCGAGACCGCGGTGAAAGAAGGAAAACCCTGGACTGTTATGTGCGCTTATAACCGCCTGAACGGAGAGTTTGGTTCCGAGAACAAATATCTGCTGAACGATATTCTCCGGGAGGAATGGGGCTATGACGGCCTGGTTGTCACAGACTGGGGCGCAGCAAATGACAGAGTAAAAGGACTGATTGCCGGACAGGATCTGGAGATGCCCTCCTCAGGTACGGTCAATGACAGCAAGGTGGAAGCTGCCGTGAAAGACGGAAGCCTTCCAGTGGAATATGTAGACAGAGCAGTAAGACGCCTTCTGGAGCTGCGGGAAAAACTCCATGCAGCAGGAGAGGCAGAGCCGGTTTCCTATGAGAAAAATCATCGGATTGCCGAGGAGATTGCCGAGGAATGCATCGTTCTATTGAAAAATGAAGATAAGGTTCTTCCTTTAAAAGCGGAGGACAAGGTAGTCGTCATCGGTGAATTTGCGGAGAAACCGCGGTTTCAGGGAGGCGGAAGCTCTCATATCAATACCACCTTCCTCGATAAGCCGCTGGAAGAGCTGAAAAAGCTGGGGAATGTGGAGTATGTCAAAGGCTTTGCCTGCGCGGCGGAGGAGTGCGATGCGAACCTGCTCGCTGAAGCTGTTGAGGCAGCTTCCAGAGCGGACAAGGTCGTTATCTGTGCCGGCCTTCCGGAAGTCTATGAGACGGAAGGAATGGACCGTGAGCATCTGAACATTCCGGGAGCCCAGATCCGGCTGATCGAAGAAGTGGCGAAACATAACAAAAATATCATCGTGGTTCTGAGCAACGGAGCCCCTGTGGTAATGCCCTTTGAGCCCCAGGCAAAAGCCATTGTCGAGGGTTATCTTCTGGGACAGGCAGGAGCCGAGGGCCTTGCAAAGGTGCTCTATGGAAAGACCAATCCCAGCGGTAAACTGGCAGAGACCTTCCCACAGCGACTGGAAGATACTCCCTGCTTTTTAAATTTCCCGGGTGAGGGCTATCATGTGGAATACCGGGAAGGAATCTTCGTCGGTTACCGCTACTATGATACCTGCAAGGTGAAACCGCTGTTCTGCTTTGGCCATGGTCTCAGCTATACGGATTTCTCCTACGAGGAGATTACTGTAGACCGGGAGAGCATGACAGATCAGGAAAAAGCAACGGTGAGAGTGAAAGTGAAAAATACGGGAGCGGTTGCCGGAAAAGAGGTTGTCGAGCTCTATATCCATGACTGCCAGACCGATATCGTCCGCCCCTATAAGGAGCTGAAAGGTTTCCAGAAGCTTTCTCTGGAGCCGGGCGAGGAGAAGGAAGCTGTTTTTGAACTGGATAAGAGAAGCTTCGCTTATTACGATGTGGAAGCGAAGGATTTCCTGGTTCAGAGCGGACGCTTTGAGATCCTGGTGGGAGCTTCCAGCGAGGATGTCCGCCTGAAGGCTGCCATCGAGGTGACTTCCACAGCGATTGTCAAAAAGCATTTTTACAGAAATTCCACCTTCGGGGAGATCTATTACTATGAACCGACTAGAGAGATTGCCCGTGAGATGATGGATTATTTTGAGAGAGAGTCCGGGATTGATTTCAGCCTGGGAGACCGGCCGGCGGATTTCGCTTTCCGCGTGATCTGCGATTTCCCGCTGAAAACACTGGTGACTTTCACAAAAGGAAGATTTTCCGAACAGCAGCTGACTGAGCTTCTGGAAAAACTGAACGGGGTGAGCCATGAATAAGTACTTTGAAATCTGTGAGAAAAAAGTAAGGCTGCGGGATGGAAGTGTCCATTCCGTAACCGGTAAACCAGAAGCATATGCGGTTTCTCCGAAGATTTCCGAGCAGGACGAGCTGACGGCAGTCTGCATCGATGCGGAAATTCAGACCCAGGCGCCGGCCTTTGGCTACCAGAAGGCCTTTGCAGACAGAAACGGAGTGGAGATCGATCTTAGGCTTTCTGAAGGTTATTCCTTTGTTTCCATTTATCAGCATAAGGAATGGTGGATTCGTCCTGCTTTCGGCACTGTTTTTTCGGAAATTCCGGAGCAGAGCCAGCTGGTCATTTTCAAAAGACCGGAGGATTATCTGGTATTTTTAGCTGTCAGCGGGAAGGAGAACCGGGCGGATCTCGTTGGCTGGGAAAAAGGTCTTCGGCTGACACTCTCTTCCAACTGTGCCGGAAAGCGGAAAATGCAGGATGTGGTCCTGATCTGCGGAGCGGGCAAGGACCCTTATGCAGTGACGGAAGAGGCTGTAAAATGGGCCCTGAAGCTCTCCGGAAAGAACTTAAAGCTTCGCAGAGAGAAGGAATTTCCGGAAATCCTCAGAAAACTGGGTTGGTGTTCCTGGGATTCTCTTGGTCAGAGCGTAAATATGGATGCCGTCGTTGATAAGGTGAAAGAGCTGAAAGAAAAGGAAGTGCCCGTTCAGTGGGTGCTGATCGATGACGGCTGGTCCGATTCCGAAGGTCAGATGCTGAAAAGCTTTGAGGCGGACCCGGTGAAGTTTCCGGGAGGCATTAAAGAGACGGTCAGCATGCTGAAAGAAGTCTACAAGATGAAATATGTCGGCGTATGGCAGGCCATAAAGGGATACTGGAATGGAATCCTTCCGGGATCTCAGGCAGAGAAAGAGAATGCGGCTTTTCTTACAACCTATCCCAATGGAGAGATCACGGTAAAGCCGCAGGCAGACGCGGTCTTCGGTTTCTGGAACCAGTGGCATGCTTTTCTCGAAAATGCGGGCGTGGACTTTATCAAGGTGGACAGCCAGAGTTCTTTTTCCATTATGACCCAGGGTACCGTCTCTTACGGAGAGGCGGCAAAAGCGGTTCATACGGGACTGGAAGCCTCCGCAGATCTGCATTTTAACAGGAATCTCATCAACTGTATGGGAATGGCGCCGGAGGATATCTGGAACCGGCAGAGCGCGGCGCTCTCAAGAAACAGCGATGACTATACGCCGACGGTACCCGGAAGCTTTATGGAGCATGCGCTGCAGAACGCCTATGATTCCGTTTATCACGGCTGTTTCTACTGGGGAGACTGGGATATGGTCTGGTCGGAGCATGAGGATGTGGAGCAGAGCATCCTTCTCCGCGTGATCAGCGGCGGCCCGCTGTATATCAGCGACGGCCTCGGAAAAACAGATCCGGAAAAGCTCTGGCCTGTGATTTTTAACGATGGTACGATCATTCGCTGCCAGGATGTGGGAAGACCGACCCTGGACTGCCTGACTGCCGGAAATGTCATGAAAGAGAAGCCTTTGAAAATTTACAATAAATATGGAGATCATATTTATGTTGCGGCCTTCCTTGACCGCTCTTCCCTAAAAGCCGTCAGGGATGAGATTCTCTTAAAAGACCTTCCGGGAACGGAGAACGGAAAAGAATGGTATGTTTACGACCATAAGAAAAAGGCAGTCGATAAATATGATGGTTTTACCTATGAGATCAAGCCGGGTGAGGCAAATCTGTATCAGCTGATTCCTGTCACTGGAAAATTCACGATGGTAGGCCTGATCAACAAATACATTTCCAATGGAGCCGCAGAGGAAAAACGGGTCGGAGACGACATCTGCATCTGGGAAATGAAGGCCGATGGAGATTTCCGGTTTATCGCAGAAGAAGACGGAGTGAAGGTGACGAGCAGCACAGGCAAAGTGAACCTTATACGGGAAGGAAAACTCTGCACGGTGAAAAACGTGAAAGCCGGAGAGATTCTTGTGTGTGGAAAATAAAGTATTGATTTTTGCAAACAAAGGCTATCCTCTATATCAGTAGGGAATAGCCTTTTTGCTGTGGTAACAGGGAAAATGCACGCACTTGTGCGAGTGTATTTGACAACTGCTAAGCAGGGAGGGCTTTTCTCCGTTTAATTACACTCGGGTTTGCAGTGAAGTTCCTCGCGGATTTTCTGAAATTCTTCCGGGATCTCTTCTGCTTCCATGCACTGGGGAACGAGAGTGGTCCCGGCTTTTTTTGCGGTCTCATAGTACCAGCATTTGAAATTCAGAACGTCCATGGTGTGCTGAAGCTCCGACATCTGGGCTTCCAGATTTTTTCTCTGCTTCTCGAAAAGGGCCAGGCGTTCGTCGATGGTGTCGTCGCCCTGCATGGCCAGGTTGATGTATTCCCGGATATCCTTTAAGGACATGCCGGCCTTTTTCAGGCAGCTGATGACCTTCAGCCATTCGTAATCCTTCTCCTGAAACATGCGGATGCCGCCGGAAGAACGCTCCACGAAGGGAAGAAGCCCTTTCTTGTCATAATATCGGAGCGTGGACCCGGGGATGTTCAGAAGCTTTGCCATTTCACCTACGGTGTACATCATTGAAATATCTCCTCCTAAAATGTGAAACTCCCCTCCTGGAGTGGAAGCCAGGTTTAAGATGTTATAGTATGTAAAACAGTATAACTTTATTTAAAGATTATGTCAAATTTTTGCAGGGGGCTTTGAAAAGCCACAGAGAAATAGCAGGGGGAAAACCATCGGAGTTGCGCTAGTCCTGGTTTTCCCCCTG
>OHAC01003253.1_pt1 | contig 11699 bp, 8 predicted proteins | sample 1577051 | NCBI WGS metagenome assembly OHAC01 (sample SAMEA3541499, study PRJEB24748) | human gut metagenome | biome: human gut; feature: human-associated habitat; material: faeces | place: China | collected 2012 | reverse complement strand
CGCCCCGCATGGTTTTTAAATTAAACCATTTTTCGAGATCTCTTCTGGAATAAATGCAGGAAACCTGCCGCTCCGGATACTGTCCGTCCACAATCCTCGTCTCAAATCCGTTCGTAAGGAAAATGACCGGTCTGCGTCCATACTGCCGCTCCAGAGAATCCGCATATAATTCTGCCTGCTGCCGTCCGCCCGCCACATCTGCACAAGTCTTTTTCGCTTCGATCACCGCCAGCGGCCGGTGTGCATCGTCATAAAGCACATAATCCGCAAAACCGCTGCCTGATTTATTTGGCATGCCATAGACTTCGACTTCATTCAGCCAGTTCTTTCCTTCCATCCATCCGGCATCAATCAGCATCGTATCGATATATTGTTTGCGGGTTGCATACTCCGACAGCTCCAGCGGCTTCGGAACATACGTCTGCTTCTGCTCCTCACGCCTGGAAGTCAGTTCTGCCTTCAATGCTTTATTTTCTGCGATCAAAGCCTCCAGATCAATATCCGGAAAGGCTGTCTCCGCTGCCAGGATCTCCTGATTCTGCTCCGGAAGACCTGCATCAAACTGCCCCTCCTGATAATCATCCGCATAACAATAAGCTACAAAATCCAGAAATATATAAAGATTCTCAAGGCACAGCTTCGCCTGATCCAGCGTCAGCTTTCTTCCCGTATGTGCCACCTGATTTGCCACCCTGCGAATAAAATCCATTCTCCGCAAAATGTCTGCATCCACAATTCCTTTAAACTCTTCCGTATTCAGCAGGCTGACCAGCTTGTCCTGATATGGCATTACCAGCATATCGTCAACCGAATACATCCATTTGACGGCAAATTCCATCGCCCGCCGGCAGTTCATCACGCTCGCCTCCGGGTCGATCATCAGGATCTTTTCCGCTGCCACCGCAACATCCGCAAACGCTGCAAACTGCGGAATATCCTTCAGGAAATCAAAGTTCGTCACGCCGCCACCCCCTCTTGTTGTATTTTCGTGAAATGTCTTCTGATATTTTAACACGAAGTGGTTTTTCTCACAAGAAAGTTATAAGCGGAATCCTGTAAAGTTATGAGAGGAATCCTGCAAATCCGGTAAATTCTGCTTAAAAACACATATTTCACCAGAGAATAACAGGTTCGGTTCCTGTTCACAAAAGAAAAACATTGTACAAATGGCAGCTTCCTATTACAATGATATTAACTTAAGAGCTTACCGCTTTGAAAATACATACGCTAGGAGGAACGCTTATGATTTTATGCTGCAAACACTGCGGAAATTGCAGAGAAACCAATCATCTTGCAGAAAACTGCGATTATTGTGGAAATGAAATGGTTCAACTGTTATCAGATGAAGAGTTAAGCCAGATCGTTCCAACAGAATTGCCTCAGATTATCGAAGCGATGCGTGCAGGTTATCGATATGGCAATCCGGATTATGATGAAAAATTATGGTACAGTCGTGCAAAAAAGGAAGAAATACAACGGGCGGAAAACGAAAAAAAAGAGCTGGATTATCGCGAAAAACACCACATGGTAACAACCGGATTTCAGTTTGAAGGTTATGAAATCGTATCTTACCTGGGGATTGTCGCCGGCGAAGTAGTTCTTGGCACCGGATTTCTTTCAGAATTTACTTCTTCGTTTGCTGATTTCTTTGGCGTGCAATCCGGGATATTCGAGGAAAAGCTCGAGACAGCAAGGCACGCTGCATTGGATAAACTGATCAAAAAATCAGCTGCATTGGGTGGAAATGCAGTCATTGGCATTGACATTGACTACAATATGTTTTCCAATAATGTAATCGGAGTCATTGCAAACGGGACATCTGTTGTAATCAGAAAGATCAGGTGAATTACCGCTAATTACCGGTAAAGCGGACATTCGCAATCCGCTTCGCTACTTGCTCATGAACGCAGTCGCTTCGCGACCTGTCAGTGGGAGCTTTCAACTCCCACTGACATAAGCATCCCCCTCACCCACCGCTTAGTGCTCTGCACACTTGAAGCGGGGGAATGCTTCTCTGCGTTCAAAAAATCAGAATCCACTGACTGCTTCGGATGCGTACTGAAGAACCAGCACTGCATCAGCGGTATCTGCCGCACCATCACCGTTTACATCTGCACTTGCTGCATCTTCTGCAGAAAGTGTGGCAATCTCAGCTGCCGCACGCAGGATTTCCACGGTGTCGTTTGTTGTGATCTGACCGTCACCGTCTACATCACCCAGAAGTCTTGCTTCTGCAATCTTGAAAGTGAGACTCTTAACAGCTTCATTGACTTCACTCTGCAGTGCCTGACCGTTGTCATAAACTGCTTTTGCTGCTGCAAGCTCTTCATCCAGACCTTCGATCGTAGCCGCTACATATCTGCTGTTTTCCGCCAGAATGCTTTCTGCTTTTTTGATCATTGCTTCCAGAGCTGCCTTGTTGCCTTTCATCTTAAGTCCGACAATAGCATCCATGATCTGATTGTAAGCTTCATTGATCTCTGCATCGGATTTTCCGTCTTTACCCAGGATTTCTTCTGCATGGGCAACTGCATCCTGCAATGCTTTTGCAGTGTCATCGGTATACTTGCCGCTGTTCTTTTTCAGAAGCTCGTTTGCTGCATCTGTCAGTTCTCTTAAGGAACGGATATCTGCTCTTTCCATCAGTGCCTGCATGCTGTCTGCGATCGCATTTGCTGCTGCATCTGCTTCTTCCTGAGTTGCATCTGGTTTTGCCAGAATTTCTTTTCCGGCTTTTACTGCTGCTTCCAGTGCGGAAACATCTGCATAATCTCCCGGATTTGCCAGAGTCTTTTCTGCTACTTCAATGATCGCTTCCAGATGTACCTTGTTTGTGCCGTATTCCATGGCGTTGATCGCCTGTGTCATCTGAATGATGGCTGCCTGGATCTCAGAATCCGTTGCATTTTCTTTATCCAGAACGGCTTTTGCTGTTGCAAGGGCTGTTCTCATGGTTTCTGCACTTTCTGCTGTGTATTCAGAAAGATCCTGATCTGCCCATGCCTGATACAGTTTTTCCAGATTTTCAATGTATTCAGACTGTCTTACAAAATGTAGCCAGTTCAGGTTGGAACCGCTCTCTGTGAACTCGATACGCAGTGTATGAACTCCTGCTTCCAGTTTGATCTGCTGTGCTTCCAGTGTGGTCCATTTCTGCCATCCGCCGGTCTTGACTGCCTTGAAACTTGCAATCTTTGTGCCGTCTGCCAGAATATCAAATGCTCCGCCGCCTGCATTGGATGCAGAACGTGCAAACAGGCTGTAAGTTCCGCTCTTGGCAACGTTGATCTGATACTGTGTCCATGCTCCTGCATCACAGTAACCGAGGTTTTTTCCGCCGTCTTCATCAGATGTATTCTCTGCTCTTGCTGTCTGTGACCAGAGAATATTTTCTGCTGCTTTAAAGTATGTGTCATCACCGATGTCTACTGTCACCGGATTGAGGATCTTTTCTTTGAAGATGTTGACTTTCATGATCATCTTCACAAGACGTTCTGCACAGGCTTCCAGATCAGAACGTTTCAGGATGCCTTTCTTCAGGGCCGCTTTTAAAGTTGCCGGAGAACCGCTTGGCATTTTGACATCGTTTCCTGCCAGGATTTCTCTTGCATGATTGGAGTTGTTGCCCCAGTCTGTCATAAAGATTCCTTCATATCCCCATTCACCGCGGGTGATGTTTGTCAGGAGATCTTTATTTTCAGATGTTTCGATTCCGTTTAAGAAGTTATAAGAAGTCATAATGCTCCAAGGCTGTGCTTCTTTGACTGCAATTTCAAAACCTTTCAGGTAGATTTCACGCAATGCACGTTCACTGACTCTGGAATCGCTGCTGTTTCGGTTTGTCTCTTTGTTGTTTGTTGTAAAATGCTTCAGTGTAATGGAAACGCCTTCCGACTGGCAGCCTTCTGTGATCGCTGCAGCCATTTTTCCGGTAATCAGAGGATCTTCGGAATAGTACTCAAAGTTACGTCCGCAAAGCGGATCTCTGTGGATATTCATACCAGGTGCAAGCCAGATATCAATACCATTGTCGTGTGCTTCCACTGCTGCCGCTTTTCCTACCTGCTTCACCAGATCTACATCCCAGGTACTTGCAAGAAGTGTGGAGATCGGCCATGCAGTACAGGTTGTACCGATACGGATACCCTGCGGACCGTCTGCTGTCATCGCATTTGGAATACCGTATTCCATCAGATTTCCCATACCGCCGGTATTTGCAACACCGGTATTTGTCTGACCACCCATCAGTGTGCAGAGCTGGTCATCACTTAACTGTGCCAGGAAATTATCCATAAGTTCCGGATTATTATAAACATCCACCAGCATGATCTTGCCGCTGTCTGCCGGTTCAGAAGCTGGTGTATCTTCGGCTGTACGAGCTTTTTTTGCTGCCGCACTCTTCAGGCTCTGTGTTGCTGTCTGTTTCTTTTCTACAAGAATATAATCGATATTCGGGTATTTATCCTTTTCGGATGCACGCAGTGTGAGAATGCTGTGTCCTTTCGGAAGGGTTACGGTAACCGGTTCCAGATTTTCGAAATTGTACCATTCGCTCTTGCCGCTTCCGTCACCTGTCTGTTTTGCATTGATCGTTGCCGGGAATTTCGTTCCGTCTACTTCCATGCCCGGATCAAAATCGAATGCCGCACGTCCATTTGCCACATTTAATATCACATTATAATCTCCGGCTTCTTCAACATTCAGATAGTAGCTCACATAGTTTCCAACATAATTCATATAAGCCAGGCAAGTCCCTGTGTAATCATCTTTTGTAAAGTTTTCGGTGCGTACTGCGTTGTTGCCTGTCGTACCGGCTGCATCGTATTTTTCTGCCTCAATCTTGTTCGCACCTTCTGCTTTGATGACTTTATTGTACAGTTCCTCCTGATCGCCAACACGTCTGAACAGTATATAATCATAGTTTGGATTATTTTTATTTGCCATGAAACGAACCAGGTTCACGCCCTTGTCAAGATTGATGTAAAATGGTTCACATTCTTCAAAATTATACCACTCGGAAGCACCACTTCCATCACCGGTCTGCTGTGCATTAAATGAAATACCCGGCTGCTGCTGACCGTTTACTGCAACGGTAAAACAGTTTTGGATCTCTGCATAGCCATTTGCCATACACATGATCACTTCATATTTGCCGGCCTCTTCTGCAGTCAGCTCATATTCCATGTATCTGCCTGCTTCATTTAAAAATGCCAGACATTTTTTCATCTGCAGATTATCATCATAAAATGTTTCCACACTCAGGTTTCCGGAAGAATTCAGGAAGTTCTCTGCTTCTACTTTTGTCGTTCCTTCTGCCGGAACCGTGTAATGCGGATTCATTTCATCTGAATTCGTCTTGAGATCTTCGTATGTGTTGTTTGCCAGAAGTCTCTTCTTTAACTGAACCGGTGCACACTGCTGTGAAAGCTGCTCGGTAACTTCCGTATCTTCTACTTTATAGGTATAACGTACGCCATGTTCTCCGGCATCTTTGATAGAATTGCCGACGTAGATCTTGTAATCTCCGGCTTCCATAATGTATGCGGATTTCTGAACTTTTCCGGTGTCATCGTAACTTGACATATCACTGATCGCATACGTCATTGTCAGCTCCTGCGATTCGCCCGGCTGCAGCAGTTTTGTCTTTGCAAACGCTGCCAGCTCTTTTCCAGGTTTGCCCAGCTCTCCCTGCGGGGCTGAGAAATAAACCTGCACGACCTGTTTGCCGGCTACCTTTCCGGTATTCGTAACAGTCGCTGTCGTAACCATATTTTCTCCGTCTACTTTGACGTTTACATTGTCTGTTTTAAAAGTTGTGTAGGATAATCCATATCCAAAATCGTAATTCACTTTCGTATACTCTGGATCAAAAGTTTCAAAAAAACGATATCCGACAAACACATCTTCTTCATAATTTACATAAGAATTTGATTCATAAAATGTATCGGAACTTGGATAATCCTTATAATCTTTCGCAAAGGTGTCCACGAATTTACCGGATGGGTTCACGTCTCCCACCAGGACATCGGCTGTGGCAAGTCCGCCTTCCATACCTGCCTGCCATGCCATCAGCACAGAATCGATACCCGGAATGTCTTTGATCCATTCCGTATCCAGAACGGCACCGACATTCAATACAACAACGGTCTTTTTAAATTTCGCTGCCACTCGTGTCAGAAGCTCTGTCTCTGCATCTGACAGATAGTAGTCACCTTTTGATGCACTGCGGTCGCTTCCCTCCGAAGAATAACGTCCGATCGTCACAATTGCGGTGTCTGCATTTTCTGCCGCAGCATTTAACATATCATCGGTAACCGTAATATTTGCATCGTTTTTAATGCCTTTTTCACTGACCTGTTTCGTATAAAAATCTACCAGCGGCTGATAGAGCGTGATCTTTCCTTCTTCCTCCTTGATCTGCATCCCCTGGAGAATATTGTGCGTATAATCCACGTTCGTTGCACCGCTTCCTCCGCCGCCTCGTACATAATCAATCATCGCACGCCCAAACATGGCAACTTTTTCGCCCTGTGCCAGTGGCAGTGCACCATCATTTTCCATCAGAACCATACCTTCACCTGCCACCTGTCTGGACAGATCAATATGCTCCTGCGGCGATTTCGCCTGTACATTCAGAATACCGGATGCCGGTATCGCAGCAGCAACCATTGCTGTCGAAAGAATGGCTGCCATAATCTTTCTGAATCTCATCTTCATATGATTTCTCTCCCTTCTGCCAGAATTTCGCTCCTTCTGGACTCAATCAGATTCATGCTTTCCATAGGCAATTCTTTTCTCTGCCCTCCTTCTCACTTTTGTACTCGACAGTGCCTTTCTGTCCGATTTTCGTTCTCAATGATTATACATTTTACCATGCTTATTTTGTTTTTTCTATGTAATTTTATACGATTTAATATTGTTTTTTTATTTTTTGTTTTAAATTCTTATATATTTGCACAAAATATTTTTTATATTATATATTTTTATAGTATATATGATAATTTTCAGATTCTAAAACATATGCTGAAGCAAAAAAAAGGGGGGTCTCCCCCCCTTGACGTTTACTGATTGATGACAGACTGGATCTGTTCCATCAGCTGATCGTAATTTGCCTGATCATTGATTCCTCCCATCAGAGGCTCGCCTACGATATTTCCGTCTTTATCTACAAGAACTGTTGTAGGAAATGCCATAATGCTGCTGGCATATTTTCCAATTGCTGAATCTGAAGCAACCGTCAGGTTTTTGTAGGAAGCACCCTGTGCTTTTAAAATTTCCTGTGCTTCTTTGATTCCGTCCTCATTGTTATCTAACGTGTCTGTATTGATGCCGACAACTTCTCCGCCCATTGTCTTAAGTGTTTCATTTAATTCATTCAGTTTGGAAAGTTCTTCAACGCATGGCTTACAACCGCTGAACCAGAAGTTTACAACGGTGACCTTGTTATTCTTGAAAACGCTTTCATCGACATCCTTTCCATCCAGATCTTTTCCCGTGAAATCCTGGAATAAGCTGATAGATTCATCTGATTCTGAGGATCCACCATTGGCAGAATCCGCTTCTGCAATCTCTTTTTCAATCGCTGCAAGCTCTTCTTCAATGCCGCGGATCGTCTCAATGTCTTTGCACAGCGTATCATATTCTTCTTCCGTGAAAGAATCTTTATTAGATTCAACGGTGCCTGCAAGGACATCTGCATAGTTTTCACTCAGGCTCTCACCGGCACTGTTCTTGTTCATAAGACCAAATACCTTGTCCCAGGCATCTTTGTGATCAGCAAAAATCTGATTTTCCTGCTGATAAAGGTCATCTCTTTTTTTGCTTTGTTCATCCATGCTTGCGGTATCTGCCGTGGAAGCAGATTCCTGTTTTTTATTGTCTGCTGACGGAGCCTGATTGTTGCCACAGCCTGTAAAAGCAAGAAGTACGGATACTGCAAGTGATGCAGCGATTACTTTTTTGAATTTGTTTTTCATGATTTTAAATCTCCTTTTCCATTTGATTTTTCTGATTGATCGTCAGCCTGTTTTTTCTTTGAAAATCCGTAATGATAGCATACTGCATCCACCGGACAGGCTTTCATACATTCTCCGCAGCGGATACACTCCGGATGGTTTGGTGTTTCTGTTACTTTGACGTCCATTTTGCAGGCCCGGATGCATTTCCGGCATCCTATGCATTTTTCGTGGTCCACCTGGATTTTAAGAAAGGATACTCTGTTGAACAGAGAGTAGATGGCACCAAGCGGACAGATCCATTTACAGAATGGACGGTAAAACAGAACACTCAGGACAATGAAAAGCACAAGGATCGTAAATTTAAATGTAAAAAGGTGTCCAAGTGCAGCACGGATTCCTGAATTTGCAAGGGCGAGCGGAAGTGCACCTTCGAGGACGCCCTGTGGGCATATGTACTTACAGAAAAACGGATCGCCCATGCCAAGTGAATTTGTTACAAATGCCGGAAGCAGTATAACAAAGACAACCAGGATCACGTATTTCAGATACCGCAGAGGTTTCATCTTTGCAGTGGAAAACTTTTTGCCCGGAATCTTATGCAGCAGATCCTGAAACCATCCGAACGGGCAGAGAAAACCACAGATAAACCGTCCCAGCAGAACTCCCAACAAGATAAAAAAGCCTGTGATATAATAGGTGAACTTAAACTTTGAAGAACCGACTACAGCCTGAAAAGCTCCGATCGGACAGGCACCTGTGGCGGCCGGACAAGAGTAGCAGTTCAGCCCCGGCACACACATTGTCTTTGCTTTTCCCTGATAAATTTTCCCTTTAAACAGATTCGGGATGTGAATGTTTGTAAGCAGCACTGCAGCTGCCTGGATCCATCCGCGGAAGCGGGCTGGAATGTTTTTGGCTGATTTTATTTTTTTATCCAATTCCGACACACTCCATACATATTTTTATTGCCTTACTAAGTACAACTGCAGATTCCCCGCGGAAAATTCCGGCAAGAAAAAACAGCATACCTGCTGCAAGCAAAAGAATCTGTGTTGCTTTTTCTGATTTCATCAAGACACTCCTTTCCTTATTTACAGTCCTTTTATTGACCTTTCGATGATTGCATTATACAATAACAGGTGTAAAATTCCTGTTAAGAAAAGAGAGAAAAAATTGAGATTATTAGTTGTTGAAGATGAAAAGAAATTATGTGATATGATTGCAAAAAGCCTGCATCAGGCCGGTTATGAAGTGGATACATGCAATGACGGAGAAGAGGCACTTGAGATGATCTGTGCGGAAATGTACGATCTGATCGTACTTGACCTTAACCTTCCGGGAATGGACGGAATGGATATCCTCAGAGAACTTCGCAAAGAAAATGAAGAGACAAAGGTACTGATCCTTTCTGCAAGAAGTCAGATCGCAGATAAAGTTGAAGGGCTGGATGCCGGAGCAAATGACTATATGGAAAAACCATTTCATCTGCTGGAACTGGAAGCTCGTGTCAGAAGTCTGACCAGAAGAAAATTTGTACAGAAAAATGTCTGTCTGGAATGCGGTGCTCTTCGTTTCAACACAAGAGAACGAACAGCGTATGCAAAAGAGACCCCTGTTGCACTGACAAGAAAAGAGAATGGGATTCTGGAATATCTTCTTCTGAACCAGGGGCGGCCGGTCAGTCAGGAAGAACTGATCGAGCATGTCTGGGATTCTTCTGTGGACAGTTTCAGTGGTTCGATCCGGGTCCATATGTCTTCTCTCCGGAAAAAGCTGAAGGCAGAACTTGGTTACGATCCGGTCGTAAATAAGATCGGAGAGGGTTATAAAATAGGAGGAAATAACAAAACATGAGAAAAATATCACTCCAGTGGAGACTGACGATCCTTACTACGGTGCTGATCACGGTATTGTGCGGATGTCTTACGTTTTTCCTGTATAAGAACGGAGTTTATTATTTTAACACGCTTCAGGAAACCGTGACGGATCAGAACGGGACACCCGATGCGATCTACATTGATATTCCGGATGATAAATGGGATGATTTTGCAGCACAGTTTTCCATGAAGGTCTATCATTCAAAATCCGCTTACAGAAATCGAAGCCTTTTAATCACTGCTCTTGTAGCACTGTTTGGCGGAGCCGTGACGTATTTTGTCAGTGGCCGGGCACTGAAGCCGCTCAGAGAATTCTCAGAAACCGTAGAAAAAGTTCAGGCACAGAATCTGACGGATTGTACGATCGGAGAAAATAAGATTACAGAACTGGACAGACTCCGCAGTTCTTATAACAAAATGCTTCTGCGTCTTTCGGAATCATTCGAGACGCAGCGTCAGTTCACCGGAAATGCGGCACATGAGCTGCGGACTCCTCTGGCATTAATCCAGGCACAGCTAGATCTCTATCACACAACAAGCCATCCTGAGTGTGACGCTGCAGCACAAGAGACGATCCAGATGGTAACAGAACAGAACGAGCGTCTTACCAGGCTGGTCCGGACACTTCTTGACATGAGCGAGCTGCAGAGCGTGGCACGTAATGACAAGATCGAACTTCACAGTCTGATTGAGGAAGTACTGACTGATCTGGAACCTCTGGCACAGGAAAAAAACGTTGAACTGATCCAAAAAACCCAGAACCTGAGGGATGAAAAAGCAGAAAACAAAACTGCTGATCTGATCCTGACAGGAAGTGATATCCTGATCTACCGGATGCTTTATAATCTTGTGGAGAATGCGATCAAATATAATCACACCAATGGAAACGTTACCGTATCAGCAGTCCGCATGAAGAATACCGTTGTTCTTACTGTCGCAGATACGGGAAACGGAATTGAGGAATCGTTCCGGGAACAGATCTTTGAACCGTTCTTCCGGATAGACAAATCAAGAAGCCGGCAACTTGGCGGTGTAGGTCTCGGGCTTGCATTGGTACGTGAGATTGTCCGGGTGCATGACGGAACGATCGAAGTTCATGGAAATGAGCAGGGCGGAACGACATTTGAAATAACGATGGGTTTGTAAGAAAAATAGAACAGGCAGCATGGAACAAAAGTTAAAAATGGTATGAATACGCCAAAAATATTTCATATATCTGAGGAGATAAAACATGAACGAAAGATTACAGAAACAACTGGATTTTGCACTGGAAATTGATAAGGAAAAAAATATTTTCCGACAGACACATCTGTCCGGTCACGGACGCAATGAGAACGATGCGGAACATGCATGGCATATGGCGATCATGGCATATCTGCTACGGGAATATGCAAATGAAAGAGTAAATATTGAACGGGTAATGATCATGTGCCTGATCCACGATATTGTGGAAATTGATGCAGGAGACACGTATGCGTATGATGCCGAAGGGCTCAAAACACAGAAAGCCCGGGAGGAAGCCGCAAAAGAACGGATCTTTTCTCTTCTTCCTGATGATCAGAAAAAAGAGCTTTCCGCACTGTTTGATGAATTTGAGGCAAATGAAACGCCGGAATCAAGATTTGCACATGCGATGGACAATCTGCAGCCTCTGATGCTCAATAACAGCAATGGCGGTGGCGACTGGAGAGAACACGGTGTCAGTGCCAAACAGGTTTATGCAAGACAGAACAAAACAAAAGACGGATCCCTGAAACTTTTTGAAGTGATCGATGAAATTTTGCAGAAACATATCCGGCTTGGGAATCTCAAATAAAAATTGACCGTTGGTTTCCCGGCAGGTGTAAAGAACTGAAATGCCGCA
>OHAC01003250.1_pt1 | contig 11721 bp, 8 predicted proteins | sample 1577051 | NCBI WGS metagenome assembly OHAC01 (sample SAMEA3541499, study PRJEB24748) | human gut metagenome | biome: human gut; feature: human-associated habitat; material: faeces | place: China | collected 2012 | reverse complement strand
GAATCCTTCTGATAAATACCGGTAAGAACCTTCATCAGTGTTGATTTACCGGCACCGTTCTCTCCCATAAGTGCATGTACTTCACCGCGTCTCACTTCAAAGTTAACGTGATCCAGGGCATGAACTCCAGGAAAGGACTTATCAATATCCTTCATTGTTAAGATAACGTCACCCATTGTTTCATCCTCCCTTTCGATCAGTTCTTTCTACGTCTTGCAGAAACATCGGCATATACAGCTACGATTACGATGATACCTGTGATGATCATCTGCTGTCCTTTACCAAGGCCAAATGCCATGATTCCCTGCTGAAGAAGAGAGATAATAAATACACCGATCACAGTACCACCGATGGAAGCAAGTCCACCAACCATGGATGTACCACCCATTACACAACCAGCAATTGCTTCGTTGTTGTACTGATCGCCATAACCTGGCTGAACGGTTGTATATGTAGCTACAAAGAACAGTGCTGCGATTCCTACCAGGAATCCACAGATCACATAAGCAAGCATGTTCCATTTCTTGGTATTAACACCGGAAAGACGAACCGCTTCTGTGTTGGAACCAAGGCAGAGGATATAACGTCCAGGTTTTGTGTTGTAAAGAACAATGCCACACACAACTGCCATTACCAGGAAGATCACCAGACCTACCGGGAAACCTTTGTAAGATACAATGTTACGGAACCATCCGTTTGTCGGGTCACTGCTCAGCGGCCAGCTTACAGACTGTGTCTTGGTGAAGACTGAAGCAATACCTTTGGCGATGTTCATGGATGCCATGGATACGATAAATGCCGGAACTGACAGGTAAGATACCAGCCATCCATTAAAGATACCAAATGCAAGACCGATGAGTACACAGATCACCATTGCTGCTGCACAAGGAACACCATAAGATGTCATGCAGTAACCAGCTACCAGTGCACAACAGAACATTACCGGTCCGATGGAGAAATCGATTCCTCCGGTTGCGATTACAAATGTAACGCCCAGTGATAAGAAGCCCAGGAAGTATACATAGTTTAAAGTAGATTTGACACTGTCTCCAACAGGGAACTTACTTCCCAGAACTACTTTAAAGACTACGAACATGAGAACAAGAATACAGACAAGCAGTATTCTGTTCAGGCCGAGCTTTTTCACGATTGGATTTTGTTTGAGCTTTTCCAATTTTTCACCCTCCTTAAAAGTTTACACATATCTCGCGTTTTCTATATAATACCGTTAATTGTGCACAATTGTAATGGAAAATCTTCCAAAAAAAGGTTAAATATTTACGGTTCGTACATAAATATTTAACCTTTTTTATAGATTATTTACTATTTTTCTCAGGAAAGCCTGAGTGTATTGAACGGAAACAGCAGTTTCTCGATCTCACTGGAGTACATATTGTCCGGAGTTACCAGTTCGCATCCTGAGTTCACATCCTTGTCATAGCTCTTGCCCCGGAGCATGCGCACAGTTTCCTTGACTCCCATATATCCCATCTTGAAAGCCTTCTGCACAACCAGACCCTTAAAAACGCCATTCTCCATAAGCTGGACGGCTTCCTGGGAACTGTCCACGCCGACTACCTGGATACGTTCCTTGGCTCCGGCTGCCTTGACTGCCCGGGCTGCTCCAACAGATGAATATTCATTCATTCCTGCGATCATCTTGAGATTTGGATATTTTTCCATCAGTTCCAGTGTCAGTTTACGTGATTTCTCATACTGGGAATCACAGTAAACCACATCAATGATGTTATCTGCAAGATCCCCCAGCCCTTTGCGGAAGCCTTCTTCTCTCTCGACTGCAGTTGATACGCCCTTGACATGTGCAACGATCGCGATCTGATCGTCTGGTCCAAGAAGAGTCGCTGCAAATTTGCCGAGTTTCTCTCCTGCCTCCAGATTGTCTGTTGCCACTGTCAGATCCTGAATGTCTTCTTCTGTATAGGAGTCAATAAAACTGATCCGGATTCCATCTTCTTTCGCTTCTTTCAGAAGACCATTTGACTCCGTGAAACTGGACGGAGAAAAAAGGATCGCGTCCGGCTTCCTGTCTATGGCTTCCTTCAGAAGTTCATTCTGTCCCTCCACATCATTCTCCTCGGACGGTGCCAGAATGTCGATATCTGCATTGTATTCCTTTGCTGCCATTTTGGCTCCGAGGATCAGTGCTTTCCAGAAATCGTTTGTCCCGTCCACGACCTTGGGAATATAGATCAGGGACAGTCTCCTCTCTTCGATCTTGTGCTGCCGGTACCACAGTGCCCCGCCAGTGCCGGCAATCAGACAGACGACCAGGCAGATGCTCAGCCATTTTTTGTGTTTTTTCATCGTATTGCCTCCTGTCTGCCCGGAATTGTGATCGTTGCAGTCGTTCCTTTGCCCTCTGCACTCTCGTAAGTGATCCCGTAATCCTCTCCATAATAAAGTTTCAGACGTTTCTGTACATTATAAACGCCGACCCCGTTGGAATGATAATTTACCTTATGACGGTCGTAAATATGTGCCAGCGTTTCCTCACTCATGCCAACACCGTCATCGATCACCTGAAGGACTGCATTTCCGTCTTTCATGAATCCCTTTATAATAAGAAGTCCTTTGCTTTCTTTGTACTTCAGTCCGTGATAGATCGCATTCTCGATGATCGGCTGAAGGACAAGCTTGATCAGCGGAATATGCAAAATTGACGGATCTACATCGATCTGGAATTCCAGTTTATCCTTGTAACGCATCTTCTGGATCGTGAGGTAGCCTTTGGCATATTCTACTTCGTTTGCGATCGGAACCACTTCGTCCTCGTTGCTGATACTCTGGCGCAGAAGTCTGGCAAGTGATGCTGTCATCAGCACGACTTCCTCGTATTTCCTGCCCTCCGCCATCCAGATGATAGAGTCCAGTGTATTATACAGGAAATGCGGGTTGATCTGGGACTGGAGTGCCTTGAGCTCGCTCTTTCGCTTCTCTTCCTGCTCATGGACGTTCTGCTCCATGAGTTCCTGGATACGGTGTGTCATCACATCAAACGATTTCGTGAGACTTCCGATCTCATTATCAGAGTCCACGACGACATCCGAAACGCTGAAATCGCCCTCCTGGACTTTTTTCATGGAATCGCGGAGTTTCTGGATCGGAAGCGTGATACTTCTTGCCATAAATCTGGAAAAAAGCAGCGCCACGATGACAAGGATCACCGCGGTAAGCACATAAATGCTCTGTGCCTGCCGGCTTTTGCTCAAAAGTTCACGGACATTGGTACAGTCTACGACGGTCCAGCCGGTTTTGTCCGAGCGTGAAATAGAATACAGCTTTCCATTGCTGCCTGTCCCTGTCAGGACGGTATCATCCTCTGTATCCATGATAAGGCTGATATTTTCTGTCTGCAGTTCATTGTAGAGCTGCTGCTGCTGTGGATGATAGACGATATTTCCTCTGGCATCAAGGATAAAAGCGTATCCCTTGGTCCCTACCGTACTCTGGTCGCACAGTTCACTGATCGCACTGTAATTCAGATCGATAAAGAAAACGCCTTCTTTCTCCCCGCTGCCTTCGCGGTCACGGATACCACGGCTTAAGGTGATCACCCACGGGCGCTCCCCGCTGATGATATGCTGTACATGTGAAGAGGTAAGCATCGGACCTTCCGGACTGTCGAGCGCCTGGGTATACCATTCCTGGGTATTTAAGTCAAGATCGCTGTTTACGGATTTCTTGCCGTCATTGATCAGCATTCTGCCGTTTTTGCTTATGATGCCTACATTTCGGATATCGCTCCGGCTGTCCAGGATCGTCTCAAACTGGTTCAGGATACGGTATCTTCCTTCATTATCGATCTCATCATCAAAAAGATAGTCCTGAACGTCCTCACTGCTTGAGATCAGATAGGCGATATTTTCCATGTAATCTATGTAGGAATCTATATTCTGGTTCATCTGCTGGATGATCGTATGGGTATACTCTGAGGAATTCTCAAAAATGGAATTGTTTGTAAATCTCATGGATACACCGGTAACGATCACGACCGCACTGAGCACCAGAAAAGCTACCGTCGCAAAAATAACGCTCTGGATGCTCTTGAACTTTCCTACGATCATGGTTGAAAGCCCTTTCTTTTTCATCGGCGGTTCTCCCTTGCGTATTCTGTCGGTGTGCATCCTGTCATCTTCTTAAATGAGATTCCGAAATAATGTGCATCGGCAAAGCCGACTCTCTCTGCGATCTCATAGTTCTTCATCGTAGTGTTCTCGAGGAGTTCTTTGGCTTTGTCCATGCGAGTACGGATCAGGACTTCGGTAAAAGTCTCTCCTGTCATTTCTTTAAATATGGTGCTGAAATAACTGGTGCTGATGTTCAGATAAGAGCAGATGTCATTGAGGCTTAAGTTCGGGTCCATGTAGTTCTTCTGGATATAGTCAAGCGCCATCCTTGCCTGGCGTTCGCCGCTGGAGGTATTCAGTTCTGTCAGTGCATCGTAGACCTGCATGATATATTCATGTACGATCTCGCATGCCTTTACAAAAGATTTCTGCTCTGTTACCTGGATAAGAAGGTTGGAGCGTTCTTCGCGGATCCTGTGGATGTCCGGGGAAACTTCTTCCCCTGCGGTATCTGCTGCCCTGATGATCTGCTGAAGGTACATGCAGGCACGGCTCTTGTCTGCGAGAGACTGTTTGATTTTTTCCTCAATGGAGTATAATTTCTCTTCCATCTCGGATTTTCTACCGGATTTCAAAGCTTCTTTAAATTTATCGAGCGATTCTCTGAGATCAATATCCTGTACCGGATGTTTTTCTTCCATATCAATAAGGAGGTTCCCCCCTATCAGATAACGGTACTGCAGGGCACTGACTGCATTATCGTGAGACGCGCTGAGTTCTTCGAGGTTTTTGACCCATTTGCCGATTGCCATGGAGACTTCGGTTCCCATGACTTTGTGAAGTTCTGCCTGGATCTCGCCGCAGATTTCCTTGATTCTTCCATTGAAATTACGGCTCCATTTCTCCTGGAAAAGAACGCACACGCGGTTGTTGCCTTCCTGATAAACGATTCCGGCGTTTTCGCGGGTTACGATCTCATCGCTGATATTAAAGAGGACAAATGCCATGAGTGCACTCTCCTGGCGTTTCTCCATATCGATCTGATACATGCCGGAATAGAGGTCGATATCAAAAACTGCCACGCGGTATCCACAGCCGGAAAGTGTGATTCCCATTTCTTCAAGTTTAGCCAGGCTTTTCTGGATATCTACGGTACAGTTTACAAGAGCTTCCAGTGTCTTGGAGCGAATGATCTGTGCATTTGCGCGGTAGTTCTCGGACGTTCTTGTAAGTGATTCCATTTTTCTTTTTTCTTTGCGGATCTGATCTACTTTTTCTTTCATTTTCTGAATGACGCCGGTCAGTTCCATCGCGGTTACCGGTTTGAGCAGGTACTCGCTGACGCCGTACTGGATCGCCTTCTTCGCATACTCAAACTCGCCAAATCCACTGAACACCACGATCACAACATCCGGATAGTTGTCATGCAGGAAATGGCTGAGTTCCATTCCGTCCATGTATGGCATAAGAATATCTGTCAATACGATATCAACCGGATGTTCCTGCACAAACTCCGCTGCCTGCTTCCCATTCTCGCAGTCTCCCACCAGCTCGCAGTCCATGCTTTTCCAATCAATGTTTTCTTTTATTGCATCCCTGACGAGGATCTCGTCATCTACAAGCAATATTCGGTACATTTGCTTCCCCCATTTTTGTAATTATGTGATAACGTTCTAGTTTTCCTAGCGTTTAATTGTACCATAAAATAGATGATTTTTGAAGTGGGGAGTTTTGGGAATTGTGGAATTTGTGGGATGTTTAGAAGGGACGGAGCAGAGACCTTCAGGGGGCGCGTGGCCAAGAAGAGGGTTCTTAGGGGGAGCTTCGGCCTTCGCAGACTCTGAGATGCTCCCCCTAAGGGTTTTCATTTTTTCAAAGGAGATACAAGAGGATTATTTAACAATAAATCCCTCTTCATCCCACAAGTCATGCCAATCCTTAGCCCCTTCCCAAAGGAACACCTGTCCTTTAACAAGACGGTTTCCTTTCTCCAGAGTTCCAATCTTAGCCATCTCCTCATCCGTAAGCGGATCCTCAGTAACACATTTCAGGTTACTTACATAGTTATGCACAGAAAACGGAATAGAAATCTCCCCTCTCTGATGAGCCCACTTCAACGCAATAAGTGCAGGATGCACACCATGCGCCTTCGCGATCTCCTGCATCTCAGGAGTCTGCATATCCGCAACATCCTCCGGACAAATATCTCTTTCCGGACGTCTTGGGGAACCAAGCGGCATATATCCAACCGGCTGGATATTATGCGCAACCAGATAATCATACTGCTCCTGCTGCTGGAAGCAAGGATGAAGTTCCAGTTCGCAAGCTGCCGGTTTGATCTTCATCAGCGGCAGAACAGCCTCAAGTTTCGGAATTGTCATATTGGAAATACCAATATAACGGATCTTACCTTTTTCTACAAGCTCTTCGCACTGGCGGTATGTATCCATAAATTCCTCAACGCTGAACGGTCTGGAGTCTGGATTTCTGGAATCCACATCACAGAATGGTGCATGATAGTTCGGGAATGGCCAGTGGATGAAGTACAGATCCACATAATCGCACTGAAGATCCTGAATGCTCTTTGTGCAGGCTTCTTCTACTTTTCTGTGCATGTCATTCCATACTTTTGTCATGATGAAAAGGTCTTTTCTTTCTACAACGCCCTCATCAATCGCTGCTTTGAAAACTTCACCGATCTGGTGTTCATTTCCATAGCATGCTGCACAGTCAAACATACGATATCCGCTGCGGAGTGCTCCTGCAACTGCTGCCGATACGTCTTCTGCGCTTACACGGTCGGAACCAAAGGTTCCCATTCCCATACACGGAACTTCTTCTCCTGACGGAAGTGTTACTTTCGGCACGATTGCCGGATCGATAAATTCTGCCATTTTTGTTTCCTCCTGATTGATAATTATATAGTTTTCGTTTTCTTATATTTTTTTAAGTTTTTCGTAGCCGTTAGTTACAATTTTTCAATCTTAATCTGTGGTAACAGTTTCTCCATATCTTCCATCACGAAGAATCCTGTCTCCTCACGCATTGCTGCCGCTGCTGAGATCGCGCTGGCTCTTCTTAATGTTTCTTCCAGAGAAAGCCCCTCGCTTAATCCAAGTGCAAAACCTGCGATCATGGAATCCCCGCATCCTACAGTATTTACTGCATCGATCTTCGGAACGATCGCACGGTAAGTTCCTTCATCACTGACTGCCAGGGAACCATCTGCTCCGAGGGAGACTGCTACGATCTCCACTCCTTTGGCGTGGATCGCTTTTGCTGCATCAATAATGTCTTGAATGTCATCACAGTGTTTGCCTGTCAGCATACGAATCTCATCAATGTTCGGTTTGATCAGTGTCGGGCAGGCTTCGATTCCCATTTCCAGTAATTTGCCACTGGTGTCGAGAATGACTGGTTTGCCTGCTTCCTTTGCAATTCTGACCAGTCGCTGATAGGCAGTTCCGTCAAGACCTTTTGGCACACTTCCTGACATGGAAACCACATCTGCGTCTTTGACCAGTTCTTTGAATTTCTTTTCGAAACCGGTAAAATCTTCCTCTGTCAGAGTAAATCCCGGCTCCAGGAATTCTGTCTGAACATGATTGACTTCATCCCAGATATTGATGCAGGATCTGCTCTCTGCATCTACATGATAAAACTCGCCTTTGATTCTAAACGGTTTGAGAGCATCTTCGATATAATTTCCCGCGTGACCGCCTACAAATCCGGTAGCTACAACTTCTGCTCCGTAAATGGAGGCCGGTTTGGATACATTGAGACCTTTGCCTCCGGGAACGTAAGAACATTCCCGGACGCGGTTTACTTCGCCTACTTTATAATCATCTACTACATATCGTTTGTCGATCGCAGCATTTAATGTCACTGTCAGTATCATTTATTCTTCCTCGTTTGATAAAAGAATTTTGCCTTTTACAAGTCCCGGTGTCTTGAATAACTGGAACGCTTCCTGTGTCTGGCTCATCGGGATCTTTTTGTAGATGAAGCCCGGATCAAATTTCAGCTGACCGGTTGCAAAGTAATGTGCGGTCAGATCCCATTCACGTCCCGGGAACGGTGCGCTGTAGGACATCCAGGAACCTGTCAGTTTGAATTCTTTACGGTTCATGTTTTCCCACTGTTTTGGTGTGAAGGTCAGGTTCTCATGTGGTGTTCCGATGAAGCATACGTGTGCTTTGTTTGCAGCCAGTTCGAATGCCATATGCATGGTCGGAACCTGTCCTGCTGTCTCAAATACGAATCCGTATCCTTTGCCGCCTGTGATCGCCATTGCTTTTTCCATGTAGCCTTCTTCTTTTGTATTGATGACTTCGTCTGCACCGAGACGTTTTGCAAGGTCAAGACGTTCATCACTGATGTCGAATACGACTACTTTCTTGGAACCGAAGATCTTGGTCCACTGCATGGTGAACATTCCTACAGTACCGCCGCCGAGGATTGCTACGTATTCGCCGCCGTGATAGTCGTTCTGGAATACACCGTGGATCGCTACGGTTGCAGGCTCGAACATTGCGCCCTGTTCGTAGGAAACACTCTTGTCAAATGGAACTGCATTCTGCTCTGGAACTACTACGTAGTCTGCGTTGCTTCCCTGCTGTCTGGAACCGATGAAGCTGTAGTGTTTGCAGAGAGAGAAGTTTCCCTGCTGGCAGTCGTCGCATTTCATGCATGGGAGGAGTGGTGCGCCGGATACGCGGTCGCCTACTTTAACCTTGGTTACGCCTTCGCCGACTTCTACTACGTCGCCGGAGAATTCGTGGCCGAGGACTATAGGATAAAAATGAACACCGTTGTTCAATACTCGCGGGATGTCGGAGCCGCAGATGCCGGAGTATCTGACGCGGATCTTCACTGTGCCTTTGGATACCTGTGGTTCTTCAACTTCCTGATACTGTACGTCTTCGTTTGCTACTACTACTGCTGCTTTCATAATGTGGTTTTGCTCCTTTCGTCAAAGGGGAGAAACGTACCGCTGTGGCCGCGGTGGGCTGTATCCGAGGGGGCGAGCGCGTCGCCCCCTCGGGCACCCCCTGCGCTTTTTCCTGAAACATGAGCTACGTTATTGATAGTTCTATGTTTTGGTGGGGGGTGTTCTCTCCTGGTTATTTATGTTGGTAGAGTGTCCTGTGTGGGGACATACTGTCGAATGTTGTATATTATGATGTTCCTGTGAGGAACGTTGTCCTTAAGGGGAACAATATTGCTGGTTATTATATAAATCTGTATCCTCAAGTGGCTACAAACTCTTAGTGTTTGATCATCAGGTGGGCCAGGGATTTGTAGAGATCCAGGTAGGTTTGGTAGGTCTGGTCGTAAACTGTTTTGTTGTCCGGATCTGGCTCGTGGTGACGGGTTTCTTTTACGGTCAGGGTTACGGCTTCGTTGTAGTCTTTGTAGAAGCCTGTACCTACTCCGGCGAGGAGGGCTGCTCCGAGGGTTGTTGCGGTGTCGGAGGCCGGGACTACGATTGGTTTGCCGGTGATGTCGGATTTGATCTGGGTCCAGAGAAGGGAGTTTGCTGAGCCTCCCATGGCTCTTAAGACTTCTGCTTTTGCTCCGGCTTCTTCTGCGATCTCAAGATTGTGTCTGAGGGAAAGGGCTACGCCTTCCATGCAGGCACGGACCATGTGACCTTTGGTTTTGGCGAAGTCGAGGCCGTAGAAGACACCTTTGGCGTATGGATTCCAGATCGGAGAACGTTCGCCGGACATGTATGGGAGGAAGACCATTCCGTCACAGCCTGGAGATACTTTTTCGGCGATCTCGTTTAGCTGATTCAGGGAAGATTCTCCTGTCTGTTCTTTCATCATTCGTTCGTAGTCTGCGAATTCGTGTTCGAACCAGCGCATGACTCCGCCGCCTCCGGTGGTTCCTCCCTGGAGAAGCCATTTGTCCGGGATAACGTGGTAGCTGAGGATCAGTCTTGGATCGGCTTTGTATTCGTCCATGCAGATGCTCATTCCGCCTGCCTGTCCGCCCTGTTCCTGGGTTTCGCCCGGGTGGATGACTCCTGCACCGAGGGTTCCGCACGCTGCATCGAGACCTCCGGCTACAACCGGTGTGCCTTCTGCAAGTCCGCACTCCTGTGCAGCTTTGGCAGTAACCGTGCCGACTACGTGGTCACAGTTGCAGATCTCCGGAAGGAAATTCATCGGAATTCCAAGACGTTCACACATTTCTTCGTCCCAGCAGCCTTTACGCATATCAAAACAGTGTAGTCCGTAACCCTGTGATACATCCTGGGTAATGGCATCTGTCAGTTTAAATGCAATATAGCTGTTGGACTGAAGGATCTTGTAGATATTTGCATAAACTTCCGGCAGATTTTCTTTGTACCAGATGATTTTTGCTGTTGTATAGGATGGCTGGAGTGAATTTCCTGCCACTTCAAAGATCTTGTCTGCGCCGATTTCTTCGTTCAGGCGGTCGCAGATGGACTGTGCTCTGGTGTCCATCCAGATTGGTGTGTTGGTAAGGACTTTGCCTTCTTTGTCGATCGCGATTGCTGACCAGCTCTGACCATCGATTCCGACTCCGGCAATCTCCTCCGGCGCAATCCCTGCTTTCTGAATAGTTTCTTTTGTTGCCTTGCAGACTGCGCTCCACCATTCTTCCGGATTCTGCTCTGCCCAGCCTTCCTGTGGATAGTATACTGGATAGTCGCCGTTTGCCGCTGCCAGGACTTGTCCATTTCTGTCAAATACAGCAACCTTGCAGGCACTTGTCCCGATATCAATTCCAAGTAAATATGATTTTGTCATTTCTGCTGCTCCCATTTCTCCACTACCTGTAAACAGTAGCGATTCCTTCTATAAATTGCTGCCACATTCCGGCAGTCTGTTCCAGTTGTTGCTGTTCACTCCATTCACGGCAGCTTTCCGTTCAGAAAGCTTACGGATTTTCCCTCAATGATCTCTGTCCGGAGTTTTTCAGAAAAGCTTTCTTCGCCTTCCTGCTTTCCGTTCTCAAGATGTTCCAGCATGATCCTGGCTACCTCTCTGGCAATTCCGTCCGTTGGCTGAGACACAATCGTAAGTTTCGGGTTACATGCACGTGCAAACTGAAGATTGTCAAATCCAATCAGGGACAGCTGCTGTGGAATCTGGATACCCAGTTCATTTACTCCAATCATCGCCCCCATTGTCATCTCGTAGTTCGTAACAAAAACAGCAGTCATATCCGGATTGTCCCGAACCAGCTTCTCCAGTCCGCGGACCCCTCCCTGGATCGTGTAATCTCCATGAAAGATCAGGGAATCCCGAATCGGTATTCCTGCCTCATTCAACGCTTTGGAATATCCTGCCAGACGCTCCTGTGCTGTAAAAATCCCCTCCGGTCCACCAATAATTCCAATGTTTCTGTGACCTTTTTTTATGAAGCACTGCACTGCATCCTCTGCCGCTTTCCGATTATCAACCAGAACACTGTCGCAGGAAATCCCCTGTATCTTACGGTCGATCAGAACAATAGGCTTCCCTGTCTTCTGGAACTTCCTGAGATGATTTCCCTCTTCATCTACTGGCATATTGATGATTCCATCCACACGCCTGCGGATCAGGAATTCCACCGCTTCACATTCCAGTTTCTTATCAGTCCGGCAGTCACATACGAT
>OHAC01003249.1_pt1 | contig 11725 bp, 11 predicted proteins | sample 1577051 | NCBI WGS metagenome assembly OHAC01 (sample SAMEA3541499, study PRJEB24748) | human gut metagenome | biome: human gut; feature: human-associated habitat; material: faeces | place: China | collected 2012 | reverse complement strand
AACAAGTTGAGGTGAAAAGGTCAAGCCGCGCAAACCCGCATGAAATCAGGCTTTTCTCTGGTTGCCCATATTATTTCACACTCCCCATCCGGATTCAGATACACAGTGCCACCTAACTTATGGATTTCTTTATAAAAATGACCTGCAAACGGTCCAATGCGGCATGCCATTATGTAGACGATTGGGTGAGGAATATGATTTTTCTTGATATGCTCGCAGCAAGTCTTTAATGCAGCAACATCATAATAAATCGCCTGCATAGGACCAATCTGAGGAACGTCAATTTTGAAGCAGTGGGCATTGTGAAGTTCAAATTCATGGTCGTTGATTTTTGTCACACCATCGAATTTGTTCTCGTCCATGCAGCCATCTCCATTGGCCCCTAATGATTTAGCACCTACAAGGTACACATGTTGCATATCTGTTTTTTGCTGCATTTTCGTCATCCTAACTGCATGTTTTCTATATATGAATTATTTAGATTTAGGTGAATATAAAGTAAAAACCGATAATCGCACTCAATAGCAATTACCGGCTTCATTCCCAAAAACCATTACTCTTAAATTTTTGCATCAAATATCTAGGTCAAATCCCACCTTTAACTCCAAATAATTGCTATTATTTGGACCTGATGGTAAGCACCGCTTTCTTGCCTCATATATGTGCACGAATATAAAAACCGTACATTTTTTTCAGTGTTTAATATAACACGTTCCGTTTAAAACTTCAATAGATTCATAGAATCTTAAGAGTTATTATTGCTGGAAAACCTGTTTTTTTATGGATATTACTAATCATCAATCTATGACGCATGATTTTGCTATCATTTTTTCAGGCGTATTTCTCTTACCATTTTTAATATAAGAATAAAACATAAGAAAACTATTATGCCCGATCCAGATCAGCTGGGGATCAAAGGATCCATGAATAATAAATAATGCATACACCAACAGGAAATACGTATCTTTCCGAATAGTGATGAATATTCCCACTGTAAGCAATCCTATCAAAATCAGTGCAAAAATCACAAGACCCAGGCTCAAAATTATCTGCATATAAGAAGAGTCTACATAATGATATGCACCTTCGTTCCAGGAAATATACTGGCCAAACGGATGAGCTCCATAATTCACATATCCCATACGGCCTAGCGCCAATCTTCCATTTATAAGCTTATTACACCACTTCATCCATTCAACAGACTCATCATACCTGATAGAAAGAAGAACCATTCCTATTGACACTAACGGCGCTATTCCCACCGCAATAAACGAATATATTTTTTTATAATCTCTTAAATATGGAACATATTTTAAAATGATTGCTCCAATGATCGCCAACATTCCCATTCCGAAAGCATTTTTCGTATCTGTTTTTACAAATAAATATGCACTTACTGCCGTCATAACAGCCAGCTCTTTCCATGTGATCTTTTCTTTTCGCCAGTATACCCAGCAAAGAATCATATAGAAGAAATAATGGGCACTTCCTGTTGTGTAATCAAATCCCAGGCCTTCTCTGACTCTGGCACCGCCTGCTTGCACAAATATCTGATTTTCCAAAATTCCTGCATAACAGCTTCCGATTACAAAAATCAATGCTGCAATGTGTACCCATAAAGACCATTTTATAATCTCCTGAAAATCTACATCATGAGCAGATACTATAAATACCCAGAATATCAATGGATTTTTATTTTTCGATACAACTGCGCTGATCAAAAGTAAGATTCCTACTGCTATTATCAATCCCAATTCTTTCAGAGAATATTCCTTTTCCAAAAAATCCAAAATAATCTTGGCACATACCAGTCCATATGCAAGAAATCTTACAATCGGAAAGAGATTTTTCGTAAGATCCATGACTTTATAATCGGTATCATAGAGTACTGCTGATATTAGATATATCCCATATGCAAAAAGAAACATCCATTTCTTGTATTCTTTCTTTACATATATTCCTGTCATAATTTTCTTTCGCTCTCCTGCCTTCCTATTCTTTTTCCTATTGTTTCAAGAATTTCACGTAAGATCCGCTCTTTCATCACAAGAAGCATCCCCCCATAAATCCCACAAAACACTCCAAAACACACCACCAACATCAGAAACACACTAGCATTCAGCCGGTCTCTGATGACCATCATCACCCCACCGGCCACAACCACTGCCACTAGGATCTTTCCTATTTCTATTTTCCTGATGATTTCCCAGGCCATGTCTTTAAGTGCCACTGCCTGTACCGCCAGAACGACTGCCTCTGCCACCAGTGTTCCAAAGGCTGCTCCGGCTGCCCCGAATCTGGGGATGAATATGGCATTCAGTATAATATCTGCCACAGCACCGGCAATTTCAGAATAAAGAACGATAGTTTCCTTTCCCAACGGTACCAGCATCTGTACCCCAAATACATTGCTAGCGCCAATCAGTATCAATGTCGGCATGATAATGCACATTGGGACAACGGATGGCAGATATGCATTTCCTGATAACAGAAGGATACACTGTTTTGCCATAATAGTAAAGCCAACTGTAAGTGGAATTGCCAGAACTGCTACAAATTCCAGAGCTTTTGCAGACACTGTCCTGAATTCCTTTTCCATTTTCATTTCCACGTAGTAGGAAGTTCTGGGAAGCAGGACGGCTCCCAGGGAAGTAACGATATTTACAAGGATCACCTTTATCTTGATCGCTACATCATAGTATCCCACTTCTGTATTATCCTTCATAAATCCTAACATGGTAATATCCAGATTAGAGTAAATGGTAATTGCCACAGACATGGCAAAGAAGATGAATATCGGCTTTAGATGGCGCTTCAGCTGATAGTCTTTAAATCGTTTAAATGTAATGTGCCTGCGCAGATTTAAAAAATTGAATACACCATAACCAGTATTGGCAAGAACCGTGATCCCTGCATATTTCACATAATCTTCTTTTGTATGCACCATCAGGAACATACAGATTACAGCCAGCACCTTAAAAACTAACGATCTCACCGTAATATAGGTATAACATTCTAACGCCTTATAGACCCATTCCATGGCGATCAGATTTAAAAACATGGATAAACTGCATACGATCAGCAGCAACCGTTCTTCCCGAAAACGTGGAATATATAGAAGCGCAGCTGCCAATCCCACATAAGCGATAGCTGTCATAATCCCGTTGATAATCCAGATCTCCTGAGCTGTTTTTGACATCTGTTCTTTATCATCCCGCACTTGTGCACAAGCCCTGATACCATATGTGGGGATCCCCAGCATAGCAAACATAGAAAAGTAATTGATCACGGAATTGGCAAAGGCAATCTTCCCATTTCCTTCCGGCAGAAGAACACGGGTGATATAGGGAAATGTGATCAGCGGAAAGAGAAAGGCCGATGTAGTCAGGAGCATGTTCATGACCAGATTGAATTTAATGGATTTTTCCCTTTTTCCCATAAGTTATGCTCCTGGTTTCCAGCCTGGTCTGTATACTGGATGAAGACCGAACTTCTTCTGTCTGGCATTTTTATATGCCTCTTCAAGAATTGTAAATCTCAGATTTTTCTTTCCTGTCAGGTGGTTGAAAAGAATCTTGATCCGTATTTTCAGGCAAAAATAGTCATAGCAGATGCCAGGAAAATGTTTGCTGTAGGTGTCGATCATATTCCGATAGGAATAATACAATTTCCAGTTAATAGCATTTTCATCGACTTCACCATCATGATTTACCGCAACGGCTGGAACTTCCAATATTTTTCCTACTTTTGCCATACGCAGCCCATGCTCCAGATCATCCCAATAGATAAAATAGTCTTTATTAGGAAGCCCTACTTCCTGCAGCTTTTTCTTATTCATAATAGTGCCTACATAGGTAAATGTACCTTTTTCAAATTCTTTTTTATCATACAGTTCAACTGGTAAAATAGATTCACAAATACGGATTCCTTTTTTGTAATAACATTTTCCGTGTTTTATATCTATTTCACCATTTCTCTTAATTATTTCTCCACAGATAGCGGAAATCTCTCCCAGATCCGTTCTTCCATCCAGATAATCCGATGCCTGCTTTAATGCATCTTCTTTCAAATAAGCATCATCATCAGATACCCAGATCCAGTCTGCTTCCTGTTCCATGGCTTTTTTAATTCCGGCATAGAATCCGCCGCTTCCACCAGTATTTCTTTCCATGGTAAGGATGATTTTTTCAAAGCCCGCATCTTTTTCCTGCCACTGCTGCAGATACTGCGCAGTGGTATCTGTACTGGCATTGTTTACCACAATCACATAGGCAGGAAGATACTGCTGATCTTCAAAACTCTTTAACGCCTTTTTCAGTTTATCCAGACGATTATACGTAACAACCACTGCGCCTATCTTCATTTTTCTGATTCTCCTTCTTGTACTTTTACTACATTTCCCTCTGAGTGCTATTAGAATCAACGGTTTCTCCGATATTTTTATTTTCTAAGGTCATCGGTAAAGAGTTTTTGCAGGCTTACGCCTCTTCTATTATGAAAGATTATGTTCCTTCAAATATGCAAAATACCGTCCGGGGTCAATGACCTTTCCTCTTTTATTCGCCAAACCATCTTTTACCGCTTTAATAATAAGCTGGGAACGCAGTCTGTGATAGCCTTTTAGCTTGCTCTTTACAATGATAGCCATCAGTCTCGCAGTCAGAAGTCCGTAACCCAACCACCGCACAGCTACGTTTTCCTGAAACTCACGGATCATAAAATACTGGTTCCGGTTGCAATAATATTCTTTCCACCATCCGGCTGGTGTCATATTTGCGTCTAATACCGGAGCATCCTGATGATCGATCACCGCATCCCTGATCAGATACAGGTTATGCTTTTTAGAAACCCTTCTGGTATATTCTGTATCATCCCCATAAATGAAAAGACTGCCGTCAGCGATTCCCAGTTCTTCCACAATTTTTCCTGGAAAAAGCGGACCTACAAAGGCATTGGCTTCTTCTTTTGTCACAGCCTGCAGCTGGCCTTCATCCCGGATGACCGGACTGTTTTTCATCATAAAACGGGAAAGTTTTTTGTGATGGAACAACTGATAGTGCTTCAGATCGATTCCATAGATAAGGGGACAAAGTCCTCCCACATCCGGCAGTTCTTTTCCCTTATTTAATAATGTCTCCAGGCAATCTCTTCTTGGATAGGCGTCATCATCCATCAGCCAGTACCAGTCCGGAGACAACTTTTGTGCTTCTCTCATACCTGCTTCAAAACCGCCTGCGCCGCCTTTGTTTTCGTCTAAAAACAGAATTTTTATTTTGTCACTTTTTTCTGCGATCTTTCGTATTTTTTCCTGTTCTTCTGCATTGCTGTGATTATCAGCGATAATGATATAGTCCACTGGGCGTGTCTGATTTAACAGTGCGCCAATACATTTTTCCAGTGTTCTGGTCCGGTTGTAAGTGACGGTTATAGCTGCAACCGTTCCCTTACTTACGTTTTCCCGGCTTACCGTTTTCCCTTCTTCAGTTTTCTCATTTACACTTTTCCCGCTTCCAGGTGCATCTGACTCATACTGTAACTTATTTTTCTCCATATACTTCTGCTAATATCCTTTCACTGGTCTTCCAGCTGAAATGTTCCCTGATATAGTTTCTGGTCTTAGCTGCACAAAGTGCTCTCTTTTCCGGATGAAGCAGCTGATCCAATATCTGCTCTTCATATTCTTCATCGGTTTCTGCCGGTATAAGGACCTGATAAGTTTCATCGATTCCTTCTGCGCCTACTTTTCCAGTGATCACCGGCGTACCCATTGCAAGGCTCCTTAAAACCTTTAACTTGATCCCGGCTCCCAACGTCAATGGAAATACTGCCAGTGCCGCTGTTTTAAGATAAATGTCCACATCTTCTACAAAGCCGGTTACATGAACCCATTCGTTTTCCCTCTGTTTTAATTTCTCCGGCGGCCGGTTTCCTACAATATATACCTGAAGATCCGGGATCTGCTCCTTTACCTTTTCTGCAATGTTGATCAGGCGCATAGCCGCCAGGTAGTTTTCATCTCTTCCCATCTGACCTAAAAAACAGATAGTATATGGCTCTCTTTTCTTCTGTCCCGCCATTTTCCAACACACTGTCTTCTATTCCATAATATGGATTAAGCACTTTGCAATCCGAAACTCCATATCTGTCCTGGATCAGTTTTTTGTCCTTCTGATTCAATGGAAATACCTGATCTGCTCTCCGGCAATATTTTCCTTCTTTTTTCAGCACCCGATCCAGCTGAAATTTCAGATATGTGCGTTTTAATCCGTGGCTGTCAGCCACCTTTCGCTCATAAGACTGGGCTGTCATATCGTGTTCTACTATATTGAACTTAATATGTGGAAACAGCCTGCGTATCCAGAGATATTGCCCCATGGAAGCATATTCTGCATGGATCGCATCGATCTTATATTTTTTCACCATGCTGATCAATTCCCATGCAAAACGGAAAGAACTTCTGGCAGCGAAGTAATTCGGCATCCATGGCTCTGCTATCACATGAGCCATACGGGTTATTTTACTGATTTTTACACTGTGATAATGTTCATCTTTCTCGTATTCTTTTTTTAAACCTGCATCAAACTCTGATGCTTCAAATGTGAGCACATACACCTGATGCCATTTTTTCAGTGTTTCTACCTCTTTTCCCATGCAAACGCCACCTGCATGATTTGCCTTTGTAGAGGGAAAATAGGGGGATATGTGAAGGATATTCATAACTGTTTCTCCCGTCATTCTCATATATTTTCAGCAAAATGTCTTTCCTGCCTTACAGCAATGGAAATACACGTTCTCTTATAATGGTTTCTGCCGCTTCCGGCGTGAATCGCTCTATATACAATTCCTGCATCCTGCGCCTTATTTCAGGAATTTTACCGTCTTCCAATAAAGTAAACAGCTTATCTACGCTGCCATTCACTGCATTTCTTTGATAGTTAACACCAATCTGCTCTTTTTCTACCAGTTCCCAGGTATCCCCTGGTATGTTATTAATAAGAGGCAGTCCATAGCAAAAATAGTCAATGGATTTCATCGTCAGCCCCACGCATATGCCTGGCTTCATCATATTGATGCCAAACATACACCTGGAAAATATTTCTTCTTTCACTGTTTCATCATATACAGCACCATAGAATTTTGCGTCAATTCCTTCGCTTTTCAGTGCTTCCTCAAAAACCGTCCTGTTTTCCCCATCGCCGATCACATGCAGGAATACCTCTTTTCTGGCTTTCACATGTTCCAGGAAATTCACGATTTCTTCTATATCTATGATGTTATTAATAGAACCAAGATACGCAAAATGAAGCTTTCCGTCAACATCAGCGATCTGACCATCACTTTTCTGGTTTTCAGAGGATTCCCCTTGGAATTCTGCAAAATCCCCTTCAAATTCCCTCCGGTTTTTCTCCCAGTTTTCTGGAATCTCCTTCGGCCAGTAAACAGTGGCCATTTTTTCTTTCTCTGTCTTTAAAAACTGCTGAAAATAGCTGCATTCTGTGATAACCAGGTCCGCTGCCCCTAAATGATCATCCCGCAGCCGTTTCCAGCATTGGAAAGGCCACAGTTTCTGGAGTTTTCCTATGCCAAGGGCTTCCGGCCACAGATCCAGGATATCAAATACAAGAACAGGAGCTGTGTTTGCACCATCTGCCTGTTTTCTCTGCGCTTTTTTCATATTCCTAATCAAATTTTCCCCTGCTTTCGCCAGAGAATTGGCCGGTAAAATGATATAAACCAGGTCTACCTGTTCTTCCTTAAGAAGCTTCTCCGTCTTTCGGGCAAAATCATACTGGGAATACAGACGCCTTACAGAAAGGTTTTTTCTGTAAGGCACCGTGTCAATATAAATATGATCAGGTGCGCTGCGCACCTTTTTTACTTTTTCTCTGTGGATAAAGTCCGTTTCCACCCATAACACCTGGGCGCCCTGACTTTTAAACAACTCTCCCACCCATTCTGCCCTTGGCTCATAACTGGAAGAATTGGTGATGACTATCACTTTTTTGTTCTGTAGTTTCATACAGCCCATTCCTTTATTTTTACCTAATACCTGCGTATCTTTTCCCTATTATGTGCATTCGGAATCTTTTTGTGCTTGATTCTAAAGAAGATTTTTGTCTGAATCTTTCCTTTGCACTTCTATACATCGTCTTCTATACGTCGTCTTCTTCCTCTGCCTGGATCTGCTCTTTGATCCGGCGCTGCTCTTCCTCTGCTGTCTGCTGTTCCATAGCTGCAGACACTTCATCAGAAAAACCTTCCGTACTTTCTTTCTCAAAAAGGATCTTAACTGTCTTAAACAAAATCTCAATATCCAAAAGAACCGAATAATTCTGGATATACATCAGATCCATTTTTAATTTATCATAAGCCGTTGTATTGTATTTTCCATATACCTGGGCGTATCCGGTCAGACCGCCTTTTACTTTCATGCGGTAGCTGAACTCCGGAATGCTTTCAGAATACAGATGTACATGTTCAATACGCTCCGGTCTCGGTCCTACCAGGCTCATTTCCCCTTTCAGGATATTCAACAGCTGTGGAAGTTCGTCAACACGAAGCTTTCTTATTATATTGCCAACTGGCGTGATCCGTGGATCTCTCTCTGTTGCCGGTACAGAAGTGCCATTTTTCTCTGCATCCACGATCATGCTGCGGAATTTACAGATAGAAAATACTTTTCCGTCTTTTGTACACCGTTCCTGATAAAAGAACACCGGTCCACCATCATACAATTTAATCGCCAGCGCCGTCACCAAAAAGATCGGTGAAGTGATCACTAACATGACAATAGAAACAAAAATGTCCATGGTACGCTTGATAAATGCCTGTTCAATGGAAAGCCCGTCATTTCTTGACAGTAATAATGGCGTATCAAAATAGTGCATGCTCTCCGCGCTTCTGATAATAATATCAGAAATCTTCGGTGTGCTGTATACACGGATGGATCTTCCATAACAGAACTTCAGCAGCTCATTTCGCATTTTCGATGGAAGATCGCAGATCACAACTCCTTCATACTGAAGCAGCTTTTGCTTTAACTCTTCTGTTACACCTTGGATTTTTAAGACTTCACCTATTTCAAAGCAGTCTTCTCTGCTGTTGATCTTATTCATAAGAGCCGCCACCGGACGTTCTCCATAAACCATGATCACTTTTCTGGGCGGATATAATTTCCGGTAAAGTCCATTTGCCAGATATCCCCAGATACAGATGATCACAAACTGCCCTACTGTCATAAGGATCAATGGCACAACCGTCTTAAAATGCTTTACCAGAAGCACAATGGGGATATAAGAAACTGCATTGGCACAAATAGTGGCCAATGTATGGGTATAGATCAGTTCTCCATTTCTAAAATACCCCAGTCGCAGACTGCCATAAATGGAGCTGGACACATACAGCATCACCGCATACACAGCTGCCAGGAAATAATGTCCCATCCTCTGGTATGGCATCTCCATATGTGCGTTGTAGCATCGGATCCACACCTGCATAAAGACCCAGGACTGAACACCGATCAGAAGCACCCCAGCCATAAAACGGATCAGACGCTTATATTTTTCATAACTATTCACTTGTAATTATTACCTTTCTATGGATCTGATGTACGCTTGTATCCCGTACTTCCCAGCCAGACCAAAAGCCGACTTCTTAAGTCTTTTTCCGACTCTTCAATACTCTCTTTTCTGACCTTTGTACAGTATAGCATTGAATCACACCAAACGCAAGAAATCCCTGTTTTATCCAGTGTTTGACAATTATTTTCACCAGATAAAACAGGGATCTTCCTCAGGTTCCTGCCTGCGTTATTTATTTTTCATCCCGGCATGCTGCCAGTCCCATAGCCATCAATGCAAACATAACCGGTGCTACGATCGGTACACTGATATTTACTATTGCCTGAGCTGCATAGCAGATCACCGCCATGGCAATAGAAAGGATCACCGGATTTTCTTTTCCCTTACGGATGATCCGGACAACGGAAGTAACCAGAATGCTGATGTATGCCATGGTGCCTACAATGCCAATGGTTATCAGATACTGAAGATATTCATTGTGAACGCTGTCGTATTTCTCATTAAACCGGCCCACCATTTCATCAAAATATCCCTTAACTGTCAGGATTCCAAAGGTATCTGGACCGTAACCGAACAATTTATGCATAATTGGGAATTTCTGGTAAATGCGGACAGCCAGATGCCAGATATAACCTCTGTGGGTTCCCCAGTTATCATCAAACCGAAGATACTTGCTCAGGGAACTATATTTTTCCGCATTTCCTCCAATATTTACATCATATAATACCTTTCCAACGCCAAAGAGCACAACAATCACCACTACCAGCCAGATCCATCTTCCAAGATTGCTTTCTTTTGCATTTTTCAGAACACTTTTCTCTGCCACAAATAATCCAATTCCCAGGATCCAAAGAAGAACTGTAACCACCGGAAGATACTTAAAATCAGTGATCACATTGAAAAGTCCATTGATCGCCAGCACCTGATCCGGGATCTTATCCACAATTGTTCCGATTATAATGAACTCTGTACACACAATTGCCAGGATAACCACATAGTTGCGCACACCCTTCACACTGCCGAAAAGGATGAATGGCAATAAGCCAAGTAATGCCAGCAATGTAAGATATGCATTATCGCTGATTCCTACGATTAAGGCAAATAAAGAGATTGCTACACATATTGTATACCAGATCTTTCTTTTTGCTTCTGTTTCAATGGTAAATAAGACGGTGCTGACACCTACTACTAATGCTACATAAGAAGTATAGGTATTCACATTTCCAATAGTAGATGTAAAATCCACATAATCCAGATAATTCAGGTCTTTCTTAAATCCGATAGGGTCAATTTGAAAATAATGTAATATACCGATCATACATACGATCATACCTGTTGCAAGAAAAACATCCAGATACCACTTTTTAAATTTCAGTTTCTTTGTTATGATAAAAAAACTGATGGTATAAAGCATGATCATAAACAGACCGACAAAGCGGCCCTCATTGCCCCAGAAGGATTCATATACATATTCTGATTGTAATGTAGAAATTGCTGATGCCAGGAAAAAAGCTAACATGGCCCATTCTGCTGCTGTAAAAGATTTAAGTGAAATTTTACTCTTAAATTCTTTCAGGATCGCCCCATTGCACCATTTTCTGTCCTTATTCCAGAATACAAGGGCTGCGATCACATAAAGAACGGCAACTGTAATCACCACGCCGCAGTAATACCAGTATTTTACCTGAAGGATGTTAAAATAAAAATCCTGAAATACCAAGGGTAATCCCACCATGATCAATATCGCCAGTACTGCCGCCAGTCTGGCACTCGTCTTATCCCAGAAAGAACGCACTTCTCCCTGCAATGTTTCTGTCATTGTTTTTTGTTCTTTTGCCATATGTCTGATCTCTTTCTTTTATCTGTATTTGTTTGCGCCATTGCTGTTCCTGTTCTGCCTGCAGTATGACCAGCAATCTTGTGTCTTGTATGCCTACAGGCATATTTTGCAGGTATCTTTTATTCCTGCAACTGTATTTAACAGTATAGCATTTTGGCCTTTTCTGCGCAACTTTATAACTATTTTTTTACTTTTTCATTCATCCCCTCCCATGTTATTTCTCCCACCTCACGATACTTTTCCTTATCGGAAGTATAATCTACTCGTAATGCAATAAGGAATTTCAAAAAGTATTTCAAAAATC
>OHAC01003248.1_pt1 | contig 11729 bp, 9 predicted proteins | sample 1577051 | NCBI WGS metagenome assembly OHAC01 (sample SAMEA3541499, study PRJEB24748) | human gut metagenome | biome: human gut; feature: human-associated habitat; material: faeces | place: China | collected 2012 | reverse complement strand
GGCTTGCCTATGCTTCTTCCGGCGATTACGATGTGATCGTGCTGGATGTGATGCTTCCCGGCATGAATGGCTTTGAAGTCGGCTATCGTCTGGAAAGTGAGGAAACATCATGGTCAAAAAACTGCGGCGCAAATTTGTGTTCATCAACATGCCACTGGTTGCCGTGATCCTCGCCAACCTTCGAATCCTGTTCTCCCATAAAGATGCCACGATCTGTGAGGAACTTCAGTGGTTGGAAAGCACGCAGGAAGAGACCGCCCGCATGAAAAAACTAACCGATTGCCTTTGAGCAGGGTGTGATAATAGAAGATAATGTTTCTGACAATATTTTCATATCCGCCGATGTCTCCCATATCCGCCAGCTGGTTGTCATTTTGCCGGACAATGCCTGTAAATATGCCGGCACTGCAGACAGCGGCGAAAAATCCGGCAATCCAGTAAAAAAGGTTACCGTCACTCTGACATCTGAAAATGAAAAAATAAGACTGACCGTCCATAATACCGGAAAAGCTATCCCAAAAGAAGATCTGCCGCATCTGTTCGAACGCTTTTACCGCACCGACAAATCGCGTGCCCGCACCGACGGTGGTTATGGTCTTGGACTTGACATTGCTCAGACCATAGCAAAAAACCACCATGGTAAAATCACGGTGGTCAGTGCTGAAAATTCCGGTACTTCTTTTACAGTCACACTTCCTGTGTCGAAAGAAAAAGAATCTGCCTGATTTTATTTATCATTCTTAGCTGCAAAACGCTCTGCCTGTTCCTGGATCAGTGCTGCGTCTTCAAAATAATTGATACGCATCGCACGTTTCACTTCAGCCATCGTTTCTGCCGCTACTTTTCTTGCTTCTTCGCTTCCTTTTTTCAGGATCTCATAAATCTCCGGAATCTGCTGCTCCAGCTCTTTTCTCTTCGTACGGATCGGCTCCAGCTCTTCCTGCATCACTGCATTGAGGAAACGTTTTACTTTCACATCTCCAAGTCCGCCTCTCTGGTAATGTGCTTTCAATTCATCCAGATTTTTATAATCCGGCAGGTAACGCTCAAAATGTTCCGGTCTGCTGAATGCATCCAGATAAGTGAAAACTGCGTTTCCTTCCAGATTGCCCGGATCGGATACTTTGATGTGGTTCGGATCCGTGTACATGCTCATGATCTTCTGGCGAACTTCTTCTTCTGTATCAGACAGATAAATGCAGTTGCCAAGAGATTTACTCATCTTTGCCTTACCATCAGTACCCGGCAGGCGGCAGCATACTTCATTCTCCGGGATCAGTGCGGTCGGCTCTACCAGTGTCTCGCCGTATACGCTGTTGAATTTGCGGACGATCTCTCTTGCCTGCTCGATCATCGGCAGCTGGTCTTCTCCTACCGGAACAGTCGTTGCCTTGAAAGCTGTGATATCGGATGCCTGGCTGATCGGATAGGTGAAAAATCCTACCGGGATGCTTGTCTCAAAATTACGCATCTGAATCTCAGTCTTAACGGTTGGGTTTCTCTGCAGTCTGGAAACAGTAACCAGATTCATATAAAAAAAGGACAACTCTGCCAGCTCCGGAACCTGTGACTGAATAAAAATCGTACACTTTTCCGGATCCAGTCCGCAGGAAAGGTAATCCAGTGCCACCTCTATAATATTCTGCCGGATCTTTTCCGGATTGTCTGCATTGTCCGTCAGTGCCTGTGCATCTGCGATCATGATAAAAATCTTGTCGTATTCTCCGGAATTCTGCAGCTCTACTCTGCGTTTCAGAGATCCAACATAATGTCCTACGTGAAGTCTGCCGGTCGGTCTGTCGCCGGTCAAAATGATCTTTTCCATCTTTATTCCTCCTGAAATGCAGCCTGAAAACTGCATTTAATCATCTGATTTCTCTGTCCTCTAGTATAGAACAGACGAGGCTGCAACGTCAATCCTTTTTTCCACTCTGCCAAAAAACAGACTCCTGTATTCTTTCTTGATACAGGAGTCTGTTTTCATTACTTTAATTTGAGAATATCGTCTTCGGCGGATTTCACTTAACATGCTGCCAGGATTTTTCCCATTTGGATTGTTTTCGAATCATTATGGCGTGACTATTTTACAAAATCACTTCTCATCCACCACCTGGAACACGTAAAACTTCAGATAATAGGACTCTTCTGCCGCCCACAAAATCGGGTGATCCGGTGCCTGGGTGCGGTACTCGACCTGACGCAGGCGTTTGTGGACATTTCTTGCCGCCTGATGGATGGTCTGTGTGAACAGTTCATAGGTCATAAAGTGTGAACAGGAGCAGGTTGCAAGGAAACCGCCGTCACGCACCAGCTTCATCGCACGCAGGTTGATCTCACGGTAGCCTTTTACGGCATTTTTTACGGAATTTCTGGACTTGGTGAAAGCCGGCGGATCGAGGATGACCACATCGAATTTCTCCCCTTTTTCTTCCAGTTCCGGGAGAAGTTCAAAGACATCTCGGCAGATAAATTTCACGCGGTCCTCCATGCCGTTTAACTTGGAGTTCAGTATTGCCTGCTCTACGGCAAGTTCAGAAGCATCAACTCCTGTCACTTCTTTTGCCCCGCCATATCCGGCATTTAAGGCAAAGGAACCGGTGTGTGTAAAGCAGTCGAGCACTTTTGCATCTTTGCAGAGATGCTGGATCGCTTTTCGGTTGTATTTCTGATCGAGGAAGAATCCTGTTTTCTGTCCGTCTTTGACATCGACCATGTAGCGGACACCGTTTTCTTCGATCTCCACGTTGGTATCAAACGCCTCTCCGATAAATCCCTTGTACAGCTCCATGCCTTCCTGACGGCGTACTTTTGCATCGCTTCGCTCATAGACACCGCGGATCTCGATTCCGTCCGCTGCCAGCACTTCTTTTAACAGTTCTACAATCTGATCTTTCAGGCGGTCGATGCCAAGTGCCAGGGACTGCACGACAAGTACATCGGAAAATTTATCCACGACAAGTCCCGGCAGAAAGTCTGCCTCGCCGAAGATCACGCGGCAGCTTCCGGTATCGCTGACTTTTTTGCGGTAATTCCATGCCTCCTGCACACGCATCTTCAGAAATGCCTCATCAATCTCCTGATGACGGTTTCTTGTCATCATCCGCACACGGATTTTGGAATTGCGGTTGATAAAGCCTTTGCCAAGTCCGTAGCCGTCAAAATCATGTACTGCCACGATATCTCCGTCCTCAAAGCTTCCGAGGATACTTGCGATCTCATTGTCAAAGATCCACAGTCCGCCTGCTTTTAACATTCTTCCTTCGCCCTTTTTCAGGGTAACGATTGCTTCGCTCATTCTTTTTCTCCTTATCTATCCTACCAGATCAAACAGCGACAGCTGATTGCTCTCTGGCAGATCGCCCAGAATTCCCAGATCATCCATCAGGTCGATGACTGTCTTGCTGACTTTTGTCCGGTCTCTGAAATCATCTTTTGATAAAAATTTTCCTTCTTTTGCCGCATCCATAACGGCATCCGCAGCCTTCTCTCCAAGACCCTCGATCGTACTTAACGCCGGCATCAGCTTGCCGTCGATGATCTTAAAACGTCTCGCATCTGCCTGATAGAGATCGAGTGGCAGAAAATCATAACCTCTGGCATACATTTCCTGCACGATCTTCATGTCTTTCATGGAATCCTGCTCTTTTTTGGAGAGTGCATCGCCTTTTTTGCGATATTCGTCCATGTAGTGAAGCAGTTTTTCCTGTCCCTGACACATCAGCTCATAGCTGAATGCAGAAGCTCGTATACTAAAATATGCCGCATAATATGCCAGCGGATAAAAAATCTTGTACCAGGCAATGCGGAATGCCATCATAACATAAGCTGCCGCATGTGCTTTCGGGAACATGTATTTGATCTTTTTGCACGACCAGATATACCAGTCCGGCACATCGTGTGCCAGCATCTCCTCTTCCCACTCCGGTTTCAGTCCTTTCCCCTTTCGCACACTCTCCATGATCGTGAAGGACTGCTCACTGTCCAGCCCTTTTCCGATCAGATAAGTCATGATATCATCACGGGTACAGATTGCCGTGGAAATGGTTGCCTTGCCTTCTTCGATCAGGGTCTGTGCATTTCCAAGCCATACGTCTGTTCCATGGGACAGACCGGAAATGCGGACCAGATCTGAAAAGCTCTGCGGTTTGGTATCCACAAGCATCTGGATAACGAAATCGGTTCCAAACTCTGGAATACCAAGCGAACCGAGCGGACAGCCTCCAAGCTGCTCCGGTGTAACGCCAAGTGCCTCCGTGCTGACAAAAAGCGACATGACTTCTTTGTTGTCCAGCGGAATGTCCTGTGCATTGATGTCTGTTAAATCCTCCAGCATACGGATCATCGTCGGATCATCGTGTCCGAGAATATCGAGCTTCAAGAGGTTGTGGTCGATGGAATGGTAGTCAAAATGCGTCGTTATAATATCCGTTGTCATATCGTTTGCCGGGTGCTGCACCGGGGTAAACGAATCGATCTCCTCTCCCAGCGGCAGAACAATGATACCGCCCGGATGCTGTCCCGTTGTCCTTCGCACGCCGGTACATCCTTTTACGATACGGTTGATCTCGCAGGTACGCTTCCGCTCGCCGCGTTCTTCGTAATAATTTTTCACGTAACCAAATGCCGTCTTCTCGGCAAGCGTACCAATTGTTCCGGCACGGTAAGTCTGGCCTTTTCCGAAAATAACCTCGGTATAGCGGTGAGCATTTCCCTGATAGTCACCGGAAAAGTTCAGGTCGATATCCGGTTCTTTGTTTCCTTTAAATCCAAGGAATGTTTCAAACGGAATGTCAAATCCTTCTTTTCGAAGCTTCGCTCCGCAGACCGGGCAGTTCTTATCCGGCATGTCACATCCGGCTCTTCCGGCATAGGCTTTCACATCGTCTGAATCAAAATCGCTGTAGTGGCATTTTTCACAGTAATAGTGCGGACGCAGCGGATTTACCTCGGTGATCCCTGCCATCGTCGCTACGAACGAAGATCCGACCGAACCTCGTGATCCTACCAGATAGCCGTCCTCGTTCGACTTCCACACCAGTTTCTGTGCGATGATGTACATAACGGCAAACCCATTGGAAATGATGGAGTTCAACTCTCTCTCCAGTCGCTCGACAACGACTTCCGGAAGATCCTCGCCATAAATCTCATGGGCACGGTTGTAGCAGATCTCACGCAGACTTTTGTCCGAATCCGGGATGACCGGCGGACATTTATCCGGTCTTACCGGCGATATTTTTTCGCACATATCGGCAATCTTGTTCGGGTTTGTAATCACGACCTCTTCTGCTTTTTCACTGCCAAGATATTCAAACTCTTTGAGCATCTCTTCTGTGGTACGCAGGTAAAGCGGTGCCTGTTCGTCGGCATCGGTAAATCCTTTGCCCGCCATAATAATGCGGCGGTAAACTTCATCCTCCGGATTTAAGAAATGCACATCGCAGGTCGCCACGACCATTTTGTTGAACTGTTCTCCGAGTTTTACGATCTTGCGGTTGATCTCCTGAAGATCTTCGATTGTCTCCACATCGGTCTTGTCGCTTCGAAGCATAAAAGCATTGTTGCCGATCGGCTGGATCTCCAGATAATCATAGAAATTGACCAGCCTTGCGATCTCCTGATCCGAGCGATGGTTTAACACAGCCTGATACAGTTCGCCCGCTTCACAGGCAGAACCAAGCAGCAGTCCCTCTCTGTAACGCACAAATTCGCTCTTCGGGATCAGCGGTCTTCGGTTATAATATTTCAAATGTGAACAGGAAACCAGGCGGTAGAGATTGATACGTCCAAGATCGTTTGTCGCCAGCAAAATTGCATGGTGCGACGGACTCTTGCGGATCTTATCCACGGAAGTACGACCCAGCTCATTAACTCCATCCAGCGTTGTAATATCTCTCTGCTGAAGCATCTCAATAAATTTCACAAAAATCTCTGCCGTACATCCGGCATCATCAACTGCCCGATGATGGTTCTCCAATGATACTTTCAGTGCTTTTGCAACCGTATCCAGCTTGAAACGGTTCAACTGCGGCATCAGCACTCTTGCCAGGGCAACGGTATCGACTATGGTAAATTCTTTTTCAATACCCTGTCGTTTGCAGTTTGCCTCGATAAATCCCATATCAAACGATGCATTGTGTGCGACCATCACGCATCCTTCCGAAAATTCCAGAAATTTTGGAAGGATTTCTTCGATCGTTGGTGCATCCAGCACCATGTTGTCGTTGATACTGGTCAGTTCCTCGATTTTATAAGGAATCGGCACTTCGGGATTGACAAAGGTGCTGAATTTATCTGTGATCTTTCCATTTAGCACTTTGACGGCACCGATCTCGATGATCTTGTTTGCCGCCGTACTGAAACCGGTCGTCTCCAGGTCGAATACCACATAGGCATCCTCCAGGCTCTGATTTTGGGAATTGACAACGAGATCCTGCAGGTCATCCACCAGATAGGCTTCACATCCGTAAATGATCTTGAAATCCTCATCCGGCGAAACTGCATGATTGGCATCCGGAAATGCCTGCACGACACCATGGTCCGTGATGGCGATCGCCTTATGTCCCCAGGATTTTGCCCGGTTTATGATGTCTTTTACATCGGAAACGCCATCCATATCACTCATTTTTGTGTGACAGTGCAGTTCCACACGTTTCTCCGGCCAGGTGTCCACCCGCTGTTTGCGGAAATCCTGGATTTTTTTGATACCAGACACAGAACCGATACTGAGCTGTCCGTCAAACCGGTCGATCGTCGTCACGCCGCGGATTTTCAGGAACACACCTTCCTTAATCTCTTTTAAAATTTCCGCTACCTGCTCTGTCTGTGCAAAGATTTTGATCACGATAGTGTCTGTAAAATCGGTCACTTCCATCATAATGATTGTTTTATTATTACGGATGTCACGCGTCTCCAGCATCTGTACCTGTCCGCGGATCGTCACTTCACCCATCTCGCCCTGGATCTGCTCGATCGCCAGAGATTCACTTTCAAAATCACGTCCGTAAAGCACATCCGGATTGTCCGAGCGGCGCACACTTCGAGGTCCGTCTCCTCTTGAAAATCCAGAACGGGATCCTCCCTTTCCCTGGAAATTTCCTCTGCCTTTTGGCATATCTGCTGCTTGTTTCTCGACTTTTTTCTCGCTCTTTCCGTCGTTTTTCTTTTCTGGCTTTGCTTTTTCCTTTTTCGCTGCTTCTGCCTTTCCTTCTGCTTTTGCAGACTCCGGCAGTTGTCCGTTTTCTTCCGGCAGATTCTGAGGCTCTTCCGGATTACCAAGCACGGCATTTTGCAGGATCGCATCGACTTCCTGCTGAATACGCAGCTCGCTGTTTTTATGCGACTTGCTCTCCACCGGCTCTTTGAAAACGGTCTGCACTTTAAAATGCATGCCACAGCGTTCGCAGAAGATCTTCTCCAGAATCTGCAGAAGCTCCTCCAGACGTTCTTCCGCCACCACGTTTTTCTCGATGGTCAGCGTCATCTCATCATCTGCCGTAAACGTACATTCTGCCTGACGCAGGATGCTGTAAAGGAAGATATTATAATCTCTGATTTCGGATAAAATACTACTTTCATACTCCTGCATCAGGGTTCTCGGTGTATATTGTCTGGATAACTGAAATTTGACAATGATCTTTACGTCCATCGATACATTGCCAAAAATCTGTCTTCGTATCTCATGCTCCGTATCCTGCACGGACTGCCAGTACAGAAGCCTCGGGCTTTCCAGATATACCCTCATTCTGTCTCTTGCAGAAGTGACGGTTACTCTCGTAACCGTCGCCTGAGAAAGTAATCCTCTTAAGTTGTCATTTACCTTTAAAGTCGGAAATACATCAAAAAACTCTTTAGGCATGAATCTCATTCCAGTGAAGAAGCTCTTCTCTGAGAGCATCCAGAAGTTCACTCTCAGGTACTTTCTTCACCACTTCCCCCTTCCTGATCAAAAGACCTTCTCCTTTTCCGCCGGCGATCCCGATATCCGCTTCTTTCGCTTCGCCAGGTCCGTTTACCACGCAGCCCATGACCGCAACTTTGATATCCAGTGGAATATCTTCTACCATATTTTCAACTTTGTTTGCCAGACCGATCAGATCGATCTGTGTACGTCCGCAGGTCGGACAGGACACAACCTCAATGCCTCCTTTTCGCAGCCCCAGCGTACGCAGGATCAGCTTGGCAGATTTGATCTCTTCTTTCGGGTCTCCGGTCAGAGATACACGGATCGTATCACCGATGCCCTGCGAAAGAATGATACCAAGTCCGACAGCGGATTTGATGTTTCCGGATAAAACTGTTCCGGACTCTGTGATACCGACATGGAGCGGATGACCGGTCTTTGGTGCGATCAGCTCATGTGCTTTTGCACACATCAGTACATCGGAAGATTTGATGCTGATGACCAGATTGTCATAGCCCATATCTTCGATCATATGCACTTTATCCAGGGCACTCTCCACGATCCCTTCTGCCGTCACGCCGCCGTATTTTTTCACTAGGTCTTTTTCCAGAGAACCACTGTTTACACCGACACGAATCGGAATGTTTCGCTCTTTTGCCGCATCAACCACTGCCTGTACACGCTCTCTGCTGCCAATGTTGCCCGGATTGATACGGATCTTGTCCGCGCCATTTTCGATCGCTGCGATCGCCAGTTTATGATCAAAATGAATATCTGCAACAAGTGGTATCGCAATCTGCTTTTTAATCTCCTTCAATGCCCTCGCAGCTTCCTGCGTCGGAACTGCACATCTTATAATATCGCATCCTGCTGCAGTCAAAGCCTGGATCTGTGCCACAGTTGCCCGCACATCTTCTGTTTTTGTATTTGTCATGGACTGGATCAGGATCGGATTTCCGCCTCCGATCACCCGGTTGCCGATCTTTACCACTTTTGTATGTTCTCTGTACATAAATCAGACCTCCCTAATGTCAGCAAAGCTGACCAAAATCGCATACCAAGTCTCACGTATGTTCGACTTGACTTCACTGTACCTGTTTTTCATATTTCACAAAATAATATTCCAGATCAAAATACGTCTGCTCATCACTGGTTGCCGTGATCTTCCATTCTTCCTTCTCATCCAGATTTGGAAAATACGCATCAGCCTCATATGCATGGTCAATCTTTGTCATATGAGCCGTATCACAGTATGGAAGCATCTGACGGTAGATCTGCTCTCCGCCGATCACGTAAACATCTTCGCTGTCATATTTTTTCAGCTCTTCCAGCACTTCCTCGACACTGTGCACGATGATGGCACCTTTGACCTGATAATTCTGATTTTTCGTCAGGACAATGTTGACTCTGTTTTTGAGCGGCAGTCCGTTCGGAAAACTCTCCAGTGTCTTTCTGCCCATCACTACCACTTTTCCGGTTGTCATCTGACGAAACATCTTCATATCATTCGGAATGCTGACCAGCAGTTCGTTATTCTTACCGATCGCCCAGTTCTTATCCACAGCAGCAATCAAATTCATCTTACTTATCCTCCTCTTTTCTCATTCTTTACACTTTTTATCCGGTAAATGTATTCTGTCATGCCAGCTTTTACACTGCAACCGGTATATGTTTGATCTGCGGTCCGGTTACGTAATCTTCTACATGCAGATCATCCACGGTAAATCCATAGAAATCTTTTTTCTCCGGGTTCAGCCATACTTTCGGAGCGGGATGCTCTTCTCTTGTGATCAGTTCCTCAATCAGCGGAATATGCCGGTCATAAATATGGGCATCTGCGATCACATGCACCAGCTCGCCGACGTACATATCACACACCTGTGCCAGCATATGCACAAGCAGGGCATACTGTGCCACATTCCAGTTGTTTGCCGTCAGCACATCGTTCGATCTCTGGTTTAAAATGGCATTGAGCGTCAGCTTATCCTCGCCCTTTTTCTGTGTCACATTGAACGTCATGCTGTAGGCACACGGATAAAGGTTCATCTCATGCAGATCCTGATGTACATAAATGTTCGTCATGATCCTGCGGCTGTACGGATTATTTTTCAGGTCGTAGATCACACGGTCTACCTGATCCATCTCACCTTCTTTGTACTGATGTTTTACACCAAGCTGATAGCCGTAAGCCTTGCCGATCGAGCCGTCCTCATCTGCCCATGCATCCCAGATGTGGGAATTCAGATCATGCACATTGCTGGACTTTTTCTGCCAGATCCACAGAAGCTCGTCAAATGCACTTTTCAGTGCCGTTTTGCGAAGTGTCAGTGCCGGAAATTCTCTTCGCAGGTCATAGCGGTTGACCACGCCGAATTTCTTGATCGTGTATGCCGACTCGTTCGTATCCTCCCAGATCGGGCGCACCTTTTCTCCTTCTGTACTCACTCCATTGTCCAGAATGTCTCTGCACATTTCCTTAAATACTTTATCTGCATAGCTCATGCTGCTTTCTCCTCTCTTTTACCCCGTTTTTAGTTGCCAAGCTTGATCAGACTGGTGTCCTCTGCAAATCCGGCTGCATTATACAGAAACAGAACATCTGTATAATCACCTTTTTCCATATATTCTTTCAGACTTTCATTATAATAACGAAGATCCACAAAATCTACTTCTGAAAAATCATGCAGTGTAAACGGAATAAAGCAGTGTGCATAAGAATCCTGCACGACCAAAAGCTTCCGTTTGCTTTTGCTGTTTGTCTTTACTTCCACCAGACTCTGGTTTCCGCCAAAATAAACACTGTATTTGTCGCGTGTATTCAGATAATCATACTGATAAATATCATCTGCTGTCTCATTTTTTGTTACATAATTTACCTGATACTCTGCTTTCTTTTTCGGTTTATAAACATGGATCGCATCACTTTTATTTTTCCCGCCGACTTTTGCATCGATTGTACCATAGAAATCCTCAGTGACAGTTTCTTTCGTATAACCAGAAAGTGAAAGTGGCGAAAAACCTTTTTCAAAAGCCCAGGCTGCATATACATAATAAGCTGCCTCAGTCGTCCAGTGATGATCTGTACGGTAATAAAGCTGAATATCCATATGGTCACGAAGAACACTGCTGCTGTCAAACCAGGTCCCCTGCGGCATGGCATCTGCAATGCTTTGCAGATAGACTTCCTCATCATAAGGGGCTGCATGTTTGGGAAGCAGGTTTCTCAGGATATCCACTGCATTTGGCACGATCATTGCCGTTACATGTTCTTTGCCATACTTTTCCACACAGGTTTCCATAAAATTCTTCAGATATCCAATATTCGCCGCAGCCTGTGGTCCTCTGAAACTTTGGGAATGTGCCTCGATCAGATAATCTTCTTTTGCAAAATAAATATCTTTTGTCTCCGTTTTAAACGAAGCCCTCTCAATCGCTGTTTTCATGCCAATCCATCCATCACGCCATGGAAACTGATCTGTCAGATATGTCTCGTAATCTTTTTCGAATTTTCCGGAAAAACAACGTTCCACAGATGGAGCAGGAATCATTGCCAGTGCCCGGTTTTCACGCTCTGAAAACTCTTTTTTCGGTGAAACCAGCGTCCAGATTGCTGTACCGAAGACCAGAACCAGGAAAACCACGATTGTTGCCAAATTCTGTTTTTTTGTACTCATATATTCTTATCTCCCTATCATTATCAGGTTTTAACCCTGGCATCGTTTGATGTTAATCAAAAGATGCCATACGAATTGTTCCGTACTTCGTACTCCCACAATTCTTCCCGCTATTCGCATATCGTGAAGCTTACGCTCCACTTTTATGCTCATAT
>OHAC01003246.1_pt1 | contig 11732 bp, 7 predicted proteins | sample 1577051 | NCBI WGS metagenome assembly OHAC01 (sample SAMEA3541499, study PRJEB24748) | human gut metagenome | biome: human gut; feature: human-associated habitat; material: faeces | place: China | collected 2012 | reverse complement strand
AAAAGGCTTCCCCATCGGGGGAAGCTGTCACCGAAGGTGACTGATGAGGGCAAACCTTCCGCAGCAATCCGTCACCGGGATATAGCGGTACACTTTCCCCTCATCCGGCCTCGGACGGGGCCTCGGCCACCTTCCCCCAAGGGGGAAGGCTTTCCGTCCGCCACTTCCTGCAAAATCAACTCTCAGGAGGAAATAGTATGGTATATCGTATTTATGTCGAGAAGAAGCCCGGCTTTGATGGCGAAGCACAGGGTCTGCTCCATGAGCTTGTCGATCTGGTCGGCATCAAAAGCCTGACCGGCCTGCGTCTTTTGAACCGCTATGATGTCGAGGGCATCGACAGCGCACTGTTTCAGCAGGCCATCCCCACCGTGTTCTGCGAGCCGCCGGTGGATGTGACCTATGACACCCTGCCCGAGGCTAAGACGGTCTTTGCGGTCGAGTATCTGCCCGGCCAGTTTGACCAGCGCGCCGACTCTGCCAGCCAGTGCATCCAGCTGCTGAGTCAGGGCGAGCGCCCGGATGTCCGCTCTGCCCGCGTCTATCTGCTGGACGGCGAGCTGACTGCCGATGATCTGGCCGCTATTAAAAAGTATGTCATCAACCCGGTCGAGGCCCGCGAGGCCGCCCTTGAGGAGCGCGCCACCCTGAAGATGGAGTTCGCCATCCCCACCGAGGTCGAGACGCTGAACGGATTCACCGCGCTGGACGATGACGCGCTGGAGGCATTCCGCACCGAGAAGGGTCTGGCTATGGATCACGCCGACATCGTGTTCTGCCAGGATTACTTCAAATCCGAGCATCGTGACCCTACCATCACCGAGATCCGGCTGATCGACACCTACTGGTCTGACCACTGCCGCCACACCACCTTCGGCACGATCATTGACGATGTCAAAATCGATGACGAGCTGGTACAGGCCGCCTTTGACCGTTATATGGCGCTGCGTGCCGAGACCGGCCGCGACAAGAAGAACCGCACCCTGATGGACTGCGCCACGATCGGTGCCAAGGCTCTGAAGCAGCGCGGCATCCTCAAGAACCTCGATGAGAGCGAGGAGATCAACGCCTGCACGGTCAAAATCAAGTGCGATGTGGACGGCGAGCAGCAGGACTGGCTCTTCCTCTTCAAGAACGAGACCCATAACCACCCCACCGAGATTGAGCCGTTCGGCGGCGCGGCGACCTGCATCGGCGGTGCCATCCGCGACCCGCTGTCCGGCCGCAGCTATGTCTATCAGGCTATGCGCGTGACCGGCGCAGCCGACCCGCTGAAGCCCGTCTCTGAAACGATGCCCGGCAAGCTGCCCCAGCGCAAGCTGGTCACGACCGCTGCCGCCGGTTATTCCAGCTACGGCAACCAGATTGGTCTTGCCACCGGTCAGGTTGCAGAGCTGTATCACCCCGGCTACGCCGCCAAGCGCATGGAGATTGGCGCAGTCGTGGGTGCCACCCCGGCCAGCCATGTCCGTCGCGAGGAACCCGCCCCCGGCGATGTAGTCATCCTGCTGGGCGGCCGCACCGGCCGTGACGGCGTGGGCGGTGCGACCGGCTCCTCCAAGGCACACAAGCTGACGAGCCTTGAGACCTGCGGTGCCGAGGTGCAGAAGGGCAACGCCCCCATTGAGCGCAAGCTGCAGCGTCTGTTCCGCCGTGAGGACGCCTGCCGCCTGATCAAGCGCTGCAACGACTTCGGCGCGGGCGGTGTGTCCGTTGCCATCGGCGAGCTGGCTGACGGCCTGCACATTGACCTGAACAAGGTCACCCGCAAATACGAGGGTCTGGACGGCACCGAGCTGGCAATCTCCGAAAGCCAGGAGCGCATGGCTGTGGCCGTGGCTGCCGAGGATGCCGAGACCTTTATGAAGTACGCCGCCGAGGAAAACCTTGAGGCGACCATCGTTGCCACCGTGACCGAGGAGAAGCGGATGCGCGAGGTCTGGAACGGCAAGACCATCGTTGACCTTTCCCGTGAGTTCCTGAACTCCAACGGTGCCGAGCGCCACGCCAGCGCACATATTCTGCCCGGCCATGTCTGGCAGCCGCAGTTTGCCGGCGCCACCTTTGAGGAAAAGCTCGAGTCTATGGTCAGCGACCTGAATGTCTGCAGCCAGAAGGGTCTGGGCGAGCGCTTTGACTCCACCATCGGCGCCGCAACCGTGCTGATGCCCTACGGCGGCAAGTACCAGCTGACCCCGACGATGGCCATGGCCGCCAAGCTGCCAGTGGACGGCGAGACGACGACCTGCTCCGGCATGGCGTGGGGCTTCAACCCCTACCTGACCGAGGCTGACCCCTACCGCGGCGCGTATATGGCCGTGGTCGAGAGCGTGACCAAGCTGGTCTGCGCGGGCTTCCACCACGAGGATATGTACCTGACCTTCCAGGAATATTTCGAGCACATGAACAACCAGCCCGAGCGCTGGGGCAAGCCGATGGCCGCCCTGCTTGGTGCGCTGGATGCCCAGATGGGTCTGGGCATCGCCTCGATCGGCGGCAAGGACTCGATGTCCGGCAGCTTTGAGGGGCTGGATGTGCCCCCGACGCTGGTCAGCTTTGCCACTGCCATCGGCAACACCCGCGATGTGCAGAGCCCTGAGTTCAAGAAGGCGAACAGCTCTGTTGTTATTCTGCGCCCCAACTACAAGAACGGCCTGCCTGAGATCGGCAGCCTGATTGCGATCTACAAGACCGTTGAGCAGATGATCGACGAGGGCAAGGTGCTGGCCGCTGCCACCCCCGGCTACGGCGGTGTGGCCGAGGCACTGTTCAAGATGTGTGTCGGCAACCATGTCGGCCTGCAGTTGTCCAATGACATTGACCTGAACAGCCTGTTCAAGCCTGCCTACGGCGCGGTCATTCTGGAGCTGCTGGACGCCTCTGCCGGCGAGTTCCTCGGCTTTACCACCGTGGATTATACGCTGGAGGCCGAGGGCAGCAACATTGACTTGTCCCGCCTGCAGGAGCTGTGGGAGGCCAAGCTTGAGCCTGTTTTCCCCTACCGCAAGGCCGGTGAGTTTGTGCCTGCACTTGAGCATGACTGCCCCGCCAATAAGCGCGTAGCTCCCGCCGTGCGTCTGGCAACGCCGCGGGTCATCATTCCGGTTTTCCCCGGCACCAACTGCGAGTACGACACGGCCCGCGCCTTCCGCCGCGCAGGCGGTGACCCGCACATTCTGGTGCTGAAGAACCTTTCCCCCGCCGATGTTGCCGAGAGCTGTGAGGCACTTGTCCGTGAGCTGGATCAGGCACAGATCCTGATGCTGCCGGGCGGCTTCTCCGGCGGTGACGAGCCCGATGGCTCTGCCAAGTTCATCGCCTCCTTCTTCCGCAATCCGGCCGTAGCCGATGCGGTCAACCGACTGCTGAACCAGCGTGACGGTCTGGCCTTAGGTATCTGCAACGGCTTCCAGGCACTCATCAAGCTGGGCCTTGTCCCCTACGGCGAGATCCGTCCCATTACGGAGGAGGACCCGACGCTGACCTTCAACACGATTCATCGCCATCAGAGTATGCTGGTGCGTACCCGCGTTGCCAGCAACAAGAGCCCGTGGCTGAGCCGCTGCGACATCAATGATGAGCATCTGATCGCCATCAGCCACGGCGAAGGCCGCTTTGTCTGCAACGAAAAGCTGCTGAACCAGCTGATCGAAAATGGTCAGGTCGCAACGCAGTATGTGGACCTGACCTGCCGCCCGACGATGGACATGCGTTACAACCCGAACGGCTCTGTGCTGGCCATCGAGGGCATCACCAGCCCGGACGGCCGCGTCTTTGGCAAGATGGGCCACAGTGAGCGCAGCGGCGAGCAGCTTTACAAAAATGTCACCGGTGACAAATACCAGCCGATCTTTGAGGGCGGCGTGAACTACTTTAAACTTTGATATTTCGGAATGATTCTGCTATACTGAAACTATAAGTTTTAAAGATTGTGAGGATTTGACCCTATGGCACAACACAACCGTTACATTTCCCCCTTCTCTACCCGGTATGCTTCGGATGAGATGCAGTATATTTTCTCGGACGACAACAAGTTCAAGACATGGCGCAGGCTGTGGATTGCACTGGCTAAGGCGGAAAAGGCTCAGGGACTTGCCATCACCGATGAGCAGATTGCCGAGCTGGAGGCCCACAAGGACGATATCAACTATGAGGATGCCATCGCCCGCGAAAAGCTCGTCCGCCATGATGTTATGAGCCATGTCTATGCCTACGGCCTGCAGTGCCCCAAGGCAAAGGGCATCATCCATCTGGGTGCTACCAGCTGCTATGTCGGTGACAATACCGATGTCATCGTCATGCGCGAGGCACTGCAGCTTGTGCGTAAGAAGATCATCGGCGTGCTGGCCAATCTGGCCAAGTTTGCCGAGGAGTATAAGGCCATGCCCTGCCTGGCCTATACCCACTGCCAGCCCGCGCAGCTTACCACCGTCGGCAAGCGCGCCACCCTTTGGATGAACGAGCTGTACATGGATCTGGAGGAGATTGACCACCAGATCAGCCAGCTGGCACTGCGCGGCGTCAAGGGTACGACCGGCACTCAGGCCAGCTTTGTGGAGCTGTTCAGCGGCGATTCCGCCAAGATCAAGGCCGTTGAGGCCGATGTCTGCGCCCAGATGGGCTTTGCCAAGGTCGTGCCGGTCTGCGGCCAGACCTACAGCCGCAAGGTGGATTACAATGTTCTGTCCGCTGTGGCCGGCCTCGGCCAGAGCGCTATGAAGATGGCCACCGACATCCGCCTGCTTGCCAACTTCAAGGAGATGGAGGAGCCGTTTGAGAAGAACCAGATCGGTTCCTCCGCCATGCCGTACAAGCGCAACCCGATGCGCTGCGAGCGCATCTGCGCGCTGAGCCGCTACCTGATGGTGGATGTGCTGAACCCCGCCATGACCAGCGGTACCCAGTGGTTCGAGCGCACGCTGGACGACTCTGCCAACAAGCGCATTGCGATGGCAGAGGGCTTCCTTGCGGCAGACGCCATCCTGAACATTCTGCTGAATGTCTCTGACGGTCTGGTCGTCTACCCGAAGGTCGTGCGCGCCCGCGTTATGGCCGAGCTGCCCTTCATGGCCAGCGAGAACATCATGATGAAGGCCGTCAAGAAGGGCGGTGACCGTCAGGAGCTGCACGAGCGCCTGCGCGAGCATGCCGTGGCTGCTGCCGCCGTTGTCAAGCAGGAGGGCAAGCCCAACGACATGATTGCCCGTGTCGAGGCTGATCCCGCCTTCGGCCTGAGCCGCGAGGAAATTGAGGCTGAGCTCAGCCCCGAGGCCTTCACCGGCCGCAGTGCCGAGCAGGTCACCGAGTTCCTGCGCGATGTTATTCAGCCTGTTCTGGACGCCAATGCCGAGGATGTTGGCCAGCATGTCGAGCTGAATGTCTGATTCAGCCTGTACATACCACTAAAAGCTGCATAAAAAAGCACCGTCTGCTTACGATTGAAAGCAGGCGGTGCCTTTTTTATTGATTTTCTTCCGATTCTTCCGGAGGCGGTGTCTCGGCCGGTACGGGCGTGGGCGTGGGTGCAGGGTCATCGGGCGAGAAATACGCGCGGATATCACCGTTGCTCTGCTGGTTGGAGATGTCCAGCACACCCTTATCGCTGGCAGAAAGGCCCTTTTCGGGGTCGGCCAGCGCCGCAGCCGCCAGCCGCAGCTTGTAGGCAAGGTTCATCTCACTGCCAAGGCGCACCTGTATGCGGTTCTGATAGGTAAACTGAATATCACTCAGGTCGCGTATGTCCAGCGCGGTCGCGCCGTCAAACAGTCCGTTTGAGAGCAGACCGTCCCGCAGCTCTGTGAGCGTCTGTGCAGCCGAGGCCTGCAGACCTGCTGTTTCCGCGGTGGCCTGCTCCCCGCCGAGCAGCGAGTTGTAGCTTTCCGGCACGATGCTCTGCCCAACTGCCGGTGCAAAGTCCGCAGGCAATGTCAGTGACAGCAGGATCAGACCCTCTGGCTGGCTCACCTCGGTGCGCAGGATCTTAAGGGAATCGCTCAGTACCATCCAGCCGCCCGCGTACATGCAGGCAAACCGCTCGACTGCCGGTTCTACCTTGATAACGACCGTTGCCGGCAGCTGGATCTCAACGCCGACCTGCTCCAGATACGGGAACTGCTGCGCAAGCTGTGCAGTCTTTTCTGCGGTGGAGAAGCCGAAAAGATTGGAATTTTTCTCAATGCCGAGGGCGTTGACCAGCTCTTCTTCCGTGTAGATGCCGGTGTCGGCCGGGGTGGTGCGGTCGAAATTCTCGACACGGAAGATCGTGACCTTGAACAGCAGATTGACGGACACGAATGCGCCCACGGCCAATACGGCCAATACACCCAGAATCCCCAGCGCGCGGCGGCGGTTGCGCTGGCGGATCAGCTCTGCTTGCGTTACGCGCCGCTGCTTTCTGGGGCTGCCGGGGCGGTAGCCGGCCTTTTGCGGATTGATCTGCTGGGTCGCCTGCGGGCGTCTGGCGCGTGGCTCGCGGGGCTGGCCGTTGGGTGGCTCCCTGCGGGGGGCCTCCCTCTTTTCCAGTCCCATGCGGCTGCCGAGGCTGCGGCGGTTGTTCTGCGCGCCGGAGCCGCTCACGGTTCTCTGCCTGCGGCTGCGCTGGTCGTTCCCCATATGAGCGGCTCCTTTCGTTTGGGATTTGGCATACAGAGCAGGTCACTATAAATGCTGCCTGCCTTTTCAGTTCTTCATCAGTTCCATCAGCTTTTCGGTGATGAGGTCCAGACTGTGGGGGTTGCCCAGCGTCTTGGCGTTGGCACCCATCTCAGCCAGCTTGCCGGGGGTGTTCAGCAGCTCCTCCACCGTCTTGACCAGCCCTTCCCCGGTCAGGTTCTTTTCCTCAATGACAACAGCAGCACCGGCCTTCTGCAGCTCCAGCGCATTATAATACTGGTGATTTTCGGCTACATTGGGGCTGGGGATCAGCACCGAGGCACGGCCCACAGCCTCCAGCTCTGCCAGCGTCAGCGCGCCGGAGCGGGCAATGACGAGATCGGCCGCTGCCAGCAGCTGGGGCATATTGTTGATGTACTCGGTCACGATCAGGTTTTTGCCGGGGGCAAAGCCCTTCTCCTTTTCAAGGTCCTCAAACAGCTTGACGCCGCGGCTGCCGGTGGCGTGCAGATGCAGCGTGTTCCGGCCGGTCTGCTTTTCCCATGCGCAGAGATCCGCTACGACCTGATTGATGCGGTCGGCACCCAGACTGCCGCCAAAGCTGAGGATGACCGTGCGGTCCCCGGCGTTCAGCTTGGCGCGGGCGGCGGCACGGTCTGCCGTCAGGACCTCGGGGCGGACCGGGTTGCCGACAACGGTCGTTTTATCCGGTGCGCCGAGCTTTTCGACTGCATCGGCACTGGCGGCCAGCACGATATTGACCTCCTTGGCAAGCAGCTTGTTCGTCACGCCGGGGAAAGCGTTCTGCTCATGGATGGCCGTCTTGATGCCGCGGCGCGCGGCAGCGCGGACGATCGGCCCGCTGACATAGCCGCCGCAGCCGATGACAAGATCGGGCCGCACCTGATTCAGGATCTTCTGGGTGCGCGGCCCGGACAGGGCCAGATGCCAGATTGCGACAAGGTTACGGCCGATGTTTTCCAGATTGAGTCTGCGCTGAAAGCCGTTGATTTCAATATGATGGAACGGGTAGCCGGCCTTGGTCACAAGGCCGTACTCCATCCCCTCGCGCCGGCCCGCAAAGTGGATCTCTGCCGTTGGGTCCGCTGCCTTCAGGGCACCGGCAATGGCCAGCGCCGGGTTGATATGACCGGCGGTGCCGCCGGCAGCAATTAAAACACGCATGATTGGCCTCCGTATATAAAAATCTGCCGCACAAATGCAAGCAGTTACACCGTGGTTTTGCGGTAGCGGCTGTGCTGCAGTATACGCTCCGTCTCGGCGCGGTGCTGGTCGGCAAGGCGCTTTTCCCGTGCATTGCCCGCGCGGGAGATACTGAGCATAACGCCCATCTCGCCAAGCAGCAGTAGCAAGCTTGTGCCGCCGGACGAGAAGAACGGCAGGCTGATGCCGGTGTTGGGCAGCAGCGCCGTGCCGACGCCGATATGCAGAAATACCTGCCACCCCACCTGAGAGATGATGCCGATGCCCAGCAGGGTGCCGTACAAATCAGGGGCGCGCAGCGCAATGCTGACGCCCTGCACCAGCAGCGCCGCAAAGAGAGCGATCAGCGCCAGCGCACCGACAAAGCCCAGCTCCTCACCGATCACGGCAAAGATAAAGTCGTTTTCGGCATAAGGCAGCCACTGGTGCTTCTGGACACTGTTGCCGATGCCGACACCGAACAGCCCTCCGGTGCAGATCGCATAGATGCTCTGCAAAGTTTGCCACTGCATGCCGGCTGTGTTTGTGGGGGTCAGGCCCCAGACGCCGCCCAGACGGCCGGCTGCATAGCCATCGCCGCTGGCGAGGTGCTTTAAGAATGCAATCACGCCTGCCGCACCCGCCGCACCGACCATCGGCCACCATCGCATGGCGGAGCCGTTGCAGAGGATCATCGTGCCGAAGATCGCGCAGAGCAGCAGGATCGCCGAGTTGTGCGGCTCAAGCTTGAGCAGGACAAGGATCGGCACAAGCGGCAGTGCAGGCTTGAGAAGTCCGTACCAGATCGATGTTTTATGCGCATGGTCGCGGTCCAGCATATCAGCCGTCCAGAGCATCACAGAAAACTTGGCCAGCTCAGACGGCTGCAGCGAGAAGGAACCGCCTGCAAGGTAGACCCAGCGGTAGGTGCCGTTGGTATCCTCCGGGCTGAGCAGCGCGGCGATGAGCAGCACAACGGTAATGATGTAGAAGCTCTCGTTCATATACCGCAGGGCGCGATAGTTGATGTTTGAGATGATGAGCATTGCCACAAGGCCCACCACCGCAATGACGCCCTGCGGGCGGATGAAGTGGTAGACATCCCCGTAGTTCGCATAGCCGCTGGAATAGCTGGCCGAAAACAGCATGACAAGGCCGTAGCCCATAATGACGATGAGCGTTGCCACAAACCCGTGGGAGACCGGCCCACGCTCCAGCTTAGGCAGGCGGATGACCGCCAGCATGCGCAGAATGTTGCCGATGGTATGATCAAATAAAAGCCCCAAAAGGCTGGTTACCGTATTCACGGGCCGTCACCTCCCCTTCTAAAATCAAAAAGCAAAGGCCGGGGGCTGCCCCGGCCCTGTGTTATGCCACGCAGATGTACAGCATGCCCATCGCCACGCCGATGGCGGCGATCAGGGCAAAAAAGCCGTCGATCTTGACCTCACGCCAGCCGCGCATCTCAAAGGCGTGATGGATCGGCGTCATGCGGAAGATGCGCTTGCCGTGCGTTGCCTTAAAGTAGGCGCGCTGGATCACAACCGTCATGGCATCCCAGATGTAAACGATGCCGAAGAAAAGCACCAGCTCAGGGCGCTGCATCACAAAGGCCAGCGCCGTTACGATGCCGCCGAAGAACATACTGCCGGTGTCCCCCATGAATACCTTGGCCGGGTAGAAGTTCCATACCAGAAAGCCCGCGCAGGCGCCCGCCGTGACAGCCGCAACAAGCGAAACATGGACAAAGCCCAGCAGGCTGCCCGCCAGCAGATAGCCGATCATTGAAACAAAGGTCACACCGGTGCAAAGACCGTCCAGACCATCGGTCAGGTTGACGGCGTTCACCAAAAAGATGATGCCGAAAAACGCGATGGGATAGTAGAGCAGGCCCATATCCACAAGCCCGAAGATCGGCAGCTGCACCTCGGTCGTAAGCAGGCCCAGACTGTTAAGGCCAAGCATAAACCCAAAGGTCAGCGCGATCTGCAGGATCATCTTCTGTGCCTCGGTCAGGCCGAGGTTGCGGTGCCGGATGACCTTGATAAAGTCATCCAAAAAGCCGATCAGCCCCGAGCCGAACGCCAAAAACAGCACCAGCAGCACCGCCTGCATCTGGGGCAGGCCCAGTGTGTCGGGCAGTTTGGGGCTGAACATGGTCCAGGTAAGGCCCAATGTCGCCAGAATGCCCAGAATAAAGCAGAGACCGCCCATGGTGGGGGTGCCGTTTTTCTTGTTGTGCCAGGTCGGGCCTTCCTCGCGGATGGTCTGGCCAAAGTGCAGGCGGTGCAAAGCCGGGATCAACAGCCAGCAGGTGATAGCCGTAACGGCAAAGCCGCCAACGGCACCGGCGGCTAAAATTGCGGAGACAGTAGGCTCCATGCAGTCATTCCTCCATATTCCTCAAGTAAAACGTAGGCGCGGCTGCACGGGGCTGTGCGTTACGCCTGCGGCAAAGCAGCGTAAAAGTCCGCCAGGATCTCATCCAGTTTCATGGCATGGCTGGCTTTGGCCAGCACTGCATCGCCGGGGCGGACAGACTGCTGCAAGTATTGTAACACTTCTGCGGCCGTTTGGCAATGCACAGTTGCAATACCACGGTTTTTAGCGGCTTCGGCCATGGCGGCGCTGTTGGGGCCGTAGGCGATCAGCAGGGACACGCCCGCATCGGCGGCCCACTCCCCTGTTGCGCGGTGGCCGCTCTCGCTGGCGTCGCCCAGTTCCAGCATGTCGCCCAGCAGGGCGATCTTGCGCGCGTTGGGCAGGGCTTTCAGAACCGAGAGGGCAGCTTTCATGCTGTCCGGGCTGGCGTTGTAGCAATCCTCGATAAAGGTGATGCCCCCCTTCTCCACGATATGCTGGCGCATGCCGGTGGCCTGGTAGCGGGAAAGCGCGGCGGCACACCGGGCGGGGTCCAGCCCCAGGCGGGTGGCGGCGGCGTAGGCAGCCAAGGCGTCGTACACGGTATGCAGGCCCGCGGTGGGGATGGACACGGCAAAGCTGCCGTAGGCCTTATCCACCAGCGTAAAGGTCGTGCCTTCGGTGCCGGTGTGGACATCCGCGGCGCGCACATCGGCGTTTTCGCTCTCGATGCCGAACCATACAGGGCGCAGGCGGGCGGGTACGCTGGCGGTGGGCAGCAGGTCGTTGTCCGCGTTCAGGGCCAGCGGTGCGCCGTCGGGCAGGCCGGTGCAGATTTCCAGCTTTGCCTTCAGTATATTCTCGCGCGTGCCGAGATTTTCCAGATGCGAAACACCGATCATCGTAATGATGCCCGCGCTGGGCCGGGCACAGCGGGTCAGACGCTCGATCTCGCCCGCGTGGTCCATGCCCATCTCGACAACGGCGTACTCGGTGTCGTCGGTCAGGCGGAACAGCGTGTTGGGCACGCCGATGTCATTGTTCTGGTTGCCCTCGGTCTTGAGGGTCTTGCCGAAGGCGGAGAGCACCGCGTAGCAGAACTCCTTCGTCGTCGTCTTGCCGACACTGCCCGTGACGCCGATCATTCTGGGGTTGAACAGCATCCGGTAGTTGGACGCCATGCGGATCATGGCCTTGCCGCTGTCCGGCACAATGACCGTGCGGTCCGCAGGCACGCCCTCGACAGGATGGTTGGCAACGATATATTCTGCACCGCTCCGGTAGGCACCGGCGGCGTAGTCATGGCCGTCAACACGCTCGCCGGGGAAGCAGACAAAAACGCAGCCCGGCTCGACCTTGCGGCTGTCGGTCACAACGGCGCGGATGGCGACCGGCTCGGCCAGCGTCAGTCCGGCCAGCAGTTGATTGGCAGGAATGGTTTGCATGAAAAAGACCTCCTATACAGAAATGCAGCGTTTCGCAAAAGCCCGGGTGCCCCTGCGGGGATGCTTACCCCTCCTCGTTTGCCGGGTCGATCTCCTCGGTCACCGTCTGGG
>OHAC01003241.1_pt1 | contig 11741 bp, 8 predicted proteins | sample 1577051 | NCBI WGS metagenome assembly OHAC01 (sample SAMEA3541499, study PRJEB24748) | human gut metagenome | biome: human gut; feature: human-associated habitat; material: faeces | place: China | collected 2012 | reverse complement strand
GCTCGGCGGCGTCGCCCGCCAGCTGCTCGCGGCGCGTGAGGATATCGGTCAGCTCGCGCGTGGTCTCCTCGGCGGAACTCACGACGCGCACCCCAGGCCCCAGCGCATGACGGATAGGTCCCACCAACAGCGGAAAATGCGTACAGCCGAGCACCACGGTATCGATACCGTGGTCGCGCAGCGGCTCAACCGTGGCACCCACCAGCGCACGCACGGCAGGCGTATCGAAGATGTCCTCGTTCTCAAGCCACTGTTCCTGCAGATGTGCACCCGAGGCGAGCTCGTGTTCGACAACCTCGACAAAGCTCGAGGCGGGGCAGCCGTATACGTCGACGCCGGCATCCAGATCCTGGATGGCGCGCGTGTAGGCGCCCGAGCGAATGGTGAGGTTGGTGGCGAGCACGCCCACCCGGCGCGTGCGAGTGCTGTTGATTGCCGCGCGTGCGCCCGGTGCGATCACACCGATGACGGGAACGTCGAGCACCTGCTGGGCCAGACGCAAGGCCGCAGCGGTCGCCGTGTTGCAGGCGATGACCATAATCTTGACGTCGTGCTTCGACAGCCAACGGCCCGCCTGCAACGCAAACGAGCGCACCTCATCCTCGGTGCGCGTGCCGTAGGGGCAGCGTTTTGTGTCGCCGAAGTAGTAGACGGACTCGTGCGGCAGCGCCGTCGCGATGGCGCGCGCAACCGTCAGACCACCAAGACCCGAGTCGAATACGCCAATAGGGCGCGTGTCCCCGGCCAGATTCTTGATATCGGACATTACCTCACCAGTCTCTCTCGAAAAGACATGTCCAAGTGCGGCGACGCCGCGCTACGAACGCGCCGCGACCAGCAGCTCTGCCGTCGCCGCCCAACCGTCGACAATTTTGCCGCGCGTAACGAAAGCGTTCTCGCAAGCAGCCAGGAACTCGGGCGCGCCGGCGCTCGTCAGGCCATTCTCGACCAGGCAGAACGTGCCCACGTGATCGGCCATGTAGAAGTCGGACTCGGAATCGCCGAGCGCCAACGTCTCCTCGCGCTCGATCCCCAGGTGCTCGCAGAAGCGCGCGATGGCAATGCCCTTGTTGAGGCCGGCGGGATTGATGTTAAACGCGCGACCGTCCTCGACGCGATCGAGCTCGAGCGTCGTCGGCTTGGACAGATGCGTCAGGTGACCGTTACAGGCCCACACCAGGCCGCAGCCGGCCTCGTCCAGGATGGCCTGGACCTCATTGTCGGGCACATCGCCGCGCATGCCGACGGTGACCTCGCGGTACTTGTAGCCGGTCGACATGTCGTTGTGATACTCGATCTTGTGCGGCCAGCGGGCAAGAATCTTCTCGCACACGCCGGTCTGCTCGATCACCTGGTGCGGAGTAAGGCCGCAGGCGGGGTCGTAAGGCATGTCGCCAGTCAGATACTCCCAATCGTTGGCTTTGAGGTCGTACATGACCAGGCCGCCCATCTCACCAATGTAGGAGTTGAGGCCGAGCACGCGCGCGTCCTCGTGGATCATGGTACGGTTGCGGCCCGAGGTGGGAACCACCTGAATGCCAACGCGAGCGAGCGCCACGACGGCCTCGACGAGTTTGGTCGAAGGGTTGCCGTCGTTGTCGCGCAGCACGCACGAGCCGGGCGCGAGCATCGTGGCATCCAGGTCGGTAAAGACGTACTTGACCTTGGCCAAGCGCTCGCGCATCTCGCCCGAAAGCTCGGCAACGGTCGGCAAGGTGTTGTGGGACATGGTTACTCCGTTTACGTAGAAGGGTTTGGACTTGGACGGCATGTTTTGATTGAGGGAACACGCTTATGGCGACAGCGCACTCAGGGCGCCGCCGCCATCATGGTTCATTAGTCAAACTGGGTAACATCGATCAGGCAATTGGCCAACGAAAGGTCGCTCTCGATGGGCACGAACTCGTCACCCACGTGCATGAGCTCCTCGTCACCCTTTGCCAGCAGCAAGACAATAGTGGGAACATCGGGGTTAACGTACTCCTCGCGCGCCGCCTTGAACGCCGCATGCACAGCGGCTTCGCGATCGAGGATGATCTTGTTCGGCGTATCGTCGGGAACATGTTCGGCAAGCTCGCGACAGACCTTCATCGGGTCCTCGTGAGCCGGGTCCTCGTTGGCAAAGATCATCAGGTCGGAATATGGTGCGGCCTCGCGCGGAAGCTGCTCGCGGCGCTCCTGCGCCTTGCCGCCGGCAGCGCCAAATACTGCGATGACCGGGCTGGCGGGAAACGCGCGCTTGACCGACGAGAAAAGCGACCGGAACGAAAGCTGGTTGTGAGCGTAGTCAACGACGCAGATCACGCGGCCGTCCTTCGACTCCACGACCTCCATACGGCCCGGCACACGCAGTTTGGAGAGGCCCTTCTTGATAGCCTCGATACCGATGCCGATCTCGCGCGCAGCGGCGATAGCGACCAGCGCGTTTTCCACGTTAAAGTCGCCCGCGATGCCCAGCAGGACCTTCTCCCCCGCCTCGGACTCGTCGGCACACAGGCCATGCAGGTTAAACTCGATGTTAAAGCCGACCATGCGCACATCGCTCGCCCACAGGCTTGCCTCGGGATGCTCGACGCCAACGGTCACCAAGCGCTCGGCCGTCGACGCTGCCTCCAACACACGGTCAACCTCTTCGGTGCCCAGGTTCACCACGGCGGTCTTTGCCTGGTCAAAGATCCTGAGTTTGCTCTCAAAATAATCCTCAAACGTGGGGTGTTCGATCGGCGAGATGTGGTCACGCCCGATGTTGAGGAAGCACGCCACGTCAAACGGCAGATTCTCGACGCGTTGGTACTTGAGCGCCTGGCTCGAGACCTCCATGACCATGGACTGGCGACCGGACTCACGGCAGTTGGCGATATGGCGCCAGACCTCGGGGGCCTCTGGCGTGGTATTGGTGCTCTCGTAGCACTCGATGCCATCGTCGGTACTCACCGAGCCGATCATGCCGCAGGACTCGCCCGCCGCTTTAATAATCGACTGGAGCATAAAAGCGGCCGTGGTCTTTCCCTTGGTACCGGTGATGCCCACGATCTTGACGTCGTGGTCGGGACGGTCGTAGACCTCCGGCGGCAACAGGGCCATGGCCGTGCGAACGCTATCAACAACCAGCATCGCAGCACCGCTCTCCTGCGCCAGCGGCTCCAGAGACTCGACCAGCGACTCCTCGCACACAAATGCGACGGCGCCCGCATCGAGCGCCATGCTCAAAAACGCGGGCTTAAAGGCAGCACCTTTGCAAAAGAACACGTCACCTGCCGAGACCGCGCGCGAATCAAACGAGCAGCCGGTCACGGCACGCTCGTCAACCTGCTCTGATGCGCGCAGCTCACCGCACACATCGAGAAGCTTGGCAAGCGTATCGACCGTGGTCACGGTCGCGGAATCCGAATGGTGCATCTTTCACCTTTCTCAGCCATTTGGCAGGGACGGTTTTTATAGTAACTGAAACGCACCCACGCAAAAACGGCTCCCGGAGGAGCCGTTACGCGCAGGCGTTCGTAAGCCGAGGCTAGGCAGCCTGAACAGCGGGCTGGTCCTCGTCGATAAAGAAGCGCTTGTACCACACCAGGAACACGAGCGGCGTATAGATCTTGCGCTGGAAATCGCCCTTGCCCGCAAAGTGCAGATCGAGCAGGTGCATGAGCTCGTCGGTATCGAAGAACTCGCTTGCCCACGGCGCGGTGAAGTACTCCTTGACATAGTCGTACCACTTTTGCTCGCGCAGCCAGTAGACAATCGGCACCGGGAAGCCCACCTTGGGACGGGTGGCCCACTCATCGGGCAGCGACTTGTTGGCAGCGTGGCGGAGTACCTGTTTGTTGCCGTTCTCGTTGATGCGGTAGCGGTCGGGAATATGCTCGGCGAACTCCATGACTTTGCGGTCCAGGAAGGGCACGCGCAGCTCCAGCGAGTGCGCCATGCACATCTTGTCGGCCTTGAGCAGAATGTCGCCCGGGAGCCACATGTTCATGTCCAGGTACTGCTTCTTGACCAGCTCGGGCTGACCTTTCACGCGCGCATAGATGGGAGCGGCAAGCTCGAAGGCGCCATCGCCGGTGTTGTACTCGGGCTTGAGCACGCCGTCGACCTCGCGCTCCGGCCATACCAGAGCCTGTCCCAGGAACGACTTCTCGGGGATCTCGGCACCCTTGACCAGGAAGTTATGTCCCTTGAAGTACGGCATATGCAGCGCCAGGTTACCGAGCGCGCGACGGATGGGCAGCGGCACCATCTTTTTGTACTTGCGGACTGGGACCGTGTCCTCGTAGTAGGCGTAGCCGCCAAAGAGTTCGTCGGCGCCTTCGCCCGAAAGCACGACGGTGACGTCCTTGCGGGCCATCTCGGCCAAGAACCACAGCGGCACGGAAGACAGGTTGGACTGCGGCTCGTCCATGTGATACTGGATGTCCTCGAGCGCACCGAAGAACTCGTCGGCGGTTATCATCTTGCGGACATTCTCGACGCCGAGCTTGTCAGAAAGTTCCTTGGCGTAGTTGGTCTCGTTGAAGTTCTTGTAGTCAAAGCCCACCGAGAAGGTCTTGTCGGGCATGAGGCAAGCGGCGATGTAGCTGGAGTCGACGCCGCCGGAGAGGAACGACGCGACCTTGACGTCGGCGATGCGATGGGCCTCGACGCTCTCGTGCACGACCTCGTCCAGCTCGTCGACGTACTCCTCGAACGGCTTCTCGACGGCAGAGTAATCGCAATCCCAGTAGCGCTCGATGTTCATCTTGCCGGTCGGAATATCGACGGTAAAGTAGTGCGCCGGCGGCAGCTTGTAGACACCCTCGAAGAAGGTCTCCTCAGTCGCCGAATACTGCAGCGTCATGTACGGACGCAGGGCCTTTTTGTTGACCGCCTTGTGGAAGTGCGGGTAGTCCAGGAAGCTCTTGATCTCGGAACCAAAGAGCACGCCCGGAGCGCCGTCGCCCGCATCGGCCATGGGATAGTAGTAGAGCGGCTTGATGCCAAAGATATCACGGGCGCCAAAAAGCTTGTTCTTCTTCTTGTCCCAGATGACGAAGGCGTACATACCGCGCAAGCGATCGAGTACTGCCTCGCCCCACTCCTCGTAGCCGTGCAGAAGGCTCTCGGTGTCGGCGCCGCAGTGGAACTTGTAGCCCTTGGCCTCGAGCTCGGAACGGAGTTCTTGGAAGTTGTAGATCTCGCCGTTGAAGACAATGACGACGCTACCGTCCTCGTTGGCCATAGGTTGGGCGCCAGCCTCGGTCAGGTCGAGGATCGACAAGCGGCGGAAGCCGAGGGCAACGCGGCCGTCGATAAACTGACCGCCCATGTCGGGACCACGATGGACGATGCGGTCCATCATCTTGGTGAGCACCTCGGATTGGTTATCCGTCCCACCGACAAAACCGACAAAACCGCACATATACTATCCCCTCTGCTGTTGCTGGGCATCAAATCGAATCAGTAGCTTTTGAGTATACCCGAGGGCGTAAAGAGGGGCGGAATGTTCAGGCAATCTCAACTGAATCAGCTCCGCTGTGACACGCGTCGGTTACCTTTAATGGATATGAGGTGAATGAGGCGATTGTTTTGCTATACTCTCTCCGCACGGGCGATTGGCGCAACGGTTAGCGCAGGTGCTTTACACGCACAAGGCTGGGGGTTCGAATCCCTCATCGCCCACCATTGAATTGGAAACGGTCCTCGCAAGGGGACCGTTTTTGTTTGGGCCCAGCGCATGGGATTCGAACCCGACAGGGTGCGAAGCTGAGGAAACGCGAAACGTTTTCCAGCGCAGCACGCGAGGGCCGCAGGCCCGAAGCGAAAGCGGGCGGCGTCAGCCGCACGCGACATCCCTCATCGCCCACCACTGATTTGATAGGCTCCCAGCTATGGGGGCCTTTCTTTTTTGGGCCCAGCGCATGGGGTTCGAACCCGCCAGGGTGCGGAGCTGAGGAAACGCGCAAGCGTTTTCCAGCGCAGCACGCGAGGAGCGGAGCGGCGAAGCGGGGCGCGGGCGGCGCCGGCCGCACGCGGACATCCCTCATCGCCCACCACTGAATTGTTAGGCCTCCAGCGATGGAGGCCTTTCTTTTTTGTGCCCAGTGCATGGGATTCGAACCCGCCAGCACGTCTGTCACAAAGGCCGTGGCCAGAAAATGGCAAAAATGAGTACTGCTACCTTGCTTACAACATATCAAAAGATAGTATTTGCTTAAGTTACGCAACATATGTCCATTATAAGGACTAATAATTGGATCAAAATCGTACATTCATCGCCATTTCGACTAGCTATCTGGCCTTATTAGTCCAAAATTGCTGCTACCAAATCGATAACAGTACTCATATTTGATGTTTTTTGACCAGCAGGTCTCCCCGCCTTAGCAAATCTAAGGCAAAACGGGCTCCAGACCGCTGAATCATGCCACATAGGGCACGTCCGCAGTCCGGAACCCGGTCAAAGTTAAGTTATTTCGCTGTGTTAGGCCAAAACGTCCGACAGGATCTCGATCAGACTGTCCACGTCGGATTCCTCGCAGACGAGCGGCGGCAGGAAACGCAGCGTATGGGCACCCGTAGCGTTAATCACGGCACCAGCCCCCAATGCACGGGCCACAACGTCGTGTGCATCACCCGCAGTATCGTCCAGATCGCAGCCGAGCATCAAGCCGCGGCCACGCACCTCGGTCACGTTCGGCAGCTTGGCGAGCTTTGCCTCCATATAGGCGCCTACCTTGGCAGCGTGGTCGGCATAATCGCCGCGCACGAGTGCGGAGAGCGTCGCGGCACACGCCGCGATGGCCAAGCAGCTACCGCCAAACGTCGAGCCGTGGTCGCCCGGCTTAAACACGTCGGCAATCTCCTTCTTTGCCACGACGGCACCCATGGGCACGCCATCAGCAATGCCCTTGGCAAGGCTCATGATGTCGGGTTCCACGCCATAGGCTTGGAATGCAAACGGCTTGCCGGAGCGGAAGATGCCGCACTGGACCTCGTCGGCGATAAGCACGGCGCCCACTTCGTGTGCCAGGTCGCGCGCTGCCGCCATAAACTCCTCGGTCATGGGGTGCACACCGCTCTCGCCCTGGATCGGCTCGAGCATCACGGCACAAATTTCGCTCCCCAGCTGCTTAAAGATCGCACGCAGTTCATCGATATCGTTGGGCGTGCAGGCCACAAAGCCACCCGGCAGCGGGCGGAAACTATCCTGCAGCCAATCCTGCATGGTGGCGGCAATGGTCTCGAGCGTACGGCCGTGGAAGCCGCCGCGCATGCACACGATAGTGTTGCCGCCGTTACCGGCACGCTTGGCGTACAGGCGCGCGAGCTTCATCGAGCCCTCGTTGGCCTCGGCGCCGGAGTTGGCAAAGAAGGTCTCCCAAACCTGCTCATCCGCAGCCGGGGCACCAAGAGCAGCTGCCGTGGTCTCATCGCCGGCGGCAATGGCATCGGCAAGCACGCGTGCACCATCTAAGTCGTCGTTGGCAAGCTTGGACAGCAGCGCCGCGACCTGTCCACGCTGCTCGATGTAGAAGTAATTGGAGACATGCATGAGCTTTTTGGTCTGTGCCTCGAGCGCCGAGAGCACAGCCGGGTCGCCATGACCTAGGCTGCACACGCCGATGCCGGCAAGAAAGTCGAGGTACTCACGACCATCGTCGCCGGTGAGCTTCATGCCGTGACCCTCGACAAACTCGACCGGAGAGCGGCCAAAGATATGCATAACGTAATGGGATTCAAGCGATTGCTGAGCTGCAAGTGACATGGGATGCCTTTCGTTGGGCGCCAGACGGCGCAGGCCTATGGGTGCAGGAATGGGGCGGCTGCGAGTCAGTTAGACCGTCTGAAGCTTCTCGACCTCGTCGAGGTTCTCGGTCAGACGCGCAGCAAACGTCGAAAGCGGATGCGGATGCGTATCGAACTCGTAAGCCGTCTCGGTGGAATGGATCACGGTACCGACGCCGGCATCGGTCAGCAGCTCCAGCAGCAGCGAATGCGGCGTGGTGCCGTTGATGATGTGAGCGCGAAATACGCCGCCGGCAAGCGCATCGACGGCCGCACGCAGCTTGGGAATCATGCCCTTATCGACCTCGCCGCCGTAGAGCATTTCGTTAACCTCGTCGAGCGTTAGGTTGGAGATGAGTGAGTCTTTATCGCTAAAATCCTTGTACAGGCCGTCGACGTCGGTCAAAAAGATCGCCTTATGCGCATGCAGCGCCGCCGCAACGGCACCGGCGGCGGTATCGGCGTTGATGTTGAAGAAACCGCCGTCCTCCCCCGCCGCGACGGTAGCGATGACGGGGATGTACTCGCTATCGAGCAGGCGCTCGATATAGTCGGTGTTAACGTGCGTGACCTTGCCTACGCGGCCGAGTTCGGGGTCGAGCGGCTCGGCGATGAGCGTGCCGGCATCGCTGCCCGACACGCCCACGGCCAGGTTGCCGTGGTGGTTGATGGCAGCAACCAGCTCCTGGTTAACCTTGCCGCCCAGCACCTCGCGCACGATATCCATCGTCGCCGGCGTGGTCACGCGCTGGCCGTTCTTAAACTCGACGGGAATATCGTAATGGCTCAGCGCCTCGTTAATAGCCTTGCCGCCGCCGTGCACGATGACGGGGCGCATACCGATGATCTTGAGCAAAACGATGTCGCTCATCACGTCGCGGCGCAGCTGCTCATCAACCATGGCGGCTCCGCCATATTTGATAACAACCGTCTTGCCGGTCAGGTTCTTAATCCACGGCAGCGCTTCGAACAGCAGCTGCGCGGTTGCTTCGTTGGATTCGCTCGAACGACAATCGCGTGCGAATTTCATAATCTGCCTCGTCTTTCATATCGTTATCGCGCCGTGCTCCGCTGTCCGCAATCGCGGCAAGATGCGCAGCGTGCCCGGAATCTAGGAACGGTAGTCGCCGTTGATGGAGATGTACTCATGCGTGAGGTCGCAGGTCCACACGGTCGTTGCCGCGTCGCCTGCGCCCAGGTCGGCCGAGATCACGATCTCGGGCGCCTCGAAACGTCGTAGAGCCTCGTCCTCGTCAAAGGGAACAGTCAGACCGTCGCGACAGACAGGCATGCCCATCATGTCGATGGAAACGTCTTCCTGATTAAACTTCACGCCGCACTTGCCAAGCGCCATAGCAACGCGGCCCCAGTTGCAGTCGTGGCCGGCGATGCAGGTCTTAACGAGCGGCGAGTTGGCAACGGCACGGGCGGCGATATCGGCCTCCTCGTCGTTCACGGCGCCGGTAACGTTGACTGTAACAAGCTTGGATGCGCCCTCACCATCGGCGGCAATATTGCGCGCCAGGCTCTCGCACACCTCGTGCACGGCAAATGCCAACTCGTCAAAAGCATCGGAGCCCTCGACGATAGGCTCGGCATCTGCGGCAGCGGCACCGGAGGCAAGCATGATGCAGGTGTCGTTGGTCGAGGTGTCGGAATCGACCGTTACCTTGTTAAAGGTCTGCTTGACGGTCGAGAGCAGCAGGGCATGAAGTGCCGCCGGCTCGACGGGGGCATCGGTGGTGATAGCTGCGATCATGGTGGCCATGTTGGGCATGATCATACCCGAGCCCTTGCACATTCCGCCTACCGTATAGACATTGCTCGCATGACCCGCAGCCTCACTGACGTAGGACACGGCGTACTCCTTGGAGTGCGTGTCGGTCGTCATGATGGCGCGAGCGGCATCGGCGCCACCGTGGGCGGAGAGCGCCTCGTAGGCAGCAGGAATGGCGGTCTCAAACGTGTCGATCGGCAGAATCTGGCCAATCACACCCGTGGAGGCAATCAGAATCTGCTGGGGCTCGCAGCCGATGACCTGCGAGGCGATGTTGCAGGTCTCGCGCGCGCAGGCAAGACCGGTCTCACCCGTGGCGGCGTTGGCATTGCCAGAGTTGACCGAAACGCCGGCGATGATACCGTAGCCCTTGTCGGCACCGCCCAGGTGGGCACGGCTCACCTGCACGGGCGCCGCGCAAAAGCGATTGGTGGTAAACACGCCGGCACCGGGACAGGGTTTATCGGGCACGACGAGCGCGTAATCCAGGCGCTCGGGATTCTTGCGGAACCCAGCGTGGATGCCTGCAGCTTTAAAACCAGCCGCAGCCGTAACGCCACCCTCGACGGCGCGAATCTTGATATCAAACAGCTCGGTATTCATCGTCTTTATGACTCCTTATGTCAAACAAAAAAGGGCATCGGTTGGTGCGCCATGCCAGCCACAATCATGAGACCAGCTTAAGAGTGGCGCCCCACTCGATGCCCGACTACCAAATCGTTAACAATCGAATGTGCTACACCGGGCACGCCACTGTGGGCAAGCCTCGTCGCTCGTCAAAACCAAAGACGATGTTGGCGCACTGGACCGCCTGACCGGCAGCACCCTTGCACAGATTGTCGATCGCTCCCGTCGCCACCAGCACGCCCGCGCGCTTGTTGAGTGCAAGGCCGATCTGGGCAGCATTGGTGCCGACGACCGAGGCCGTCTTGGGCTGCTCGCCGGCATCGAGCACGCGCACAAAGGTGCGACCGGCGTAGAACTGTCTGTAATGGTCGACGACATCCTCAAGGGTCAAGGTATCGATAGCCTGCGGCGTAAGCGGCATCGTCACCGTAGAGAGCAGACCGCGCTTGAGCGGTGCCAGGTGCGGGGTGAAAACGATGTGGTCGGCTAGGCCAAGAATCTGCTCGATCTCGGGCGTATGGCGATGTTTTCCTGCGCCATAGGCCTCCAGGTTCTCGTCTGCACTGCAAAAACGCGTACGGGCGTTGCAGGACTTACCGGCACCCGTTACACCGCTGATAGCGTCAACGATCACGGGTCCGCTCTGGGCAACCCAGCCGGCGCGCACGGCAGGCGCGGCGGCAAGGCTCGTTGCGGTGGGATAGCAACCGGCGCAGGCGACCAGTACGGGCTTGCCGTCGGCGTGGTCGGATGCAGCGGTCTCCAAATCCTGGCAGAATAGCTCGGGCAGACCAAAGGCGCGGCTCTTGAGTAGCTCGGGGCTCGTGTGCTCGGCGGCATACCAGGCCTCAAAGGTGGCCGGATCGCTCAGGCGATAGTCGGCCGAGAGGTCAATGCAGGAGACTCCCGCGGCAAGCAAGGCGGGCACCTGTGCCATGGCGGCCGTGTGCGGCACGGCCAAAAAGACCGCGTCGCAGTTCTTGAGCTCGGGGGCATCATGCGTCGTAAAGGCAAGATCGCTTACGCCGGTGAAGCTCGGGTACACCGCAGACAGCGGCTGGCCGGCATCGGCGTTGGACGTAATGGCAACAAGTTCAAACTCGGGATGACCGAGGACGAGGTGAATGAGCTCGGCGCCGGCATATCCAGCCGCACCGACGATTCCAACCTTTACAGACATATCAGACTCCTTGTCTGCAGTTATGCACCAATACGCATCCTGCAGCCGTCGTTATGAAGTAGGTTGAAACTTTAGCACCAGAAGATGCATTTATACGCAAATCTTTTGCATATTCATGCATTGAAACAGTCACGACACATTCACTCAAAGGAGTTGACAAATAAACACGGACCCCATATTGCCCAGTGCGCCTTGCGGTGACGTTGCAATGTGGGGCCCGCTACATGCGAGAATTTGAATTGTCGAAGCTTGCTGAGAGACTCGTTTAGAGCTCGACCGGCACCCATTCGTCATGGTTGCAGATAAAGGCCTCGGGTTCCTCCACGCTAAAGAAGACGAGCGTGGGATCGTTAGGCCCCTCATAGTGCTCGCCCAGGCGCTCTAGATGCTTCCACCCAGCTT
>OHAC01003232.1_pt1 | contig 11758 bp, 9 predicted proteins | sample 1577051 | NCBI WGS metagenome assembly OHAC01 (sample SAMEA3541499, study PRJEB24748) | human gut metagenome | biome: human gut; feature: human-associated habitat; material: faeces | place: China | collected 2012 | reverse complement strand
CAACTGGATTTGTAAATTTAGGACATAAAATAGTCTATTATAATGCAGATGGTCAGATGCAGTATGGAGAACAGCAGATTGGAGGACATTGGTATTTCTTTGATACAGATTCAGGAGCCATGCAAATGGATAAAATAATAAATGGAAAGTACTATGACAAAAATGGTAAGCGTCAGGAACTGCACAAAATTATTGGAAATCCAACAACAACTGTTGAAAAAATGGTTCAATATTATAATAATCGAAATGTATCATATCCAACAGGAAAGCTTTCTGTTGGAGGCGCAGATAGCATAGAAAAGTTGGCAAAGATTTTTTATGAGGAAGCTACTGCGGAAAGTATAGATCCTGCGATAGCTTGGTGTCAATCAATGAAAGAAACAAATTGGTTGCGCTATGGTGGTCAGGTGAAAATCGAACAGTTTAATTTTGCTGGAATTGGTGCCACAGATGGTGGTGCTGCCGGTGCAGACTTTTCGACTTATGGAACAAACGGAGTTCGAATGGGGGTTCGTGCACAGATACAGCATCTTAAAGCATATGCAGTATCAGACTTAAAGAAAACGGATTTAAATAACGCTTGTGTTGACCCAAGATTTGCATATGTAAATAAAGGTTCAGCAGAGTATGTTGAATGGCTTGGAATCCGGGAAAATCCAATAGGTGCTGGTTGGGCAACAGATGCTGGATATGGATATAGTATCATGAATGATTATGTAAAAAAATTATGGGCGCTGTAAAAATGTTTCAAATGATAGAGGAATGGCTAAAAAGCTGTTCCTCTTTGAAGTTACGAAAAGACAACATAGTTATAAATAAAAGGTGAAAAGAATGATGAGCGAGAAAATGCAAACAAGAAATTATGGGATAGACTTTTTGCGCATTATTTCAATGATAATGATTGTAACACTTCATGTTTTAGGACATGGAGGAATAATAGAAGGATCGGAACTATACCCAATACGTAATAAAATCATATGGTTGATGGAAATTTCGTCATATTGCGCAGTAAACGTTTATGGAATTATTTCAGGTTATGTGGGATATGGAAGAAAACATAAAATTTCTAGTTTGATTTATTTATATTTTCAAGTTATCTTTTATACATTACCAATTTCAATTATATATATGATAAAGTCTCAATCTATAGATTGGAATATGTTAAAAATAGCAGTGAATCCTGTTCAATTCAATGTTTATTGGTATTTTACAGCATATTTTTCATTGTTCTTTTTTATGCCTTTTTTAAATATTATTTTAGATAGATTTACGAGAAATGAAATGAAAAAACTGATAGTTTGTATTTTGATTATCTTTTCACTTTTACCTACTATTTTCTATACAGATTATTCAGAAACAAATAATGGTTATAGTTTTTTGTGGCTAGCAAGTTTATATTTGCTTGGCGGCTATATGAAAAAATACAATATCGTGTTTCTAAAAAGAAAATGTTTATTCGGATATATTTTTTGCGTTCTATTCACATGGGGGATGAAGATTGGAATTATAAGCAATATCCTAGATGCTTTCTCAGATTCTAAAATAGATTTTGTTCAATATACATCACCAACAATTATTTTGTGTGCAGTATTTCTTTTTCAATTTTTTAAGAATATTAAATATAAGAAGTCGATAATTAATTTTATTACCTTTTTTTCGCCAATATCATTTGGTGTATATTTATTTCATGAAGAACCCCTAATTCGAGAGTGTTTTATCAATGGAAGATTTGTCGAGTATTTATCAAAAAAATTCATTTCCTGTATGTTGTATATTATAATTACAATTATAGTGATATGGTTAGTGGGATCTTTAGTGGATAAAATACGATTGATCTTGTTTGAATTTTTTAAAATACGAGAGTTTTGTAAATGGATTGAAAAAAAAGCATACTGTTTAGGAGAAAGAATTAATAAAAATTTGATTGTATGAGGAGGATTCCTGTAATTCATTAAAAGCGCCAATTGAAAAAAGCCCCTCTGGTTCTCTTTGAGAAAGTTCATATACTCATTGCTTGTGAACTGACAGCTTTGATCCGAATTCAGGATAACAGGTTTTGCTACCATAAACGCCTTTCTTAATTGAATATTCTCGTGCGGTAACACCGCAAATCCGGCAGATGGGTGTCGTTGGTGCGAAATATTCAACTAGAAAATAAGCCAAAAACTTGTGTTTTTGATTCATGAAAAAAGGATAATCAAAGTCCTTGAGGATTTGCCGAAATAAAGTCTCCGTAAAGTGTTACAACGGCGACTTTGTTGTATTGTATTCTTTACTATAAATCATTATAATAATCATATTAGTTTTGTATATGCAGATGGAGAATGTTCAGAATGAAAAAAATATGTTTTGTAAATTATGATATGACAGTAACCGGAGGTGTCGAACAGGTAACTACAACACTTGCCAACGAATTCTGTAAAGAATATAAAGTATATATTTATGCAATCTTTGGAAAGAGAGGGCATGTTCCATATGACCTGGATCCGAGAATCACATACAGAGCAGAACTAGAAGAAGAGTGTCGAGTACGCGACAGAATTAAGAAGACATTTCGACCATTTAGAGAATTTGTTAGACAAAATCAAATAGATGTGGTTTTCCTTATGGAGAATTATCCAGCTATGACGGTTTCACCGGTTCGCTTTTTTACGAAAGCAAAGTATGTGTTTTGTGATCATGGTGCATTGATGAATGAATGGGAGAAGAAAGATATTCGCTTTTTCCGTTTCTGGGATTCGTTAATTTCACATTGTACAGTGACATTGACGGAGCAGAACAGACAGGATTATATTAGAAAATTTCATATAAATCCAAAGAAAATCCGAAGTATATATAATTGGATCAAACCAGAAATCCTGACTATGCGAAAGAAATACAAAGCCGATTCGAGAAAAATCATCACAGTTGGAAGATTCAGTGAAGAAAAGGGATATGATCTTCTGGTAGAAGTGGCGAAAGAAGTATTGCCTTCTCATCCTGAGTGGGAATGGCATTTATACGGGACGGGAGATACTTTTGACGAGATACACCAAAAGGTGGTAGAATACGATTTAACGTCTCAATTGATTCAGAAAGGGAATGTAAAAGATGTGTATAAGTTGTATAATGAATATGCATTTTTGGTATTACCATCTTACAGGGAAGGATTGCCGTTAGTATTGCTTGAGGCAAAGGCAAGTGGACTTCCTATGGTGAGTTTTGATGTGACAACAGGGCCAAGAGAAATCGTTGAGGAGGGAAAGGATGGCTATTTAATCCCCCCTTATGATTTGGACAAGATGGCAAATCGTATAGAATTGTTGATGGACAGTGAAGAACGAAGAATTGCGTTTTCAAATCATACGATATCGGGTGTAAAAAAATTTGAAAAAGAAGAGATTTATCGACAGTGGACGAATCTGATAGATGAACTGACAATGGAAAGGAAGTAATTGGAAAGTAAATGAAAGTATTACAAGTTGGATTATCCTTTAATCCCGGGGGAATTGAAAGTTTTGTAATGACTTATTACAGAGAATTGAGTAAGAAGGGTGTTAGATTTGATTTCATAAGTATGTTTCCACACCTTGCGTATGAAGAAGAAATCAAGTCACTTGGAGGAAAAGTGTTTCATACATGTGATGCAAGAAAACATCCATTGAAATTTAGCAGACAAATGAGAAAAATACTTCGAATCGGAAGGTATGATGCAGTTCATGTAAATATGCTGTCAGCAGCGAATATAGTACCGCTGATTGTGGCAAGCTATGGAAAGGTTCCAACAGTGATCGCACATTCACATAATTCTTCGACTCCGGGAGTGGTGAGAAATTTGCTACACAGAATCAACAGACCGTTGATTCCAATGTTTGCTACAAAATACTTTGCATGCAGTGAATTGGCTGGAGAATGGCTCTTTTCGAAAAAGATAAGAGAGAGTAACAATTATCATCTCATCCATAACGCTCTTGATCTCAAAAAATTTGCTTTTAGTTCGTCAGAACGTGAAGAAATCCGTCACGAACTGGGAGTAGAAGGGAAATTTGTGCTAGGACATGTGGGACGTTTTGAAGAACAGAAGAATCATGAATTCCTTTTAGAAATCTTTCGCGAGGTTGCATCTGCCTGTGAAGAAGCTATACTTTTGTTAGTTGGAGAAGGAGAACTTCAGGAAATGATCCAAAAGAAAGCTGAGGAATATGGAATAGAAGATAGAATCAGATTTCTAGGGATCAGAAAAGATGTTGCAGAACTATGGAAAGGAATGGACATTTTTGTATTCCCATCTCTTTTTGAGGGACTTCCTATTGTTGCGTTAGAAGCGCAGGCGTCCGGAATCAGGAGTGTAATGGCAGATACGATTACAACAGAAGTGAAGTTAGTTGAAAAAGTGAAATTTCTGTCACTCCAGGATTCACCAAAGGAATGGAGCCGTGTGATTCTTTCTTACAAAGGAGAAGACAGGAGCGAAGAAGAAAATTCAGGAATCAGGCAGGCATTTGCAAAAGCAGGATATGATATTGAAAGCGCTGCGCAGACTTTGCTTTCATACTATGAATAAAATGGAGGAGATATCATGCCGACAATCAGTGTGATCGTACCGGTTTATAAAGTTGAACCATATATAAGAAAGTGTGTGGATTCCATTTTGGGACAGACATTTTCTGATATTCAGGTGATTCTGGTAGACGATGGGAGTCCCGACCAGTGTGGAAAAATATGTGATGAATATGCAAAACAGGACAATCGAGTGGAAGTGATACATAAGGAAAATGGTGGACTTAGTGATGCTAGAAATGCTGGAATTCCCTATGCAAAAGGAGAATATATCATTTTTTTAGACAGTGATGACTATATTGAAAATGATATGTTTGAATATATGTATACACGTATCAAAGATAGCGGAGCAGATATGGCAACGTGTGGCTTATATGAAGTGTATAAAGACAGAATCGAGGCACAAAAGGAAGAGGTGGATTTTGTCTGCACAGGAGAAGAGGCTTTCCGCTGTATCCTCAGGGGGCATACGATCCGTGGAGAAATATGGAATAAGCTGATCCGGAAAAGCTGTATCGAAGATCTTCGTTTTCCTAAGGGAAGATTGTATGAAGATATTTATTATACAGTAGACCTTATGCAGCGAATTAAGAAAGTGGCAGTAGGAACAAAGCCGAAGTATTATTATCTTCATCGAGAAGACAGTATTACCGGAAAGGCATACCGTCCGAAAGTATTTGACATAATAGATGGCTATACAAAGAATTATGAAGTAGTGAAAGAGAAATTTCCATCACTAACACAGGAGGCAGAGTGCCTCTGGATCTGGTCACGCTTTATTGTTCTGGATAAGATGCTGTTACAGGAGGATTATAAGAAGTTAGAAGGATATCAGGATTTGAAACGCTTTATTCGCGGGCATATCCTGACAATCCTGCGAAATCCATATTTTCAGCTAAAGAGAAAGATTTCATCTGTTGTATTGTGCGTAAATACGGGCTTGTACAGGAAGATGGTATTCATGAGTGAGGAAAAGAAAAAATAGATGAAGAGACATGCGTATTTAATTAAGGCACATCATCAGTTTGATTTATTAGAAAAATTGTTACGGCTTCTTGATGATGAAAGAAATGATATCTATATTCATATAGGGGTTGGAGTGAACTACGATAGGGCCAGATTTGAAAAATGTGTGAAAAGATCTGGGATTTTTTTTGTGTATCCAGTAAAGGAATCCTGGGGAGGATATAGTCAGATTGAAAGTGAGCTTCATCTTTTTGAAGCGGCAGCAGAAAATAGTTATGCATATTATCATTTACTGAGTGGAGTGGATCTTCCATTAAAAACACAGGATGAGATCCATGCTTTTTTTGATGCAAATGATGGAAAAGAGTTCATTTATTTCTGTCCGAAGTCTTTTTGGAAGGAGTCTGCTTACAAATATGAGCAGTACCGCTTTTGGCAGGAAAAGATTGGAAGAAAACAGAAGGGAGTTTATTTCTTTATGGAAAAGATTTCCTTATTTCTACAACGCAGACTCGGAATCAGGAGACATCAACCAGAAATGGAATATTGCTTGGGGGCTAATTGGGTAAGCATTACACATTCACTGACAAAATATATCATCGAACAGAAAAATCTGATAAAAAAGCTGTTTGAGAAAACATTATGTTGTGATGAATTTTTTGTTCAGACATTGGTGTGGAATTCAAAATACAGAGAGAATGTATATTCCTTTGAGGAGGATTATTTTGCCTGTCTTCGCTTGATAGACTGGAAACGGGGGAATCCATATGTCTGGAGAAATCAAGATTATGAAGAACTGATGAATGCCCCACATCTCTTTGCACGTAAGTTCGATGAAAATATTGACCAGGAGGTTATAGATAAAATCTTTCAGACAATATCTAGTAGACAAAAAGCAGGAAAGGAGAACTCATGAGAGGAAAACAGGCTTTTAAGAATATGGTGGCTAATTTGTTTTTGCAGGTAATTGTTCTTTTGTCCGGATTGATATTGCCACGTTTTATTCTTGAGGCTTATGGATCCAGTGTAAATGGAATGATTACTTCTGTAAATCAGTTTCTGACTTATCTAGGACTTGCAGAAGCAGGCGTGGGGACTGCGACGGTAGTTGCGCTTTATACGCCACTTGCCCTAAATCAAACAGGGGAAGTTAATTCTATTCTTTCAGCTTCAAGAAAATTTTATAATAAATCAGGAATGTTATTTCTTGCATTGACAATAGTTCTTGTTGGCGTATATCCGTATTTCATTTCAGGACAATTAGATAATAGTCTTGTGAGGTGGATGATTATTGTTTTGTCGGGAAGTACACTGGTGGATTATTTTTTTCTTGGTAAATACAGAGTATTACTAACAGCAAACCAAGAAGGATATGTAGTTGCTTTAATTCAGGCAGCAGGTACAGTTGTTAATATGGTTGTATCCATATTTCTGATTTATATTGGAGCAGGTGTTTTAATTGTAAAGGCAGTAGCAACTGGTGTATATATGCTTCGCCTGGTGTTAGTTAAAATCTATGCAAAGCGGAAATATCCGGAACTTGATTTTCATGCAGAACCAAAGGATAGTGCATTAAAGCAGAAAAATGCAGCACTTTTACATCAGGTTGTTGGTATTATCGTGAACAATACTGATACAACAGTACTCACAATATGCCTGGGTACAAAGTCCCTTCTTGAGGTTAGTGTCTATGGAGTTTATATGATGGTAGTTAATGCAGTGAATCAGTTGATGACATCGTTTTCGAATGGTCTGACCGCAGGATTTGGAGAAGTGATCGCCAAGAATGAGGAAGAGACACTAAAAAAGAGCTATTCAAGTTATGAGTATATGTATTTTGTAATCATGTTTATTGTGATTGCCTGCATGGGAGTGTTGATCTTGCCGTTTGTTGGAGTGTATACGGTTAACTTGACAGATGTGCAGTATGTGCGTCCTCTGCTGGGACTCCTTTTTACTTTGATTGTTCTGATGCAGAATGTAAGGATTCCGGGATTGACGATTATTTGCGCAGCAGGGCATTATAAGGAAACGAGATATCAGGCGATTTTAGAAGCTGTGATAAATATTACAGTTTCTCTTGGGCTGGTATGGAAGTTAGGCATGGCAGGAGTTCTTCTTGGTACAGTATGTTCTTATGGATATCGTTCTTTTGATATTGTGTTTTATACAAGTCGTCATCTGGTGAAAGGATGTGCAAAGATATCTTTGATTCGGATTGTAAGAAATGGAATTGCAGTTGCATTTCTTTGTATTGTTGGAACATATGTTATTCCTCAGAATATGGCATCTTTTATTATATGGTTCCTCTATGCAATCGGAATGGTGGCTGTAAGCGTATTTACTATTGTTGGGGTAAATTATGTGGTCGAACCGGATGAGTTCAAAGAACTTGTACTTAGGGTGAAGGGAATTTTGGGAAGGAAAAAAGAAGATTGATGGAAAAATGGAAAGCACAATGTGTTTTTATAACACATAACATCTTTATTCGGTTATTTTTTATAACTGCTGCAGTTGTCTGGACTTTGGGATTACAAACATCTAATGTGTTTGTAGTTCCCTTGGCGATTATCCTTTGGTTTTTCCTTAAATCTGACAGAATACAGACAATCAGACAGGGACAGGAAAAAACAGAAAAGATAGTAGTGAATCTCATAGCAGGTGTATTTGCTGCTTTTTGGGTAATGGGAAATTATGATGTTTACCAGGAAAAAGGAATTTTTTTGATAATTCAATATGCTGTTTCGATGCTTGGAATCTATCTGTTATTAAGAGAATGTATAGGAATACTCGTTTATAAATTGTCTAGGTGTAATTTACGCTCAGCAGATATTCAGAAAATCAGTCCGTTCCGTTTTGGTATACGTGTATTTTTTATTTGTATTTTGTGCTGGCTGCCTTATTTTCTGGCATATTATCCAGGAATCATTACAGATGATGCAGAGTGGCAGTTAGAGCAGGCGATTGGTCTTAGATCCTTTAGTAATCATCAGCCATGGATTCATACGATGTTCCATAGATTGTTTTATAAAATTGGATATTATTTATTTCATACAGTAAATGCAGGGGTCGCAGTATGTGTGGTAGTGCAGATGGGAGTGATGGCAGCAGCATTTGCTTACCTGATTACAACTTTCTATAGAGAACATATGAAGCGGGGGTTTCTTTATGGTTGTGTGATTTATTTTGCTCTTATTCCTTTTCATGCGCTTTATGCAATAACCCTTTGGAAAGATGTGGCAATGGGAGCGGTTGTTCTTTGTTTTTCAGTTTCTGTCTGGCGTATGACAGGAGAAAGAAAAGTAGGAATTGGAACATCACTGATTTTTTTAATTATGGGACTTTTACTCTGTATTCTTCGAAGTAATGGCTTTTATGCGTATTTATTGTGTGTTCCATTTTTTCTTCTTTTCTTGAAAAGAAATAGAAGAAGCATTCTTTTGTTTAGTGTGATGACGATTGCATTGACGTTATTTTATAAAGGCCCCGTATTAAAATATTATGGAGTGACACCTCCGGATACGATAGAATCCTTATCAATTCCGGCACAGCATATTGCCAGAGTAATAGCGGATGATGGTACTTTGTCGGAAAAACAAGAAAAATTATTATCAAAAGCAGTAGATGTTAGTCAAATAAAAAAAGAATATGATCCGGCACTTTCGGATCCAATCAAGACACTGGTTCGTCAGACAGGAAACCAGGAATATATTGCAGAACATAAGATAGACTATTTTAAATTATGGATTGAGCTAGGGATAGAACATCCCTCTACTTACTTGAAAGCACAGATTGATCAGACGAAGGGATATTGGTATCCGGATATTCAGTATTGGGTAACAACAACGATGATGAAAGAAAATAGCTGGGGGATGTATCGGGATTCAAAGATGCCGGGGTGTGTGCTAAACATTATGCGGTTTGTTGAAACATTATATAAACAGATTCCTATCTTAGGATTGTTGTGGAGTATCGGATTCTATACGTGGACAATGATTCTTTTGGCAGGGGTCACAATTTGCAGAAAAAAATCAATTGCCCCATTTTTCCCGGTTGCAGCAATTTTACTTTCGTTGTTTATTGCAACGCCGGTTCAGGCAGAATTTCGTTACAGCTATGCTATGATGACTACGATTCCTTTATTTATAATGATTGCATGTAGTGAGGAGAAAAGACAAGATGAAGAAAATAGCAGTATTGATACCATGTTACAATGAAAGCGTAACAATAGAAAAAGTAGTAAAAGACTATAAGACAGCCTTGCCAGAAGCAGATGTTTATGTTTATGATAATAATTCTACAGATCATACAGACGAAATCGCCAGAGCAGCAGGAGCTATTGTGAAATATGAGTATCGTCAGGGAAAGGGGAACGTAATTCGGAGTATGTTCCGTGACATTGAGGCCGACTGTTATATTATGATTGATGGAGATGATACTTATCCGGCTGAACATGCCCGCATAATGGCAGAGCTGGTTCTGAAAAAGGGGGTGGATATGGTAATCGGTGATCGCCTGTCATCCACTTATTTTATGGAAAATAAACGTCCCTTCCACAATGCCGGAAACCGTATGGTACGTTTCTTTATCAACAAATTATTTGATAATAATGTACGTGATATTATGACCGGATATCGTGCTTTCAGCAGACAATTTGTTAAATCATTTCCTGTACTGTCAAAAGGATTTGAGATTGAGACCGAAATGACAATCCATGCGGTAGATAAAAATTTCCTTCTTGAAGAAATTCCTGTAAAGTACAGAGATCGTCCATCGGGTAGCGTATCAAAGTTGAACACATTTTCTGATGGAATGAAAGTACTTTCAACAATTGCGACATTGTTTCGTGAATATAGACCGTTTGCGTTCTTTACGAGTGTTGCTGTAGTGCTGGAAGTAATCGCATTGACATTTTTTATCCCTATATTATTAGAGTATTTTAAGACAGGGCTTGTGCTTCGTTTTCCAACGTTGATTGTATCAGGGGTAATTGCTTTAATAGGAATTTTACTCTGGGTTTGTGGAATGATATTGGAAGTGATTGTAAAGAAACACAGACAATTATATGAAATCATGTTAAATCAGATGGAAATGAGAGGGAATAAATGAAAAAACTAATTGCTCAGGTATTAAAGTTTGGCGTGGTCGGTGGGACGGCTTTCCTGATTGATTATGGTATAATGATTGCGTTGACAGAATTCTGTGGGATTAATTATTTGATTTCAAGTGGAATCTCTTTTGTGGTGTCAGTTATATATAACTATATCTTGAGCGTGCATTGGGTATTTGATGTAGATAAAGATGGAGATAAGAAAAAAGAATTTATTGTTTTTATCTTACTTAGCGTGATTGGTTTGGGATTAAATCAATTGTTAATGTGGGTGTTTGTGTCGAGAGTACATGTTTTTTATATGTTGGCAAAGATTTTTGTGACAGCGATTGTTATGATTTACAATTTTGTTACAAGAAAAATTTTTTTGGAAAAATAATTAAGTTAGAGAAGATAGATTTGTGATTTTGCTTTTGATGTGTTCATTAGTTATGGCGATAGTATCTGTTTGTTGTATCAATGAATATATATAGAACAAGCTTTCTATTTGGAAATAGTGTTTCTGTTACAGTTATTTTTGTTATACTTTTAACTATGTTGATAGCTAGTATAATAAAAATTCTTTTTTGTATTTTTGCTATAGTAGATTTGGGGATACATCAACACAGATTGAAATGTTTTTAAGTTATATTCAAGGAAAAGCATTCTTGCAGGATCATCACCCGGTTTTTGATACAATACTATTTGGAGGTTTTATCTGGATAGGACAGAGGTTCTTCTGTTCTTCTAATATAGGGTGTTTTTTTTATAGTCATTCAGTGTGTGATGACAGTGGCAGCTTTTTCTTATTCCTGTGTATTTTTAAAACGTAAAGGAATAAGGAATATATATTGTTTTATTACTGTATTATTTTATGCATTATATCCACCAATTCCACAGTATGCAATCACAATGCTTAAAGATTCTTCATACCGGTAAATGCATTTGAAATTTTTCCAGATGCAGGAAGTGGATTAAGTAAGCAGAATGTTTATCAGCCAGAGAAACTTTCTACAATTCATTATTATTTTTGAAGATAGGAAGTAATTTGTAAATTATGATTTCTAAGATACATGAGATTTCTTTCGCTTCCGGGTGGACAACTCCATTCAAACAGTGTACAATAGGATGGTATATAAGTTTAAGACAACAAAAGAAGGGGTA
>OHAC01003231.1_pt1 | contig 11772 bp, 17 predicted proteins | sample 1577051 | NCBI WGS metagenome assembly OHAC01 (sample SAMEA3541499, study PRJEB24748) | human gut metagenome | biome: human gut; feature: human-associated habitat; material: faeces | place: China | collected 2012 | reverse complement strand
CTGATTCATAAAAACGCATCCCTCTCCCCTCCTCCATTCTTTTATATAAGATTTACGGTTTTATCGTAATCTAAAGGTAAAAAAATAAGCTGTTCATAAGGAACACCATAAACCTCTTCAATCTTTCTCAACACCGGAACATCCGGGTAACTTCTTCCACGCTCGTAGTTTCCAAGCGTATCTACGCTTACTCCAATACGTTTTGCCGCTTCTTCCTGTGTATAACGCTTCATCTCTCTGGCAGTTTTTAATGTGAAGCGCGATTTTACCTTCTGCACTTGCTTTCCCTCCTTTCTCGTTCTACGCTCACTATACTACGGTTTAATCGTAATGTCAACGGTTTTTTCGTAATTTTTTAAATATATCTTGATTTTTTTACGGAATAACCATATAATCAAAGCATAAGGAGGTCACAAACATGGGGAACCTTGGAAATAAAGAAATAATGGCAAAAAATATCCGCCATTATATGGAAAAATATAATAAAACTCGACAAGAAATGTGTGACGCATTGGGTGTTAAGTATACCACTTTTACAGATTGGGTAAATGGAAATTCTTATCCCCGCATTGACAAAATTGAATTAATGGCAAATTACTTCGGTATTTCGAAAGCTGATCTGGTTGAAGATAGAAATGATGATTCTTCTCTCACCGCCCGCGACGAAAAAGACATTGCCAAAATCCTGGAACAAACCAAAGAACAATTACTTTCACAAGAAGGTTTGATGTTCGACGGCGATCCAGCTTCTCCGGAAGCTATTGAATCAATCCTGGCCGCCATGCAGATCGGTATGGAGATGGCAAAGAAGAAAAATAAGGAAAAATATACGCCTAAAAAATATAAGAAGGATTAGCCTATGGATATCAAGAAAAAGGCTGAGGATCTGGTTCGTAAACATCAGACCAGAAACCCTTTTGAAATCATCCGCGGTTTAAATGTGATCCTTGTTTTTACCCCACTGGTAGGTGTCCGCGGCTTTTACCAGTATTTTCAAAGAAACAACATCATTTATATTGCTGAAGATCTTCCAGAGCATGAAAAGCTTTTTGTATGCGCCCATGAACTTGGCCACATGTTTCTTCACAAAAAGGCCAACGCCATCTTCATGGATACCAGAACCCATTTCAATACCTACAAGTATGAAATGGAGGCGGATACCTTTGCCATGCATCTCCTGATCGGAGACGATTCTCTGGCTGAACATGAGAACTATACCATTGATCAGATTTCTCATTTGTTGGGATATCAGAAAGGATTAATTCAGTTAAGACTGTGTTAAGGAGGACTTGTATGAAAAAAAGCTACAATAAATTGGCTACCCTGCTTGGTGGTTGGTTTGGACTACACAGATATATGTCTGGAGAGATCATCATGGGAATTCTTTATACATGCACATGCGGACTTTTTGGAATTGGCTGGGCTGTTGATATAATAAGGGCTTTTGCTTCCATACCAAACCACGATCACTCATCTAACCGATATGTGCCACTTAGCAGCCTTCCTGTGATTCCTCCAACTGGAATTGTTTTACAAGATGGCGAAATCTGCCACTACCGTGGGGCGGCATACACTGAGAAGAACACCTCAAGAATTGCTGGTTATACCTCGCAACACGCTGGTGGCAGTGTCCGCATAGCCAAAGGATTAAGCATCCACACTGGTGGAACGGATCGCCAAGCGGTTCGTGAAACTTTAACAGAGCGATCGAACGGTATCCTTTATGTTACAAATAAGCGCATCATCTTTATTGCTCCGAAAAATGCCTTTGATAAATCCCTGAAATCGTTATCTGCCTACATCCCAAGCCAGGGACATATCGTGATATTGTTTGGTAATAGTTCCTATGACTTGATCACCTACGACTCATTTAGAATTGCGGACACAATTGACGGCATCTTAACTGGATTACCCTCAGAATAAAAACTCCCAATATTAACACTTTTTAATAATGGAGTTTGATCCGGTGCTGACGGTTTATGAGATTATATAGATTTGCTCTTTGAAAATAATATACTTACCCGGGCAGCCAGTAGGACGGCTGCGGTCTCCCGCCCTGAGTCTTAAAGGGAGGGATGCCTTATGAGTACATATGAGGGATTACAGCTTATCGTATCCGTATCCATGCTGATCGTAGCGATTCTGACTTATACACATAAGAAATAGCCGCTCTGCTCCTGGAAAAGTAGGCGGCTATTTCTTAGTCAACATATTTCGTCAGGGCGGGGAGCCTTAACCTCCCTTACTGGCTGTCTTTTTAGGTATATTATAGAGCAAAGATGTTAAAAATGTCAATCATGATTCATGAAGATAGAAAGGAAGGTACTTTATGCCAGAATTAAGTCGTTTTGAAGGAATGGTTATTAAAATGTTATTTAATGACACAGTGCAACATAACAAGCCACATATTCACGTGACCTACGGTGAATACAAGGCATCTGTTGGTATTGATGGTGAACTTCTTGCCGGTTCCCTTCCACAGAAGCAGTATAAAATGTTGGTGGGATGGTTAGCTCTGCACGAAGAAGAAGCATACGCTGCTTGGAACAAAGCAGTTCGTGGAGAACATTTTGATAAAATTAAACCGTTACAGTAAAGGAGGGCTATTATGTTTACTATAAATGGAATTGTTTATGCAGGTGAAAGACCTAAGAATGTTGAAATTATAAAGGCTCAGCCTTTGGAAGATATGATGATGATACTGACCTTTTCCTCTGGTGAACAGCGATTATTTGATGCTACCGTTCTTTCCGGCCCTGCTTTCCAGCCTCTATCAGATCCTCAGATATTTAGTTCCTGTAAAATTGTAGATGGGGTTGTAACATGGATGGATGAAGAGATTGACTGTGCTCCAGAATTTATGTATGAAAACAGCTTTCCGTATGTGAGCAAAGATGTTGCAGTATCATGAGATTATAACCACGCTGCTTGATTTTTTCTGAAAGGAGGTTCTTACCATGATGTATCCATATTTAACGCTAAACGATGATACAGAGATCACACACTCAGAAGTCCGTCCAGATGGTCGTGTAAAAGTCTACATTGAAACTCCAGATGAAAGGGACGGTTTCCACGATGCAACCTGCTATCTCCCGGATTATACTTGGGAAAGCGTCCATGGATATTCAGATCAAGAAATGGCATATTTCAAGCGCCTTATACGTGATAATGCCCACCTTATTATGGAATTTGCCCAGGAAGGAGGCATCCTAAATGCCGCAAATCTTTAGAATCGGCTCCTATATCGTATACTTCTGGTCAAATGAGGGAATGCCTTTGGAGCCCATTCACGTTCATATCGCTGAAGGAAGAGCCTCCGCAAATGCCACAAAGGTTTGGATCACAAGCACCGGCCACACGCTTCTCAGCAATAACAACTCTAAAATTCCTCCAAAGATCCTTCGCGGAATTTTAAGAATAATCGAAGCCAACAGTGCTGAAATCATTGACCGGTGGACAGAGCAGTTTAATGATCGAACATTTTTCTGCTAAATATTATAAAATGCAAAACCGCCCGGTATTGGCGTACCGAACGGCTTCACATAGATTTCTCTCGCGGATGCTCCGGAGCCCCCGATCTGATTTTTGAGATTGCATCTCCATCCAGTCGAAAACTGGATTACACACTAAAGCACTTTATTTACTCCCAGTCCGGTGTCCGTGAGTATTGGATCGTTGATCCGGCAAAAGAAAAAGTCGTGGTCTACTGTTATGAACATGATAGTGATCCTTGCCTCTATTCTTTTGATTCTGATATTCCTGTCGGAATTTATGAGGGATTGACCATTAAAATCAACACCTTACTAGAAACATACTAAAATCATCTGGAATTCCATATGGTTGAGAAAGGAGTTTTTATGAATACAGATATCGGAAATATTCTAATATATCAAACAGAAAAGGGTGATACCAAAGTAGATGCCTATTTTAGTGATAACACAATTTGGATGACACAACGTTCCATAGGCGAACTCTACCAAGTTTCAAAATCCTCAATCAGTGAACATATTAAAAATATTTATCTCGACCGTGAGTTAAACGAAAGTTCAACTGTTCGGAAATTCCGAACAGTTCAAACTGAAGGTTCCCGCCAAGTATCTCGTGAAATGGATTATTACAACCTCGATATGATACTTGCCGTGGGCTATAGGGTTCGAAGTAATGTCGGTATCCATTTTAGAAACTGGGCATCTTCCATACTTTCTGAATATATGAGAAAAGGATTTGCCCTAAATGATGACCGCCTTAAAAATCCAAAAAAATTCGGTCAAGACTATTTTGATGAATTACTTGATCGAATTCGTGACATTAGAGCATCTGAAAAACGTGTATATATGAAAGTTCGTGATATATTTGCCACCTCCGTAGATTACGATCCTAAAAGCGAACAAGCTGATAAGTTTTTTAAAACGGTACAAAATAAATTACACTATTCCGTTCACGGCCATACTGCTCCTGAATTAATCCACGAGCGAGCAGATGCCACTAAAGATAATATGGGATTAACTTCCTTTAAAAGTACAAGAGTCCGAAAATCTGATGTTACAATTGCTAAGAATTATCTTCATAAAGACGAAATCGAAAATTTGAACCGTATCGTCACAATGTATTTAGATTATGCCGAAGATCAAGCCAAACAACGCATCCCTATGTATATGAATGATTGGGAGAATCGTTTAAATGCATTCTTACAGTTCATGGGGCGTAAAGTCTTAGATAATAACGGTCATGTTTCAAAGGAAGAGGCTGATCGATTTGCAAAAGAGCAATATGAAATATTTGATCATCATAGAAAGGCTTTAGAAGCTCATTCCGAAGAATTTGATGTTTTACCAATTCTTCCAGATACTCATAAATAGCAAAACCGCCCGGTATTGGCGTACCGAACGGCTTCACATAGATTTTCTCTTACCAGATTACTCTGGGATGATAAATCAAACTTCAAACACCTGAATTATATCATCTCCAGAGCATCCTGGCAAGGGGTGTTCTTTTTATACCCATTTTTCAGTAAAATTCACAAGGAGATGATAAAATGGCACCAAAAGCCCTTGAGATCGGCGCGGCATACATCCGCGTCAGCACCGATGACCAGACGGAACTTTCCCCGGATGCCCAGCTTCGGGTGATCCTGGATGAAGCAAAGAAGGATGGCTTTGTGATCCCTCCGAAATACATCTTTGAAGAGAAAAAAGGAATCTCCGGAAGAAAAGCCGACAACCGGCCAGAGTTCCAGAAGATGATCGCCATCGCCAAATCCCAGTCACCGGCGCCGTTTAAGCGACTGTACCTCTGGAAATTTTCCCGTTTCGCCCGCAACCAGGAAGAATCTACTTTTTACAAGGGGATTCTCCGGAAGAAATGCGGCGTGGAGATCAAAAGCGTCTCGGAGCCGATCATGGAAGGGATGTTCGGGCGGCTGATCGAGACCATCATTGAATGGTTTGACGAGTACTACTCCTACAACCTGTCCGGAGAGGTGGTCCGCGGCATGACGGAGAAGGCTTTGCGGCAGGGCTATCAGTCCTCTCCTTCCCTTGGATATGAGGCCGTAGGAGAAGGAAAGGCTTTTGTGATCAATGAAGAGACCTATAAGATCGTGGAATATATTTTCCAGTCCTATTATGATGGGAAAGATATGACTGCCATCGCCAGAGCCTGCAATGAACACCACTGGCGGACCAGGCGGGGGAATCCATTTGAACGCCGGACCATTTCCCGGATCCTGCAGAACCAGTTCTATAATGGAACCGTCCTGTGGAACGGCTATTCCTTCCAGGGGACTCACGAGGTCCGCCCATCCGTCACGAAGATCTTTCCAGCAGTCCAGGAACGGATCCGTGCGGAATACCGGCCTCTGAAACGCCGCGAAGTGTCTTCCTGTGGCCACTGGCTCTCCGGCCTTCTGGTCTGCAGTGTCTGCGGTGCTTCACTCAGCCTGAACCGGGTCCGGTCTAATCATGGAAGTGATTTCTTCCAATGCTGGAAATATTCGAAGGGACTGCATCCCGGTTCCTGCGCCATCACCGTTGCCAAGGCAGAGCAGCTTCTCCTGCATTCCATCAAAACTGTGCTGGAGTCCGAATCTGTTGAATATGAATACCTTCCACCAGAAACCACTGCTGCTGCCACCGAACAGGATCTGATCACCGATGCGCTGGATAAAGTCACGTTAAAAGAGCTGCGAATTAAGGAAGCCTACGAGGCAGGCATCGACACCCTGGAAGAATACAAGGAAAATAAACTGCGTCTGGCTGCGGAACGAGAAGAACTTTTACAGAAGCTGCAGGAGGCAGCACCTTCCCCACAGGCCGAGATTCCCGATCAGGATGAGGTGCTCCGGCGGATCCAGAGCGCCTACGACCTGTTTTCAGATCCGAATGTGGACTTTGAGATAAAGGGCAATGCTCTGCGAAAGATTGTAAAAAAGATTATTTATGATAGACAAAATGGGGAATTTAAGGTAATATACTATGTATAGAGAAACCCTCAGAAAGCCGCATAACCAAAGGCTTTCTGGGGGTTTTATAGGTTTTTGCAGTCCGGGCCACCATACTGACTCATAATATACTGTGCGATCTTTGGATTCGGCTGCGTAATTTTTACCGGGTACTGCAGGCGTTTTTCATATTTCCACATGTGCAGATTCCTCCTTCCCATGGCCATGCGCTGTTGATCCAGTTCCAGTTATTTTCAGAGGTCACCTGATCAAAATTCAGGGGGCCGCAGGTTGTGGCGTATGCTTTCATGGCATTTTCTCTGGCGCGGACCGCCTGATGGTAATAATCCAGAGCTGCAGGATCATAAGGATGAGTATCCAGGTAAAGCACCACCTCATCCACTGCAAAGCTGACCTGGGTGATATAGTCTAAAAGCTGGCTGCAATTCTGATTCATACGCCCCGACACCTCTCTTTCTCAAATGGAAGATCCAGATCTTCAAATATCGTTCCCCGGCTCAGACCCTTTGCCGGATCATAAGGTGTTTTCCACTGCTGCCACGGAATATATGCCATAGCCAGTGGATAACCTGTCATTCCAGATGGATAACAGCTACCCTGTGGGCCCGTTGTCTGTCCACACCAGCCTGTATTCTGGTTTCTGTATACACAGTCCATATTGTAGACTCCTTTTTGATTCTTATAGAATTATTTTATGGTATATAGGGAATTTCTGTGCTTTTTTTAAGCGCCTAGTTTTCCTCTCTGCCAATTGTAGGCTCAAAAAACAGGATTCGTAACTAAACTGAATAGTTACCAGGATTCACACATTGTCCCCGATGGACATAGGATACAGTACAAACCAGTCAAAAAGGAGACTTGAATATGTGTATCTTTGGAAATAATGGATGTGGCGGTTGTAGAAATGGTTGTGATCGTTGGAATACTAGATGTGACGATGGCTGCAATAACGGCTGCGGTGGCAGCGGCAATAATAGCTGTAGTGGTAACCAGTCCTTCCGGAATGGGTTTCGAAATGGCTTCCGCCGTGGATATCATGAGGGATGGGAAGATGCCATGAGAAATAGCGGCTGCGGCGGTAATGGCGGCTGCAACGCTAATGGCGGCTGCGGCGGTAATGGCAGCTGCGGCGATATCGGCATCATGCCTCTCAGCCTGGACTCCAGCTGTGATTCCTGTGACAACTAAGCCATTGCAGGGAGAATCCTGATCTTCAGGATTCTCCTAATTCTCCTGATAAAGCTGAAAAAAATCCAGATTACCAAGTAAAAATCTCTCTCCCATCTTCACCGTTTCCCCTGCAAATCCCCTGTAATACACCTTCACCGGGTCAGAATCATCGTGGCTGGTGATCCATGCCATCAGCTGGATTCGCCGGGCCATAACAAAGGTCGGAATCAGATACGCTTCTTCTGGCGATAATGGACGTACCTCGCGGTAACCGTTTACCCAGGAGCTCAGCCATTCTCCGGCTCTTTTATCGTATTCTACGAAGCTGATAGCGGCGGCGGCGTCATATAAAAACCACCCAAAACCACTGTCATCAAAATCGATAGCATGTATACAATGTTCATCCTTTAATAAATTAGCTGCGCGCAGATCCGAATGGATCAGCCCATAATTCTCCCTTTTTTTTCCATAATGGACCAGATTTTTCCGGATTTTTTCACAGACACGCTCGATGATCTGAAAACCAGCTTCATCCAGTTCCCGGCACAACCGCCAGTCTCCGAACAGTCCCTTAGCTCCCAGCATATGTTCATAATCCCACTGGGGGCGGCATAATTTTTCTGCCTCCGGCCAGCAGATCACCTGCTCATGCAGCTTTGCCGCCATTCTGCCGATCTCCCGGAAATCGTCCAGGGCGCAGACATCGTGCTTTGGATCAGGTGCGTGACCCGGTATGAACTCGAACATAACGCAGGAGAACGATGCAGCTACTGTCACTCCATCCCCGCACCGGTTTCTCACCGGCCTCGCCACGGGAACCACCTTCTCTTCCCAGATCTTCTCCACCCACCGGATCTCACTCTCCAGTTCCTCCTGTGTATGGTACCCGGGTCTTGCCACCCGCATCACCCTTTTTCTGGCATCACTAACCCAACCGGCTCCAGCAGCCAGTCCGTCCTTTTCATGTTCCGGCTCTGTCACCAGAAATGTAGCATTTTCTGAACAATGGAGCAGTTCAAACCTCCACTGCTCCATTCCATATTCCTTTAATGCGGCTCTTCCAGCTGCCTCGTACCGTTCGATCTCCTGGAAATTCATGACCGTTCCGCCTCACAGAGCCTTCCGTAGCAATAACTGATAATATCTTTTCTGGTGATGATCCCGATAAAATTCTTCTGATCATCCACCACCGGCACAAAGTTCTGGTTCAACGCTTTGTCAATCAAGTCTTCCATGGTGGCATTGACATACACGGGGCGGTTATCCGATCTTCTCTTGATCGCTGACACAGAAATATGCTCTGAATCCCGCAGGCTCAAATCATACTGGTTCTTAATTCCCCACAGCATATCACCCTCTGTAATGGTTCCAATGTATTTACCAGACCGGCTGATCACCGGAACAGCGGAATACTTATGATACTCCATCTTTTCCAGGGCCTGCCTTAAGGTCTCATCATCGTAAAGAAACGCAACATCGCTTTTGGGGGTCAAAAAAAATAAAATATTCATCTTTTGCTCCTTTATGTAGTAAAGTAGTCTCGACAAAATCTTCTGTCACTGCCATATCATGCGGAATTATCCTTTCAGGAAATCCTGGCCTTTCTTAAAATATGATACAAAAAAACTCTGACCTCCCTGTGAACAATTTATTAGATTTTTATTAAAAACGCCCGAATTCTCCAAAAGACATTGAAAAATCTCCCCCGGCACGCTTTCTCGCCCCAAGAGAGATTCCCCGTAATTTTTCAAATCCAGCCACAGCGCCTACTGAAAATATCCCACCGGATCCACAGCCTTTCCATCATGCATCAATTTAAAATACACATTGCTGCCTTCCACACTGTAATATTTTGTTGGCTCTGCCACATAGCCTAAGACCTGTCCAGCCTCCAGGTACTCATTTTCCATGACCTGGATGTCCTTTAACTGACCACAGGTAGCCACATAATCATTTCCCAGATCCAGCACCACGTAATTCCCCAGTTCTTCATCCGAAGAAACCGAGACCACTCTGGCCGGAGCCGGTGTCTCCACCGGTTCACTGATACTGGCCTGGATCACGACAGCAGGATTGCACTGATACTGGTCTAAGGTTGGAAAATAGGTGGTGGTGTCCATGCTGTAATCCAGCAGAATATTGCCCCGTACCGGCCACCCCAGGGTGCTGGCGTCGGAAAAATCCAGTACCAGCGGGGTTGCGGCGTCTTTACCGGTTCCGGCTGCCACATATGGATCCTCAGATCCCTTCGTCTGGGCATCCTTGCGGCTATTCTGGACCGTCTGACTGCCCTCTGTCCCACCGGCTTCCTCACCCGCTCCCACGGTCTGCTCCACGATCTCGATCATGGGCTCCTTCTCTTCCTGTGTCTCCTCCGCCATCAATTTTCCGGGTTCTTCCATCTGCATATACGGATTCTCCCCTGGCGTATTTCCTCTCTGGATCGTAATGGCGCCTGCCGCGGCAACAATAGTCAGCAGGCCAAGTACCAGCATTACAAGAAATAATTTGTCCTGAAATAACTGATTGAATTTATCTTTCACCCTTATCACCTCGGTAATATTGTTACCCGGTGACAAAAACTTATACACGGTCTAACGAAATAACTTCTACATTTTTAAAATAATAACCAAGAATCGCCTCCGCCCCGTAACCTTCCTCCGCCAGTTTTTCTGCCCCATACTGGCTGAGCCCAATCCCATGTCCCACCCCATGACAGACTGCTTCCACCCGCCCGCCTTCTAGGTGGGAAATGGTAAATGCGGGGCTTGGCAGCTGAAGCAGCTCCATTGCTTCATCACCCGTATACACCTGTCCACCGATCTGGATCTCCTCCACATACCCGGCCTCATCCCGGCTGATCATCTGAATCTCTCCATAAGTTTCCTCCTTCCACTCCCGAACTGCTTCGTACCCTTCCGCCTCCATATCCCATTTGCTGTCCACGGACACCAGGTACGGCTCTTCTCCCGCTCTTGTCACTCCGGCACTGATCTTGTGGAAAAATGGTTCCACTGGTACTCCCTCATACGTTAATATCTGCCCTGCGGTTTCTTCTACCGCCTGCCTCACCCGCTCATAAGCGATAGCAAATCCATCCTTTCCCCATATTTCCTCCAACTGGCTCTGCCGATCCAGGGAAATTCCCAGTTCGCTCTGATTCACCCTTCCATCCCGATCCATTTTTTTATACAGAAAGGTTCTCCCCAGAACTGCCTGGGCTTTTAACGCTTCCATCTCACACTGGGGATCCATCTGGCATACGACCACGCCGATCAAATACGTCTCTCCATCCACATAATGTTTCTCTTCCTTATCTAAATACACCCGCCCCCAGGACTTATGAAACTCCACCGAGGCTGCGGTTTCATCACCATCCGAACTGTGAAAAGCCTCTAACCTCTGGCTGTCCAAAACCATTTCACTCCATGTTCCATTCCAGTCCCCACCCCAGAACAAAGTCATAAAATACGGGATCAGAAGGGCCGGACCGATCCATTTCCAGATCACACGAAAATACAAAAAATCCCCTCCTTTCACCCTAGTGTATGAAAGGAAGGGATCTTCTTATGTCATAGGAAACTTCGTCCTAATCCAAATTTACTGTACCTCTACCGTGATCTTATCCAGATGCCAGATATCATCCACATATTCCTGAATGGTACGGTCAGAAGTGAACTTACCGGAGCAGGCCACATTTAACATCGCTGCCTTAGTCCACCATGCCCGGTCTCTGTAAGCCTTGTCGACCTTCTCCTGAGCCTCTGCATAGGAACGGAAATCCTTCAGAATGAAGTAAGTATCTGCCCGGTCACTGGAGTTGGTATTCAGAAGGGAATCGTAGATCTCACGGAAGAGCTCTGGATTCTTTGGAGAATAATAACCATTCACCAGCTGCATCAGTACCCTGCGGATCTCTGGATCATTGTTGAAGATGTCCATTGGATAATAACCGCCGTTCTGCTCGTAGTTGATAACCTCCTGGGCAGACATACCAAAGATGAACGCATTCTCCGCACCAACCTCTTCGACAATCTCCACATTGGCACCGTCCATCGTGCCCAGAGTCAATGCGCCGTTTAACATAAACTTCATGTTACCGGTACCGGAAGCCTCTTTACTTGCGGTGGAAATCTGCTCGG
>OHAC01003216.1_pt1 | contig 11824 bp, 6 predicted proteins | sample 1577051 | NCBI WGS metagenome assembly OHAC01 (sample SAMEA3541499, study PRJEB24748) | human gut metagenome | biome: human gut; feature: human-associated habitat; material: faeces | place: China | collected 2012 | reverse complement strand
CGGTACTCACGTACCGCGCCCGTTCGCTAGCACAAGTCCCTTCCAGAACTTATTGTTGACGCTTAACGCTCGCTTCTGCGCTTAAGCAGACGAGAAGCCGCGATGACCGCCGCACCAAGGCAAAGGGCAAGACCCGCGAAGAACATGGAGCTGTCACCCGTACCGGGAAGATCGGCCTTGGTGCCCTTCTTGTCACCCTTGTTCTGGGAACCCGTGCTGTCCTTGTCTGTAGAAGCGCCACCGGAGCCAGAGCCGCCCTCGCTACCGGAGCCGGAGCCGCCGGACTGCTGCTTATTCCACTTGGCGTAGAGCGTAATGTCGGCATTCACTGCAGAGTCGAAGTCAAACGTATGCTCGCCGTCCTTGTCAGTGCACCACCCAGCGAAGTCATAACCTTCTCGCGTGGGGTCAGCAGGCTTGGCCAACTTGCCGCCCTCGTTAAGCTCGACCGTAGACTTGTTCCCGCAGCCGTCATCAAACGTCACGGTAACCTTCTTTGCAGGGGCCTTGACAACCAGAGCGTCAAGCGCTGCCTTGAGAGCCTCGGCGGCATCCTTGACCTCGCCGTACGTCACATCCTGCCCGGCATTGATACGGTCGATGACGTCATGTGCGCGCTTCAAGGGATCGGTAAGACCCTCCACCGACTCATACGAATCGGCATTCTTCTGAGCGGTCTCTGCGCGAGCGATCAGAGAGAGCAGTCCGTTCTCACCGTTCAGGCCATACGGATCGTTTTGCTTGGTGACTCCGAAAACCTGAAGCTCGACCACATGGTTTTCCTTCGAGACGCCCGTGCCCTTGACACCGGAGCCGTACAGGCGCACGTAACGCGCCGTCGTCGCTGCCGTAGAACCGGAGGCGTCGAAGAGCTGCTTGCCCTCAGCTGTCTCGGCATACAGGCTGTCCTTCGGATCCTCGCCCAGGCCAAACACATCGCTATCGCCCGAATAGTAGAGCACCTGAGCGTCCGAGAAATCAGACTTGCTTGCAACCACGAGCGCAGTCGCCTTATAGGTGCGCGAGTCCGCCCAATAGCGCCACAGGTTCACGCCGGTAATCTCGTAATCGGAGCCGAGGTCGACCTGCATGTACGAGCCCGCTTCCTTACCATCGTTGCCAAAGATACAATAGCCGTTAGTGTCCGCATTGTTGCCATCAGTCGCAACGGTCAGGGCACGAGAAGCGTCGGAATTCGTCACCGGAGTCGTGGTGTCACCGTCGACCCAAGCAGCCGTCGGCACCTTGCCCAGGGCAAGGTTCACGGTTTTGTTTGCAGGAACAAGCTTGAGGTAACCCGCGTAAAGGTTGTCGTATGCGGTCTTTTTGGCAGCAGCGTCACCCTTCAGCGCCGCCTTCGCCTGATCGATCAGGTTATCCATATCGGCGTTTGCCCAGGACGCATCGCTTACCTGGTCCTTCTTCGCCTCAACGGTCTCGATCAACTCCGCCAGTGCAGAAGTGGGAACCTCATCGTAACCAAGAGCATGATCATAGACGGCAAGCGAAGACTGCTTCGCGCCGCCGCCTGCCGTGATCGCACCGGTGCTCACAGCGTGGTCGGCGTTATTTTCACCCAGGTAGGCGCTGCCGGCAAGCTCACCATCAACGTAGATCTTAAGCATGCCGTTATTCTCACGGACGCCCGCGACTGTAACACTGCCGCCCGCAACCGTCACATCGGAGGTAGCGGTCGTACCGTTAACGGTAAAGTATGCCTTGCCGTCGTTGTCGATACCGAGCTTCCATTCATCGCCCTGAGAAAGGAGCACCGTCGAAGCTGCAGCATCAGAAACGTTTGTGGCAACGGTGAAACCGTTCTTGCCTTCAACGCTATTCTCGGCATCCGAGAGCTCGCCACCAGCTGAGGTGGCAGCAGAGGCAATGACCCCATCCTTGTGATAAATACCCGAGACACTTCCCTCAAAGCTGTTGCCACAAGCATCCTGGCCCTGAGCAGCCGCGACCTCGATCTTGCTGCCGTTCTTCACACCGTTTTTCAGCTTGATGTCGAACGTGCGCATGTCGGCGGATGCCTCGACGTTCTCGCACTCAACCTGTTTGCCGTCGACCGTTACGGTGAACTGTGCATTGGTCACGTGTTTGCTTGCCTGAACGCGAAGGCTCTTTACGCCCTTAACATACATGGTGTCAAGCTTTGGAGCCTCGGTATCGCCCTTCTGGCTCAGATTCCAAATCTGGGTCTCGCCGGGCTTAAGCGTCACGGTAGCCGTATCACCCTGAGCATAGCTGTCCTTCGAAGCACCGAGCGCGCTTCCGTCCGAGGTGTAGGATTCAACGATCGAGCGCTTAAAGGTGCCAGCATGCGAGGCGCCCACACCGGCATCGAGCTTGAAGGTAATGGTCTTCTCGCTAGCCGACGGGTTGCGCATCGAAATGATGCCCTCGTCGCCCTTGCTGTTGAAGCAGGCAAAACCGTAGGCATCCTGCGTTCCCGCGCCGCTGATACCGCCGAGCTTAACGCCCGAAGCAGGGACGCCGCCAATCATCTTAGCGTTCTGAAGCTTGTCGAAGTTCGTTTCGGCCCACTCGAGGAAGTCGGCGTTCACCAGATATTTCTCGTCATCTAACAGGCTGTCGGAGTAATAGAGCTCCCAGAACGACGTACCGCGCGTTGCCATCATGTACAGATAGTTGCGGAACTGGGCGCCGTTCATGGAGTTGGCACTGATGCCCGTACCCTCTTTGCCGTAAATCGGGTCGTGGTTGTAGAGGTTGGACAGCGGGAACTGGAAATCGTGGTTCTTGACGAAGTCATAGTAGGCTCCGTCTCGATAGCTCAGCATGTTGTCCATCTTGTTGTTAAGCGTGGAGTTGGAAACCTCGCCGCGGTCATGCGTGCACTGGATCCACACCGAGTTGGACCACTGCAAGAACCAAGGGCTCGGGTTCACATAGCAGGTAAGAGAGACCCACAGGTTATCAATACCAAGATCGTCTGCCTTGTCCCACACGTTCTCAAACAGGACAATCCACTTTTCCCACAAGTCGGTAGCGTGATAGAAACCGTTCGGGCCACCGTACATGTGATGGTGATTCTCGTCGTAGCCTACAACGCCCTCGCCCTGAGAGAATGCGTTGTACTGCGCGTTGTCAGCATAGCCATCCCATTTCCAGTAGTTGACGCCGTAATCAGCCATCCACTGCAAGGCAAGATTCTGGAAATTGTCAACGTAGCGCTGGTCAGCAACATCAATCGAGCCACCAGCGGCCGAACCGTTACCCGCCTTGGAAATAATATCTGCAAGTTGACCGTAGAAGTTGTAACCGCCGCGCGGGCCAACCCAGACGCCGAAGTTCGATCCGAGTTTCTCCACAAGCGATGAAGACGTCGTGAGCTTATTGGGGAACTTAGAGTTAAACGTCCAAAACCCGTCGGTGTTTTTACCCGTGCCAGAACGGCCCGGGTCAACCGACGCCTCGGTGTTGTTGTAGTTGTTCCAGCCGTCGTCAACGACATAGGAGTCGAGCGGACGAACGCCCGTGGAGGAAAGGTTCTTGTCCACCGCCTTGAACGAATCGAGAATGTTATTCTCGTCGATGAGCATCATATTGTCGAACCAAGAGTTGTACTGAATGCGGAACTCGCTCGGCTTTGAGATGCCCTTGATATAGCTGTAGAAGTCGGTACGAACCACGTCGTTGTTCGAGCCGTCGGAGTGGGTGGCACCCACAACAGTCTGCCACGAAACGTACTTGCCGTCCGAGGTGAGCTGCCCATCGCGCTCAAAATCGGTGAAATTCTTGCCAGTCCAATAGCGCATACGGCCCAAGTCATCGACAATCTGAGTGTCGGTTTCAGGGAACTCCGAACCCAAGAATAAGCCGTTGACATAAATGGGCTGGCCCAGGTTGGCGCGCGCCTCGGTCATCTCGACAACCCCACCTTTACCCGTGGGGATAGTCCAGGTGTAGCTCGCATCCTTGACGTTGAGGTGTTCGCCATCGATGTAGTTGAAACGGATGTCCTTATCCCCGGAATTGACCTCAAGGAACTTACGCATAAAGTGATCGTCATCGTACATGACGACCTTCTCAGTCACCGTCGCAAGACCGTTACCAAACTGCACCGGCTTGAAGGTGAACGTCAACATCTTGCCAGATTTCTCGACGTCGTTAATCGTCGCGGTGGTATCGCTAACCTGCACCGGTCCGTCCAACTCAAGATTGCTCGTCTTGAGTTGCGGTTTGCCCGAAGCGTTCTCGAACGTGTCGAACTTCTCTTGATACAAATCGAGCTCGGCACCAGAAGCAAAACTGCCTCCCTGAGCCTCGAGCACCCGGATGCCTACATAACGGCCGGTCTGAACCTTATCGAGCCCAAAGTAGGTCATCTTGCAGGTTCCGTCGTCGTTATAGGAAGAACTCAAATCCACCGAGAACGTCCCTTTCTTGTTCGAATCATCGAACAAGCCGTCCTTGCTATCCGAGACATACACCGCGAATTTCTTAAAGGTGCCGTTGGCACCCTTGACATTGCGGCCCGCGTAGCCAACCGTCTGGAAGGAACTCTTCGCTCCCTCACCGCGGTCAATCGTCAAATCGACAGGCAGCTTCTTCGTATCGCCCTCACCCGCGCCGTAGCGAGAGTGATAGTAGGTGGTGAAGTCGCCATCGACCAGCGCTTCGTAACCGCCGCCCTCGTTGGTGGCAACGGACGTGCCCGTCACGGTCCAGCCCTTAGATCCGTGCACGACGGAGTTGTCCGAGGCGTCAAGCACATCGAGCTCCGCCACGTTCATGTACTTGTTCTCGTTGGAGGGCTGCCAATGATAGGTCGTGAGACCGGTCAGGCGGACCGCCTTACCTTGCACGGCAGCGAACTTAATGACCGTGGTGCCCGTGTCGTTCATGGTGCCGTTCTCCACGAGCGTCGCCCATGTGCCATCGGCCATCTGGTACTCGAGCTTGTAAGTCTTAACGCGACCCGTGCAGTTATAGCCCACCGATTCATGATGGCGCGGCGTATAGCTAACGCTTGCAATGGTCTTAGTACCGCCAAAATCCACAATGAGGTTTGCTGTTCCTGCGGCCTCCGCAGAAGACGCCCAATAAGTGCCAGCATCCCCATCGATGGCCTTCGACGCCAAAGCGGCCTCGCTCGTGTCAACGGAGGAGCCCGCAACTGTCACGGCCGTGGGCCTGACGCTCGTGAGAGCACCGGCCGGCTCAAGTCGCGTGGCCTCGGCAAGCGACTGAATAACAAATTCCTCGGACCCCGACCCGGGAACGAGAGTGGTAGAGGCGAGCTTGTTGTTGATTTCGACAGTCTTGAGCTTACCGGCAGCGGTGCTGAACATTCTCGAAATCGCATTGTTGCCAATGGTCACGTTGCCGTTCGATTCATTCACCACCACGTTGCCATAGCCGGCCGCAAGAGCGGCGGGCGGGGCCGACAACCCCAGAAAGCCCGCCACTGCAAACACGGCAGCCACAAGATAGCGTTTTTTGAGCATGTGCTTCCCTTTCATTTTATCCGTGCGACGCCCCATAGTTCTCGGGCGCAACCTACCGACGCAGTATGAGTAATCTCATTCATGATAAAGAAGCTGTTTAACACGGTTTGTAGCGGGCCAGCTAAATCGGCGAATGGTAGATCCCCCCCCCAATGGCATTCGTTATTCGTCTCATCTTTTTTTACATACCAATTGGTATTAATTATCAAAACCACTGGTAATCGCTATTTAATACCACTAGCCACTCTTTAGTTTTCTACAATTCAATGAAGTTGAACGGGAGATTCAGTTGATTTATTAGCCCCCCTATTAGCGCACGCAATGGACATCAGCGCCGATCAACCTTGCTGTCCCCGCTTTACCAAAACCGCCATCACTGGGTCTCGCTCCGCTTGCTGTCGCGTCGGATTTCGCCCCTGCCGCGGCAAATCCAAGCCGAACATGAAGCCATGCCCGTCGGCGTGCCTTAATCTGTAACAGTTAGCCACCCAAATCGGGCCCAGGTGCTGCAGATTGAGATTTTGATTGGCGCTGAGGACTGGGCCGAGGGGTACCGGAGGGGGAGCCGCGGACGAAGCGGCGGCCTCGCCCCGATCCCGCACCGACAGCTGCGCCACGTCATCTCGAGTGCAGGGGCAACCCCTCAATTCCGGACATTCCAGCCTCTTTCCGGACATTTTTGACCCGTTTCCGGAATGAAACTCGGTCAGCAGTAGCCCCTGGTTCCCTAGTACAAGTTCCCCGGTTCACACCTTGCTGGTGTGCGTCAGATTGGATACGCGGTCCACTCCCTCGGTATAACGGGAGGCGTCCCGGCGAAATGTCTCGATCTGCAACATTTGCAGACCAAAATCAGCCCTAACTGTTACAGATCGAGACAAACCAAACCCGCCTGCCAGAAAATCTCAATCTATAACAACAACTCGGCAAAATGGACCCCAGATGTTACAGATCAAGACAAACGGAAGCGTTCCGTCGGAAAATCTCGATCTGTAACAACTACAGACCAAAAACGACCCTAGATGTTACAGATTGAGACAAACGGGACCCGCCTGCAAGAAAATCTCAATCTGTAACAACAACTCGGCAAAATCCGTCCCTCGTGTTACAGATTTAGATAAACGGAAACCGGCGCGCTGGCCCGTCTCGATCTGTAACATCTAGCCACCCAAATCGGGCCCACCTGTTACAGATCGAGATTTTGTTTGAGAGGCTAGAGACCAGAAGCCCGAGTGGAAAAGCGGACAGGCCGACGGCATCGCCCCGCCGTCATACCGAGGACCGCGCCACGGCAGCCCGGGCGTGGGCCAACCCCGCAATTCCGGACATTTCATCCCTTTTCCGGACATTTTTAGCCCGTTTCCGGACATTGTCCGCGAATGTCCGGAAACGGGACCGTCATGTCCGGGATGGGATTTGGCCAACGGCAGCCCCCCAGTAAAGGTTCCCAACCCCACAGCAGAGTTCCCTAATTCACGCCGCGCCGGTGCACGCCGGCATTAGTTAGCCATGGGGAGCGACAAAGGGGTAACCCCTTGGGTCATCGATGCCACCGCGGCCAAGGTGCGACATTACTGCGACAGAGGTGCGACATTACTGCGACAAAGGTGCGAAATAGACCGACCACTCTATTCGACCGACGAGCGCTTCGACCGGATATTCCGCCCGCTCGAAGGCGAGGCGGATGCAGGTTCAGGGCCTCTCCCAGACCCCGGACACCCCGGTGTGCTCGGACAGCGACTTCGGCCTCCACGACCCCGACAACTTCTCGACGTGGCAGAAGGGCTACTTCATCGAGCACGGCCTCGGCAGGATGGAGGAGGGCGGCCGCAAGCGGAGGCGCTACGTCGGCTACGATTTCCACGAGCCGAGGCATACGCAGGCCACCTTCCTGATCGGCAACGGCATCGACCCGAAGAGCGTGCAGGGGAGGCTCGGCCACGAGGTGTCGAGCATGACGATGGACGTGTACGCGCGCATGATGGGAGGGAACGACCGCGAAGCCGCCGATCTCCTGGAGATCCAGCGCGGGGCGGGCGCGCCCATCACCATCGACGGGAGCCGGATCACCGTCATGGCGAGGGAGGCTTAGGGCAGACGTCGCCACGACGAAGCACACTCCCTCCCTAACGTCAGGGGTCATCGCCGCTGGACCGGCAGGCGATAAAGCCCAGGATGATAAAATGCTTTCGGCGCAGGAGCGCCCCCATCTTTGAATCGAGGAACCATGAGCGATTTTGATGCCGAGGACGAATCGGTCGAAACGAGCGCGCCGATAGCCCTGGCCGATCCCGCAAACATAGAGCCCCTAATCCATACCGTCCGTGGGCAGCAAATCATGCTCGACACCGATCTCGCTCGGTTATACGAGGTAGAGACAAAGAATCTCAACCGCGCCGCCGCACGCAACGCCGACAGATTCCCCGAGGACTTCCGTTTTCAACTGACCAAGGAGGAGGACGAGTCTTTGAGGTGCCAAATTGGAACCTCAAAGACCATGGAGGGCCGCGGCGGGCGACGTTACCTCCCCTATGCCTATACCGAGCAGGGCATAGCCATGCTGTCCGGCGTGCTACGCAGCGAAGTGGCGGTGCAGACCAGTATCAGTATCATGAGGGCGTTTGTCGCCATGCGCCACCTCCTCGCCGAAAATGCCACCCTGTTTGAGCGGCTGCGCGGTGTCGAGTTGAGTCAGGCGGCGTTTCAGCAATCGACCGACGAGCGTTTCAACCAGGTGTTCCGCCTGCTCGAAGGCGAGGTAGAGAAACCCCAGCGGATCTTCTTTGCCGGGCAGATGTTCGACGCCTTCAGCCTGCTGACAGATCTCGTGGGCCGCGCCGAGCGCGAAATCTCCCTCGTGGATGGCTGCGTAGATGTCCACACCCTGAACATCCTCGCAAAGAAGCGCAAGGGCGTCGCGGTGACCGTCTACACCTCCGGCAACCGGCTCACGCAAGGCGACGTCGACGTGTTCAACGCACAGTACCCGCAGCTCACCGTCCGCCGCACCAGAACGTTCCACGACCGCTTCCTTATCCTCGACAGTGCGACCGCGTATCACATCGGCGCATCCCTCAAGGACGCGGGAAAGAAGTGCTTCGGCATAGACCTCATCCAAGACGAGGAGCTGACGAAGATGCTCATCGAGAAGCTAAAGCTCCTCGATGAGCATCAAACGGCTTGAGCGTTATCCAACGCCCTGCCGCAAACCCTTAAGAATTCAGGCCAGCTCTAGCGAATGACAAGTTGAGGTCACACGCTGCGATTTCAACTTCGAGGCAGACCATGTCCGAGATACGACGGTAACCTTCGGACGACATTATGAGACGCTCAGCATCGCTCACTCTTCGAAGAAGTCCATGTCCACGGCCCTGATCTCGTACACCTGCCTCGTGCTCACGCCGACTCCGTAGTTAATCATGAGGCAGGCCAGGGCAGGGCCGTCGACGAGAACGACCGTCTGGCCAGAAGGCCCTCGGCATACCTGCGCGCCTCCTTGGAGAACCGGGCCGTGGTGATGAACAGGCCCTTGGATGTGCCCTTGCCGGAGAGAGCCCCGGCAAACGCCTGCACCTCCGTTTTAGTTTTATTGGCATCCGTTTTGCCTTGGCGGTCGTTGCAATCTGCTCATATTTCGCTCGGAAGTCTTGACCGCATCCCTTGTGTAAAAGAAAACAGCCCAGAGGAACAAGGCCTCTGAGCTGCTAAAGTTCTTGGTCGCGGGGGCAGAATTTGAACCTACGACCTCCGGGTTATGAGAACGGCGAGCTACCAGACTGCTCCTACCGACGTAGGCGATAGCGCCGCTTGGGGCTGTTGGCCGTTCCAATCCCCTCAACAATTCCCTCTTCCATAAGCGCGGACAGATATCGGCGTACCGTTTTCATTGACATTCCCGACGCCTTCGCAAGTTCCGACGTGCTTACGCTCTCACGATCAGCAATGTAACCGAGGATGGCCGTCTTTACATTTTCCTTTGTGTATGACCGGCCTTCCTGGTCCGTCATACGTCGATGCCTCATGATCAAGACAAACTCATCGAGAGTACTCTTGGCAATCGGCGCGGGCATCAAGGCCTGCTCGAGCTCCCTATTAATCGTCGGATAGCCTGAGCCTCGATTTTCGACAACACGACCGACCCTGCCATCAACATCGGAATACGGCACATCCTCGAGAATTCGAGCCAAAAATTGGTTCCTCGACGCCGTTGCGCCTCGTTGTCCCAAACGTTCGACCGTCAACGAACCGAACAAGCCGCCGGGATTGGACAGCTCCAGGCGATCGGGATAAAGGTCGACCATTACCGGGGTGCCCAACGCGTCGGGAGAATAATCCCTATGCATCAGCGCATTAGCAACAGCCTCGCGGACCGCAGCCAACGGGTAGTCCGGCACGTTTTCCCTCAATGCACCTTTTACGATTGCGCCATGCTTCATGTTTCGCGATGCGGCCCGCACCGCATCGACCACCATGATGGGTATTGGCCCGTCAATATCAACCGAATCAGAAAAGCGTTCCCCGGCTCTCCCCACCTCGCCTTTTTTCGGTGTTGGATACGCCGTGAACACAACATTGGCTCGAGGAAAAAACTGCTGCGGACAAAAACCCAACGCCATAATGCCGGCAACGGTCGGCCTCAAAATCCCTTCAGCATCGGGAGAAACCACACGCCGATTCGCCATGAGCTCTTCATCGCTTAAGGCGGCGGACCTGCCCAGCGTTGTCGCTCTCACACGCGAGAGCCATCCCGTGAGCAATTCTTGGTCAAAGTCATCCATCGTTGCGCCCTCAACAACAACGGCATCGTTGCGCGCGCTCCGGTATTGATTCTCGATGTATCGATCGATTTCATAAGAGGACATCTTATGATCGCCGTCACCAGTTCTTATGTATGAGCCAAGACGCTGTCCAAGCTTTTTGACATAGCACGGCTTTTCTCGAGATGACGCCTCGGGGACATTAACCACGACGACGGGCTTTGACTCAAACTCCAAGACTATGATGTCCACCATCTGAGGAGGCTCAATGAGCTCCCTCGCCGCTTGGGCACTATGCGCCTGGATTGTCTTTACATCAACATCCACCGAATGAAAGCCGTCTTTTTCGCTGATGCCAAATACGATCGTTCCGCCGGTTCCATTAGCAAAAGCGGAAATTGAGTCCGCCATCGTCTTGGGGAAACCGCCTGCCGCAGTTTTGAGTTCGTATTCGGCAAGGTCCGTCCCTGCGGTCCTCATATGCTCAACCGCAGCGGCCAGTTCAATATCATTCGTTATGAACATAGCTCGCCCTTCGACCGAATCAATAGCTCGTTCCTACTATACCCCAGTCATTCCCTAGTTCCCTAGTAGAGTTCCCTAGTTCCCTAGTAGAGTTCCCTAGTTCCCTAGTAGAGTTCCCTAGTTCCCGCCTTACCGACATGTACATGTTCGGGTGTACGGAGCGCCCCTTCGATATGACGGAGTACGTCCTGCCGAAACATCTCGATCTGTAACACCTGGCCGTCCAAATCGGGTCTTGATGTTACAGATCGAGATTTTGTTTGGGAGGCCGAGAATTGGACCGAAAACACGGTCCCGGAATAACAAAAAAGCTCGCCGGCAAGGCCGACGAGCTGCAAGTTCTTGGTCGCGGGGGCAGGATTTGAACCTACGACCTCCGGGTTATGAGGGGCATTTTCTACGTAGGCCATGTAAACGCATGAGAGTTGATTAGGGGTATCTACCTCGTAAAATGGCAACGGGAAGTAATTCTAGGGAGCCTGTGGTAGTCCGTGGGAGCGGACCTGCTGCCACAAATCCTGCCACAGGCTCTGCCACAACTGACGTAAGGATTACTCCCATGAACGACAAGACGAACAACACCCAAGAAGGCGGAGAGCACCGCAACGCAATCGGACGCCGCAGGCGAATCTACGTCCGCGTCACCGAGAACGAGCTCACCCGCATTCGCTCGCGCGCGTGCAAGGCGGGCATGAGCATTTCCGCCTACACCCGCATGAAGACGTTGGGAGATCAAGAGGCACGGCCAACGGCGGACCTCGACATCGCTGAACTTCGCAAGGCGTTCGCGGATTTGAAGCACGCCGGGTCGAACTTGAACCAATGCGCTCGCGCGCTCAATACCTTCGGGGCAGACGAGGACTCCGCAGCCAATACCGACCGCGCGGTGCGCCGTGTCTCCGCAGCCGCGGACAACATCTGCGCGCTTATCGCCGCAGTGCGCAGTTAGGGGGAGCAATGGAAATCCTTACCCCCCTCCCTCATCAGCGCTCTGGCACTCGGAGCGTTTTGCTCATATGACCCAATCCGCTGTCAAGGGCCACAATGGCCCCGCCGACCGCTTGC
>OHAC01003215.1_pt1 | contig 11830 bp, 7 predicted proteins | sample 1577051 | NCBI WGS metagenome assembly OHAC01 (sample SAMEA3541499, study PRJEB24748) | human gut metagenome | biome: human gut; feature: human-associated habitat; material: faeces | place: China | collected 2012 | reverse complement strand
AACCTCATCAGCTCCAGCTTCTTCTCCCTGGTCAGCTGCTTGATCCGGTACTCCCGGCTCATGGCCTCCTCCTTTGTGGCAAAGCCTTCGTAATACACCAGCTTCACCGGCCTTTTGGCCCGGGTGTATTTGGCGCCTGCTTTGCCTTCATTATGGGCTTTCATCCGCCTGGCAAGACAGTTTGTCCAGCCGGTGTAAAGTGTGCCGTCCGCACACTGCACGATGTATGTATAGTTCATGTCAGTTTCCCCTTCTGTAAAAAATTCCGGCAGTATCCACACAGATCGTTGTCGTCCTGTAAGACTGATATCCTTCCTTCTATGTAAAGACAGCCACCAGCATTTCTTCAGCAGCCGTCCTTCTATTCTCAAGCAGCCGGCACAATTCATGTATTTCACTTACATCAAAAAATAAAGCAGGTCGGGATTCCGGCTGCGGATTTTCCCACCTGCTTTATTATACGGTCATTTCTTATTTCTGTGAATATGGAATTCACTGCATAGCTGCTATATAGGTATCCGTATTCTGATTTTGCTGTATTTCCCGATCAACGAGCCCAGCCTACTCCATCACATAATTCTTCAACGCATAAAGCTTTCCATCAACCTCCGCAGTTTCCACCTTCACAGCCTGCTCCTGCGTTTCTGGATAGTATCTGGAAGAGAAAACAACCTCTCCGCCATTCACATAAATTTCCACAGCTGTAGTATCAACAAGAACTCTGATGCTTTCGATCCTACCGGACGGAATATGCGCCTTACGTACTTTTCGTCCGGCACCGGCCTTCTCGGAGAGAGTTAAGCTCACATCTCCGTCCTGATACTCCAGGAAGAGGTTTTCCCCAAGGCTTACCTTGCCCTGATCCCCCCTTACCTGAACATCCAGATCAAACGGTCCATTTACCGGAATCTCCACATCGGAACCGCTGATAGAAACGCCAGCCTTTCTCAGCCCGTTCAGTTCTTCCACCGGGTACTGATAAAGCATTCCGTTTTTATACGTAATTTCTCGCGGAACAGTCAGGCAATGCTGCCAGCCTTCGCTCTCTGCTGTAGGATTCACATATTCCTCATCTGCATCCGGCATTCCCATCCAGCCGATCAGGATCCGTCTGCCCTTTCCATCCTGGAATGTCTGGGGTGCATAGAAATCAAAGCCGTGATCCCATTCCCGGAAAGCTTTTTCCTCCGGCTTTCCAGCCTTCAGGATAAAGTATCCGGACTGATAGATGTTCTGAAAACGGAACTCTTCTCTGGTCAGTCCCTGGGGAGATACAGAAAGCACCTCCTGTCCCTCAAGAGTGAAAAAATCCGGGCACTCCCACATGTATCCGAATGCCTTCTCCGTAGTAAGCTCACAGTCAAATTTCCAGTTTTTCAGATCTTCGGATCTGTAAAAAAGTACAGCACCCTGGTCGCTTTTCTGACGGCCGCCAAGGATCATCCGATACTCTTCACCTTCCTTCCAGACCTTCGGGTCACGAATGTGGCAGGTGTAATTCTCCGGATAATCCTCACAGGAAACCGCAACTTCCTTTGTTCCGAAATGAAGGCCATCCGCACTCTCCACATGAAGAGTGCTGGACTGCCTTCCGTTATTGATATAATCATAATCTCCATCCATCTTGATGTTTCCTGTGTAGAAAAGATGAAGCTTATCTTTCTCCGCAATGGCAGAGCCTGAGTAAACACCATGACAGTCATAAATGCTGTCCGGCAGAAGCGGAACCCCTTCATATCTCCAGCTGATCATATCTTCACTGGAGTAATGTCCCCAGAATTTCAGTCCACCGTTGGCCTCAAACGGAGAATACTGAAAAAACACGTGATATCTTCCCTTGTACCAGCATAATCCGTTCGGGTCATTGAGCCATCCCACAGGCGGCATCAGATGATGGGTCAGACGGTTTATCTGCATCGCCCTGGCAACTGCTGCCGTTTCCTCGGTTTTTCGAACTTCCTCCGCAAGGACCTTGGTCAAAGAACTCATTTATTTAACCTCCAGTACTTCAGAACCATTATTTACTGTTCCTTCTGCAAGCATTTTTACTTCTTCATAATCATCGGTATTGGTTACGATCAGCGGTGTGGTCACATCATAGCCGGCTGCCTTAATAGCATCCATATCAAAGGTGATCAGTGTCTGGCCTTTTTTGACCACGTCACCGTCCTTTACATGAGCGGTGTAGAATTTACCGCCAAGTTCAACGGTGTCAACGCCGATATGGATCAGCAGCTCCAGACCACTTTCTGTCGCAAGCCCGATGGCATGCTTTGTGTCAAAAATTGTAGAAACCGTAGCATCACAGGGTGCTTTTACTTCACCTTTGGACGGAATCACTGCCATGCCCTTTCCAAGGACTTCGGATGCAAAGGTTGCATCCTTTACTTCTGAAAGCGGGATCGCAATTCCCTCAAGCGGACTGCAGAGGATCTGTGCGCCTGTCTCTGAAGTTTTCTCCTGAGCAATTTCTGCCGGAGCATCTGATCTTTTCTCTGCTTCAATATTTTTTTCAGCTGTTTCCTGTACCTCATCCTTATATCCGAACATCCAGGTAAGCACAAAAGCCACACCGAATGCGATGACAAACATCAGGATATAACCAACTGGATTATTCAGGCACAGCAGTATTCCAAAGATACCGGTAACACCTGTTCCTGTGGCACCAAGACTGGTGATGGAGGCAAAAAGTGCTCCGCATGCACCACCCAGGCAGCCCATGATAAACGGCTTTCCGAAGCGGAGGTTTACACCGAAGATTGCCGGCTCTGTGATTCCCATGCATGCGCTTAAAGCAGAAGGAACAGCCATGGATTTGATCTTCTGATTTCTGGATTTCAGGCCTACAGCAAGAGCTGCACCACCCTGTGCAACGTTAGCTGCAGATGCAAGTGGCAGCCAGTAGGTAACGCCGAATTTGGCCAGCTGTCCAAGGTCAATGATGGTGTACATGTGATGAACACCAGCAACAACAGTCGGTGCATAAAAGGCACCCATGATAAAGCTTCCGATTCCAAATGGCAGTGCGATCAGCCACTGGATCCCATCCAGAAGTCCGTTCTCAACAGCTACGAAAATCGGTCCGATAATGGAAAGTGTAAGATAACCGGTTACAAAAACACTGACAAGTGGTGTTACAAAAAGATCGAACATTGCAGGTACAACCTTATGAAGTCTTTTCTCGATCTGTGCCAGTACCCATACTGCAATGATAACCGGGATCACATGTCCCTGATATCCCACCATGTCAATGGAGTAAAGTCCAAACCATACCTTCTGCGTTGCCTGCACACCCTCTGTTGCAACAGTCCAGGCATTCTGCAGATTTGGATGAATCATGATCATACCGATAACCGCACCCAGATAAGGGTTGGCACCGAATACCTTCGCACCACTGTAAGCGATAAGGATCGGCAGAAATGTATACGCTGTGTTACTGAAAAGCTGTGCAAATACATAAATGGAACCATTTGTGTTAATATTCAGGAAGCCGTTGTTTACCATGAAGTTCAGGGCTTCCATGATTCCCATCAGGAATCCGCTGGCTACGATAGCTGGGATGATCGGGACAAAAATATCTCCCAGTGTCTTGATCAGCCTCTGTACCGGATTGGCCTTGGATGCTGCCACCTTCTTAAGTTCATCCTTACTGCTCTCTGATATTCCGGCGATCTGGATAAATTCATCATAAACCTTGTTTACAACTCCTGTTCCCAGGATGATCTGCATCTGCCCCTGTGCGAAAAACACACCCTTCACACCGTCGATATTCTCCACATATTCCTTATCCGCCTTGTCATTATCCGCAATGACCAGACGAAGCCTTGTTGCACAGTGCGCCGCGGAAATGATGTTTTCTTTCTTTCCTACATGATCATAGATTTCCTGTGCTGTCTTTCTGTAATCCATGTCCTTCCTCCTTTTCTGCTACTGTTCCCGGACAGTCATCTCTTTCTTCGGATCAGATCTGTCTGTTCTTTCTTCAGCTTCCCGGGATCTATTATCTCTGATCCATTATTTTTCATTTATTTATGAGATTGATTTCATATATCTATTCATACAAGGAACGATGATTTTTCCATTTTTTTAAGTTTTTTGATGATTTTAACACTTTTTAATGGTTTGTTTTATGTTGTTGCTTGCGTTCTTGTATGGAATCGTTCTCATATCTTGCTTGTATTATAACCACTGAATTCTTATTTGTAAATCCGCAACATCTCACAAATTTCTTCGTTCAAAATTGTAAATATTCTATAAGAACAGATGCAAGACAGACAAACCAGTCGGGACATCACAGAAAAAATCTGACATTTTTTTGTGTTTGCCCAGCCATAACACATAAACACACAAAAAGAAGCAGGTCTTTTTCTCCCAAAAGATCTGCTCCTGTTCCACAATAACTTATAATTTCTTCCTCTGTCTGCGAGGATATTCTCTGTTACCTGTGAGATTCCCGTTCCACAAGCTCACATCCCATTTTTATTTCCTTGCTGATCCCGGTATCGTTCTCAATGAGATCAGCCAGCATGGCTGCTGCCTCCATTCCGCTGGTCTTATAATAAAAATGTACCGTTGTCAGCTTCGGTTCCACGATCTTACCCGGAACTCCATCCCCAATCCCTGCGATCTGAACATCCTCGGGAATGCGAAGCCCGATCTCCTTCAAATAAGTCATGGCTCCCACCGCCATAGTATCCGTAGCACACACAAGAGAATCTATGGAAGGCTCCTCTTCAAAAAGCTCCTTCGCCATCTCATAACCGGAATCCATGGTGAAATTTCCGATCTTCATCCTCTCCGGCACGACCTCCAGCTTAGCTTTATGGATAGCATCCATAAAACCCTTTTTCCGGCAGGCACCAACTGCCTCGTCCTTATCTGTAACGCCGATATAGGCAAACTTTTTTCCCTTCTCTGACAGCTTCTCCGTGACCTGAAAAGCTGCTTTATGATCGTCCTGATAAATACATGGATATCCGTCCAGATGCTGTCCCAGGATCACGATCGGCACCTTGTAATCCTTCAGCATCTGTTTATGCTTTCTGGTAAACATGGTAGCAATAAGAACCACTCCGTCCACCTGGCGTTCTTTAAACAGAGAAAGGTATTTCAGTTCTTCTTCCACATCATTATTGGTATTAGCAAGGATAAGCTGATATCCTCTCCGTGTAAGAATATCACTGATCCCTGTCACCTCACGGCTTATGGTATCTGAATTGATCTTTGGAAGGATGACACCGATGAGACTGGTTTTTTTAGTCCGCAGTGTCTGTGCCTGAGAGGATGGCTGATATCCTGTCTCCTGGATCACCCTGCGGATGACTTCTTTTTTTTCACTGCTGACATATCCATTATTCAGATATCTGGATACCGTAGCTCTGGAAACTCCGGCAAGCCTGGCTATTTCATTAATGTTCATAACTTATGTACCTCTTCTTTTGTCCTGTTATATCCGTCCTTGTATGCATATTTATAATATAGATTATACACGGTTTCTTTCCGGTAAAAAAGATTCTTTTCCTACATAAATGGAAATTTTTGGTTACTGCTCACTCCGTTCTCAGTAACCGGCAGCATGATTCACAAGGCAGAGGATACGGGATGCATATACCTCCCATCCCGTATCCTCTGTTTCCAGAAATTTCCCCGATAGATCTGTTTTTCGGTTTTCCCTGTCATTCCAGATATTCAAACGGATCTACCGGCACGCCATCCTTTTTCATTGCAAAATAAAGATTCGGGCCTTCTACAGAATAATATTTTGTAGGTGCACTGATATTTCCGATCACTTCACCCTCCTTTACTGTATCACCTTCTGCCACAGTAAGGTCCTTCAGCTGCCCATATACTGCCTGATAACCATTTCCCAGCTCCATAGTCACAGTCGTTCCCGTACAGGCATCCTGTACTACAGAAAGCACCTGACCATCTGCCGCCGCATACACCGGCGCATCCTCCACTGCCTGCAAAGCAATGGCAGGGCTTACACGATACTGATCCAAAGTCGGATAATATACGGTTTCATCCATATTGTAATCCACAAGAACCGTTCCTCTGACCGGCCATTCCATAATGGAATCCTCCGTAAAATCCAAGGCCTGTGCCGCAATTCCGACAGCTGAGGTCTCCGCGGTATCTGTGGAAGCTCCAGCTCCGTTATTCACCGCTCCCTCTGCCGCTGCATTTCCGGCATTATCTGCTGTATTTCCAGCACCTTCTGCACCTGCTGCCGCAGACACGCTCCTATCCTCCGTACCACTTCCATTATCTGCATATGCCGCTGCATTTTCGGCTGTACCACTTCCTGCAGTCTCACGGATGCTTCCGGTCACTCCGTCTGCATCTGCTCCGGCTTCTGAAGCTCCTGACAAACCTGCTTCATCTCCGTTTTCTCCATCAGAAATCTCATCCTGTACTGCATCCTGCCAGCCATCTCCCGCAGCTGCAGCATCTTCTGCGTTTTCTCCGTCCGAAAGCTCCTCCTCCAGCCCGGTCTCTTCTGCCTGTGCAGAATTTTCCTCCTGGGGATTTTCTGCGATGGGCTTTGTTCCAAACTGATAAACAGTAATTCCAAGTGCCGCTACTGCTGCCAAAACTCCTCCGTTGATAATACCTCTCACGATTTTACTTTTCATATTCTTTCCACCTCTGTCTGATATGTTCATTTTCAGTAACAGAAAAAACAGTAAAGCTGCCGTTTCGGTCACCATTTCTATATCTATAGAGTGTCCAGAATATGGCTGTCTATTCATTTTCTGAATATTTTTTTTATCAGACGTTGCTTCTGATGCCTGACCTTCTTTAATCCTCAGCTTTCAACTCCATCTCCGGAAAATATCTTTTCAGGATCTCCTCTGCACTGCTTCCGTTTTTTGCCATCTCATTTCCACCAAATTGGGAAAATCCCACACCATGACCGCTGCCACGCACTCTCAGATAATAAATATCATCCTTTTTCTTCAAACTGAAATTCGCTGATTCCAGTCCCATTCCCGCTGCAAAGCTTTCTCCCTCCAAAAGTGTTTCCCCAATCGTAAGCTCTGTCACATAACCGGCACTGTCCCGTTTTTTGATCTTCAGCTCCCCGGAAAGCTGCCCCGCAGGAATTTCCACGATTTTTATATGATCCGGAGATTTTTTGTCCTCACTGCTATCTGCCGATTTCAGATATGTATACGCCTCATCATGAAAAACTTCTTCCCCGCTGCGGGTTTTCCCGGCACTTCTCTTATGCCAGGGAGTCAGCCTCACTTTTCCTTCATATGTAAGTACCTGTCCACCCGTCTCTTTTGCTGTCTGCTCATAGATCTGCCTTTTTTCTGCAAAAAAATATCTCCAGACTTCCTCTGTATTTCCGTTTTCCCTCAGGATCTCTGCGAGATTTTTCCCCTCGCCCAGCCACCTTTGAATATTCGACCGTGCGATCACAGTCTGCGTTTTTATGGTTTCTTTTTTCATTTCCGAGGAAATCTGCGAAAAAACAATGACCGGGAGATATTCTTCCATATCCGGCACTCTCTCTGCCAGAACCATCTCAGGTCCATTAATGGCTGCCGCCGAAAAATAAGGAAGAACAATTGCCAGAAACACCAGACAATATCGAAGAAGCGCATATTTTTTCATAAAAACACCATAAGCGTTCTTTTTCCTAATATATGTTCTTTTGCCAAAAATTATTATTTGCTGTATACTATAGCAGTTCCATGAATCAATGCATCAAAAAAAGTTGTTCCGAACATGCTGCAGTAATTTATGGAAATACTATATATCACTTCAAAAAGTATCTGCAGCGATCAATCCTGCTCACAGCTTATTGCTTTCCACGAATGGAGGTATCACACACCATGCTTGCCATCTTTCTCGCACCATTATATATTCTCATTAATATTTATATCGTCCGTTGGATGATCTTGTGGATGGGTGCCTGCACTCATTTTTTCCAGGCCTTTGCATTCCGGGCATGCTTTGCAGGTGTTTATATTTTTCTGTCCACTTCTCTTCTGACCTGTTTTCTCATCCGGAAGCCTCCTGCGCTCCATCGCTTCCTGAAAAATACGGCAAATTATTTTCAGGGAACATTTCTTTACATCCTGATCGTAATCGTAACTACAGATCTCTGCAGACTGATCCTGAAGCATACGCTTCATCCGGCCTGGATGTATTCCCGGAAAGCCTTCGTAGTCACAGGCGCTGTCTGCACCCTTCTGATCATCGGTGTCAGTCTCTATGGGATTTTTAACCAGTGGAATATTAAGACAAAAACTTATGATGTGAAAATAGACAAGCAGGTGAAGGGAATGGACTCTCTGAAGATCGTCCTGCTCGCAGACATTCATTTCGGTTACAGCATCGGAGAAAAACATGCCGGGCTTCTTGTAAAAAAGATCAACGCCGAAAATCCAGATCTGATCTGTATTGCCGGCGATATTTTTGATAACGAATATGAGGGGATCAAAAAACCGAAAAAAACAGCGGCCATTCTCCGTTCACTGAAATCCAGATACGGCGTTTATGCCTGCTGGGGCAACCATGATCTCAGCGAACCGATTCTGGCCGGTTTTACCTTCCGCAATGCAAAAAAAGATTATGATGATCCCAGAATGCGGAATTTTCTGGAATCTGCCAACATTCGGCTTCTCGATGACGAAACCGTCCTCATAGATAAACGGTTTTCTCTGACAGGCCGTAAGGATCCTTCACGCTGCCGAAAAATGTCCGACACCCGTAAGGATCCTGACGAGCTTACAGCCTGCCTTGACAAAACACTCCCGATTATTTTTATGGATCATCAGCCCGGTCAGCTGGATGAAGTAGCAGCCGCAGGCGCAGACCTTGATCTCTGCGGCCATACGCATGACGGCCAGCTGTTCCCTCTGAACATCATCACCGGCCTGATCTGGGAAAATTCCTGCGGTTACCTGAAAAAAGGGACTATGCACAACATCGTTACTTCCGGCGCCGGCATATGGGGCCCGAATATGCGTACTGCCACAAACAGTGAGATCTGCTCGATCACAGTACATTTTTATCCTGCCAGACCTAATTCCTCTGATTCCTCATAAATATCTTCCACCGGCAGTTTCTCCGTACTCTCATTATCCTCTTCTGTTATTTCTGTTCCGCCATTTTCTTCTTCCGTTTCAGAGTCCTTCGGAAACTCAATTACTTCAGCAGTATCACCACTTTCTGATATCTCCGGCTCTTCACTGGAATCATCAAATATCTCTTCCTCAGTATTATCGTCCGTCTTTCCTTCTTCAGAACTCATATTGAGTTCCTCGCTGCTCTCTTCTTCAGCTTTCTTTTCACTGTTTCGGATGATCTCAAGGGCTTCTGTTTCTGAAATAATGCCTGAATTATCTTCCATTGCATTTGCTTCCGGCACTTCATAATCATATACAAAGGTATTGACTGGCATAAGCTTGTTTGACTGCACATCATAGTCAAATACATGCCACAGGTATCCTTCCCTGTTAACCGGTACATTTGCCTGGTAGATCTGTTTTCCACCCCGGTAAACGGTTACTTTGGCTGACGAAGCAGATAATTCTGTACTCGCATCATCTTCACCGTTTGTATAATCGTATACATAAAAGCTATATTTTCTTCCGGTGAAGCCTTTGTATATGGTTGTTGTTTCCGGTCCATAGCTGCTTGTATCATCCAGATCCAGATTTGCTATTACATCTCCATCCTCTGAATATGCATTTTTATCCCTATAGTATACATGGAAGTAGTCATCTCCGTTTTCATCAGCAGGTCCCAGCAGATGAGAATCCAGATCTCGCGGAGTTTCTCCCCATGTAAGCACGATCTGAAGAAGTCCCTCATCTCCTGCACTGATATTGGTCGGTGACATTGTTACATCACGTTCACTGCATGCATTTGCCTGAACTACAACATTGATATGGGCAGAAACAAAATCTTCATTGCTTGCATTCAGCGTATAGTTTCCGGCTGGCACGGTCAACGTATAGGTTCCATCTGCTGATACGCCTTCTTTCAAAGTCTCTCCGATCACATTATCCCAGCCCTTACGTAATTCATAAGTTACATTTTCTATATTTCCGCCGGTCATGGAATGAATAAATCTTCCACTCAGCTCACCATCTCCGGCTTCTGCTCTGGATACCATCAGGAAAGATTCTGCGTATGTGATCTGGTTCGCTGATACTTCCATGGAACTGCTCTCATATTTCTGGTAACCGGTTGCTGTGACAACAATTTTGTAGGTTCCTTCATCAAGATCATTAAATGAATAAGTTCCATCTTCTTTCGTGAAAGTTTTTTCAACCTTGACTGTTCCGGAATATGCTTCCACGCTGGCATTTTTTACAGGAGCTTTACTGTTTGAATCCAAAACGCTTCCCTCAATGCTTCCGGCTCCGACTGTACATTTATCTACCAGTGTTCCATTTTCAAAATGAACCTTCAATTTTAGTGGATTATCGTCATCATCAGACAGAAAATCCTTGGACAACGTATAATGCCATACCGTTTTCAGGAACTTTCCGACCACCGTATCCGGATTCAACTCACCCGCTGCGTAAATATAAGTTCTTACATCAGAACAAAGCACATTTCCGGCATCACGAACTGTATAGGATACGCTTGCCTTTGCCGCAGGTCCTACCTTAATATCAATTCCTGCCAGATCCCATGTCTCCAATGCAGTCAGATTTAGTCCAAACTGAAGACCGCATTTCGCAGATCCTTCTATTGTGACCGGTGTCAAAGTCTGACTGAAATCATGGATAAATCTTCCATTTCCATCTTTGAATTCATATCCGCCAGTTGCTTCAACGGAATATTTCACAACAAACTGCCCGGACACATCATAAAACAGAGAAACCACCAAATCTGCAGAAAGACCAGTTGTACCAAGCTTTATAGGAACTCGTCCCAGTTCAAGTACATCGCTGACTGTTTCCATAGTTCCACTTGCATGTTTGATCTGCTGCTCTGAATTCACGCCACTTATATAAAGTCCGCCTTCAAAATCAGCTTTTCCTGTAACTGACGCAATAAAATGCCTTACCTCTATCTTTCCCCAGCTAAATCCGGCATCCAGCTTACAGCTTACATCCGGAATCGTAACAGCAACAGAACCGGACAGCTTCACCTTTGTGATATTCTGGACTTTTAATGCAATATCTGTATCTGTTCCCATTTCCTTTGCAGAAAACAGTGCAACCTTTCCGGTTTCCAGATTTTTATAAGCATTTCCGTATTTTACTGTGATCGTATAAGTTCCGTCACTGTTCTGGACAACATTGTATATATTTTGGGAAGTATCTTTGACTTCAACTGCATTTGCTGGCATGCTGATTCCTAAGATCAACATCAGGATCAGCATCAGCGGCAGCAATTTTTTTGACGCACTTTTTCTCTTCATAAGCACTTTTCCCTTCTGCTGTACTATGCTATAATGTTCATCAATTATAAATTTTCGAGATCATTTATAATTAATCCCCCGTAAATTATCAGACTATCAACCAAGAAAGGAGAAAAATCATGAGTGTCACCGTAAATCCAAAAGCACGCCAAATTTTACCGGTTATTCTGGGCTGCTGCGTAATCGGAACTGTTTTTTTTCTGGCAATAACTATCTGTTCCGCCATAAAATATCATGATTACGTACCTGTAGATGCTGTTATATCATCTGTCAGCCGCTCAAATAATCCTAACAAGCCTCATAGTTCCAATTATCATAACTATGTGAAGTACTCTTACACCTACAAGGAACAAAACTACACAGCTGACCGAATCGAGTTTTTACGCCTCGGCAAAGCCCCCGGAAAGCATGTTCAGATTAAATGTAATCCGCAGA